>Ga0257121_1002122_pt1 | contig 14333 bp, 5 predicted proteins | sample SI106_100metaG_FD_190180 | JGI IMG/M metagenome (GOLD analysis project Ga0257121, IMG submission 190180) | Marine microbial communities from Saanich Inlet, British Columbia, Canada - SI106_100 | ecosystem: Environmental > Aquatic > Marine > Inlet | place: Canada: British Columbia | collected... | reverse complement strand
AATCAATAGCAGGGGTATTTTCTCTTTCAGAATAAGAAAAAACATGAAGGTAGGAGATGGGTAAATCTTTAATAAAGTTTAGAGTTTTATTAAACTCATCATCTGTTTCACCAGGGAAACCAACAATTACATCAGCACCTATACAAACATCTTTAATTTGCTCTGTAACAGCTTTTACTTTATCACTATAAAGTTTTGTTTGATACCTTCTTTTCATTTCCCCTAAAACTATATCCGACCCTGATTGAAGAGGAATGTGAAAGTGTGGCATAAATTTAGTTGAATGCTTTACAGTTTCAATAATCTCATCTGTAATTAAATTTGGCTCAATTGATGATATTCTGTATCTTTCAATTCCTTCAACTTTATCAAGTTCTTTAATTAGTTCTCCAAAGTCTTTATTGTTGTTTTTATCTTTGAACTCACCAATATTTACTCCAGTAATTACAATTTCTTTTATGCCTTTAGCTACAATATCATTTACGTTATTTGTAATATTTTCAATGCTATCACATCTACTTCCTCCTCTTGCAAGTGGAATAGTGCAATAAGTACAAGGGTAATCGCAGCCATCTTGAATTTTCATAAATGAGCGAGTTCTGTCATTTAAGGAATAAGAAGAAAAATAATCTAAATCATCTATTTCGCAACCATGAACTTCTGCCTCTTGTCTGGTGTTTAAATCAGTCAGTAATTGTGGTAAATTGAATTTTTCATTAGCACCAAGAACCATATCTACTCCTTCAATATCAGTAATTTCTTTAGGTTTAAGCTGAGCGAAACAGCCTGTTACAACAACAAATGCATTAGGGGAGTTCTTTTTTGCTTTTCTGATAATTCTTCTGCATTCACGGTTAGCATTCTCTGTTACCGAGCAGGTATTTATTACATATAAGTCAGCAGTACTACTAAAGTCAGTTTTAATAAAACCAATATCAGAAAGCTGCCTACTAATAGTAGAAGTCTCTGAAAAATTAAGTTTACAACCTAATGTGTAGAATGCTGATTTTTTACCTTTAAACATCTTGCAAAAATATATAAACGCTAAAAGAAATTATGATTTTGTAACCAAATTTATTTTGATACCGTAATATAAAGTAAGTTCTCCAAAACTTTTGTTTAACTAAACCTAATCACTATGACTACATTATTACTCCTTAGTTTCTTTTTAAAAAGAAAGTTTAGCTTAAAAATAGCTAGACAATGCAAATACCTTTTCCTAGTCCTAATAGCTATGCTTGTATCCTTTAGTGCAACCCCACAAGTAACTGCTGACTTTACGACAAACACAGCAACAACAGGATGTGGCTCTCTAGTAGTAGAGTTTGAAGATTTATCTACTGGTAGCCCAACATCATGGTTATGGGATTTTGGAAATGGTAATACTTCTAACCTTCAACATCCTGTTGCTATATACTCAACTCCTGGAGTTTATGATGTTGAGTTAAAAGTATTAGATGGTGTTACTAATGATTTAAAGACTGTTTTATCATTCATAAAGGTTTTTAACGAACCAACTGCTGATTTGCAAGCTAACTCTTTAACAGCTGGATGTATGCCTTTAATTGTTGATTTTAATGATAATTCATCTTCCAGCTCTCCAATTGCAACTTGGCAATGGGATTTTGGTGATGGAGGATCAAGTAATTTACAAACACCATCCTATAATTTTGAAAATGATGGGATTTTCTCAGTATCATTATCAGTTGTTGATGCAAATGGTTGCCAGAGTTTAGCAACTGAAATTGATTTAGTAGATGTAAATAAAGTTCCTCTTACAGATTTTGAATCAGATATTAAATTCTCATGTAATGCATCAGAATTAGTGAGCTTTACAAATAACACTATTAGTGCTTCATCATTTATGTGGGATTTTGGAGATGGAGCTACATCTAATCTTGTTAACCCTACACATACTTTTAATTCAGGTGTTTATACAATTACTTTGTGTGCAAAGGAAGGGGGTTGTGTAGATACTTTGGTTTTTTCAGATTACATAGAAATAGGAGGTTCATTAGCTCCTGATTTTAATATAAATACAAATTCTGGTTGTGAAGGTTTAAATGTTGTATTTACTGATATCACTGCAAATAATCCAAATACATTTGTTTGGGATTTTGGTGATGGAGTTACTTCTAATATTCAAAATCCATCACATGTTTATTCGAATACTGGCATCTTTGATATTTCATTAACAACAAGTATTTCTGGGCAATGTGCCACTACCTTTACATTTCCTAATGAGATTGAGGTTTTTGAGAAACCTATTATTGATTTCGTTGCAGATACAACTTACGCTTGTTCGTTCCCTTTTACAGTTGATTTTACTGATAATACTTTAAATGCAAGTAATTGGACTTGGGATCTTGGAAATGGTACTACTTCAGTTTTAAATAATCCTAGTGTTACTTATGCTAATTATGGGTTGTATGATGTAAATTTAACTGTTACAAATACTAATGGTTGTAATTCAACCGAAACTGTAGTTAATATGATTGAAGTTGAGAAAATTCAAGTTGATATAACTACTAATTCTATTGAGGGTTGTGTTCCTTTTGATGTTGATCTTACAGATGCCACTTTATCATCAAGACCATTAGTTGATTGGAGTTGGAATTTTGGAGATGGAACTTTCTCTAACAGCCAAAACCCTACACATAACTATTCTACTTCTGGAGTGTTTGATGTGAGTCTATTGGTGTTTAATGATTACGGATGTTTGGCAACTCAAACATTTCCAAGTTTAATAAAATCTGATGAAAAACCAATCGTTAATTTCAGTGCATCACCTGTAATTTCATGTGTTGGTGAGAATATTAACTTTTCAGATCTTTCTACATTGGGTGCTAATAACTGGGATTGGAGATTTGGAGATGGGTCTTCATCTACTTTGCAGAACCCAACTTACCAATATTCATTAACAGGTATTTACAACATTAGTTTAGTTGCTGGTATTAATAATTGTAAAGATACTTTAAGTATTCCAGCATTTATTAAAATAATAGAGCCAATTGCTATATTTGAAGAAGTTTATAACTGTGATAATCCTTATTCAGTTGGTTTCACAAATTTATCTATTGGGGCTGATGATGTTCTTTGGGATTTTGGTGATGGTAGCACTTCAGTTTTAACAAACCCATCACATGTATTTTCTACTATTGGTATACATACTGTAAGTTTAACTGTTAGTAATACTTTAACTGGATGTAGTCATACTTTTGTTAAGCAAATTAAAATTACAATTCCTGTTGCTCAATTTGATTATTTAATCAATTCAGCAAATGGTTATGAAGATTCTGTCGGGTGTGTACCAAAAACTGTATATCTTGATAATCAATCTCAAGATTGGAGTCACTATAAAGTACTTTGGTCAGATGGTTATATTGGTTACGGAAGGCAAGATCATACATTTACTACAGCTGGCGATTTTGATGTTACTTTAATAATAACTGATCCTCATGGATGTAAAGATACACTTGTAAGAAATAACATGTACCATATGCATGATGTTGAGGCAGATTTTGGGATTGCTAATGTGTTAGGTTGCGATTCTATGTTGGTTGATTTTGTTGATTTAACAGTTCCTGTTTCTGATGTTAACTGGGTGTTTGGTGATGGAGGTACATCTAATTTGATTAATCCTCAATACATTTACTACAATGAGGGTTTTTATGATGTAACTGTTTTTGCAGAATCAGCTTTTGGTTGTAAGGATACACTAAAGAGGGTAGAGTATATTCAGTTTCAATATCCAACAGCAGATTTCAGCTCAAATATTCAAGGGATTTGCCCAGGTGATAATGTTGATTTCACAAATTTATCTGTTGGTGTTGGAATAAGCTTCAATTGGAGTTTTGGTGATGGAACTTCAAGTTCAGTTCAAAACCCATTGCATGAATATTTAGCTAATGGAGTTTATGGTGTTAATCTATTAGTAACTGATTCTTTTGGGTGTACGGAAAATCTTGGTTTGTCTAGTTATATTGAGGTTTTAGCTCCAGTAGCTAGTTTTTCTACAGCTGGATTAAGTTCTGATTGCCCTCCTTTAATTTCTGATTTCACAAATTTTTCATCAGCTGATGTTACTGATTTTCAGTGGTTGTTTGGTGATGGAGGAAGTTCTTCTATTGAGAATCCTTCCCATTTATTTGCTAACTCAGGAGTGTTTGATATTTCTTTAGTGGTTGAGAATTCCTTTGGCTGTAAAGATACTTTAGTTCAAAATGGACTGATAAGTATTGCAGGTCCTACAGGTAGTTTTACTATGTCCGATACTTTAATATGTAAAGATGAGTCAGTAGTATTTACACCCACAGTAGTTAATACTAATGGTTTCATTTGGGACTTTGGGAATGGTATTATTTCCACTGATAGCATTCCAACACATGCTTATGCATTAGGCGGTAGTTTTATTCCTATTCTGATAATTGAAAATAATTCTGGTTGTCAGTTTATTGTACCACAAAACGACACATTAGTTGTGCGTGAAGTAATAGTTGATGCGGGAAGTGATCTTGAGATTTGCAAAGGGGAGAGTGCACAGTTAAATGCAATTGGAAATGCTAGTGATTTTGCATGGGTTGGTACTGCTTTAAGTAGTAATATTATTGCAAATCCTCTTGCCTCTCCATTAAATGATGTTACTTATTTTGTAAGTAATTCTGATGGGCCTTGTAGTGCTATTGATTCTCTAACTATTCAAGTACATGAAGAAGTGCCTGTCGCATCATTTACTACTGATAAACATTGTGATGGAGATACTTTGGTATTTGTAGCTAATTCAGGTTTGCTTACTTTAAATAATTCTTTTGAGTGGAGTTTTGGACAAACGGGACAACTTGTGAGTTCTCAGCTAGTTTTAGGTAATAACGAAATAACTTTAATTGTTCAAAACCTTAACAATAGTTGTTCTGATACTTTGGTTGAAAATGTGGAGATTTTCCCATTGCCTGTTGCGGGATTTGATGCGACTACTGTTTGCCTTGGGGAACTGATGCAATTTTCAGATAATTCCTCAGTAAACACTACTAACTGGGAGTATGACTTTAATGATGGTACGGCAAATTCTACAAGCCAAAATCCTTCTCATAATTTCTTAAACCCAGGAGCTTACAATGTTGATTTACTAGTAGTGTCTGATATGGGTTGTGAGAATGAAAACACAAGAGAAGTTTATGTAAATCATTTACCTGAAGTAGATTTCTCAATTGAAAATACTTGTTTAGGAAACCCAAATACATTTGTTAATTTGTCATCTGTTGAGGGAAGTTCTATTAGTAATGTTTCTTTTGATTTTGGAAATACAAACTTTTCTTCCGATTCTGTGGCTACTTTCACTTACTTAAATAGTGGTGTTTTTAGTGTAACTCTTACAGCTACTTCCAAGGTTGGTTGCGAGAATAGTATTACAAAAACTGCTGAGGTTTTTGATCTTCCAGAAGTAGATTTTACTACTAGTCAGTTTTGTTTTGGTTTGCCTACTCAGTTTGTGGATTACACAACTATTGCTGATGCTATTATTATTGATTGGTTATGGAGTTTTGATGATGGATTAGCTGTTACTTCTAGTCAACATCCTGAGTATAAATTTACTAATGCTGGAACATTTAATGTGTCGTTAACTGCTACATCAAATATGGGGTGTGAATTTACAAAAACTGAGGAAGTAAGTATTTATGAATTACCTAAAGTGAACTTTGAAATTAACTCAGACTTATGTTTAGATGAAGTTGTTAAAATCAATGATTTATCTGATGCAAATGGTTCTGAAATTACGGAATGGAATTACACTTTTGGTGATGGCATATCTTCTGCTGATCAGAATCCAACTCATACTTTTAGATACATTAATCAGTTTGATGTAAATCTAACAGTAACAACTTTAGCAGCTTGTGAAAATGATACAACTATTAGAGTAAGTGTACATCCTTTGCCTACTGCAAATTTCCAAGCGAGCACTTTAATTACTTCCGAGATAGATACTGAAATTGAGTTCTTCAACATCTCAGAAGGTGCATCTGAAATACTTTGGGATTTTGATAATGGAGTTACTTCTATTGTGAATAATCCTATATTAGAGTTTTCAAATATTGGAAATTATGATGTACTATTAACTGCAATATCAGAGTTTGGGTGTGAAGATAATATCATAAGAACAGTTAGTGTTAATCCTGAGTATACAATTTTTGTGCCCTCTGCTTTTACTCCTGATGGAGATGGTGTAAATGATATATTTACAGCTAAAGGAAATGCTGTAGAGAGCTTTGAAATGCAAGTATATGATAGGTGGGGAGGTATTGTTTTTGAATCTAACTCAATTTACTATGGTTGGGATGGTAAGAATGTAAGTGGTGATTGGGCTAATAATGGGCTTTACCTTTACCATATTGCTACTTACGATAGAAATGGAAGACTTTGGGTTTATAATGGAGAACTAAACCTTATGAGGTAATTTTAATTACTTAAATTAGCCGGCTCAAAACTTTAACTATGAAGTGGAAAGCCGGCTTTTTTATTTTTATACTATTTATTACCTCTTGTGGTAAAGGAATTGATAATTCTGATAAAAAGATTTTTAAGTATAATGAATCAGCAGGAATCAATACTTTAGATCCTGTATTTGCTAAGGATCAAGCTACAATTTGGGCAACAAATCAATTGTTTAATGGTTTGGTTCAGTTAGATGATGATTTGAATGTAAAGCCCTCCATTGCAAAAACATGGAGTGTTTCAAATAATGCTCTAATTTATACTTTTAACTTAAGGAATGATGTTCTTTTTCATAATGGAAGAAAGGTAATTGCAAAGGATTTTGAGTATTCCTTTTCCAGACTTTTAGATAAAGATTTAGCAGCTCCTGGAGCTTGGGTTTTGAGTAATGTTGTATCATTCTCTGCTTTAAACGACACTACTTTTAATATTGAATTAAAGACTCCTTTCCCAGCATTTCTGTCCTTATTGAGTATGCAATATTGTTCAGTTGTTCCTAAAGAAGTAGTTGAGAATGGAAATTTTAACAAACATCCAGTAGGAACAGGTCCTTTTAAGTTCCAAATATGGAAAGATGGCGTTAAACTAGTTTTTAGAAAAAACCTTAACTATTTTGAAAAAGAAGGAGAGGAGCAACTTCCGTTTTTAGATGCAGTAGCTATTACCTTTATTAAGGATAAACAAGCTGCTTTTTTGCAGTTTATACAGGGGAAATTAGATTTTATCTCTGGAATTGATGCTTCTTATAAAGATGAAATTCTGACAAACACTGGAGAGTTGCAAGAAAAGTATAAGAATAAAGTGATTTTACAATCTCAACCTTATTTAAATACTGAGTACTTAGGTTTTTTAATGGACAACAAACTATTACCTTTAGAGATAAGGAAAGCAATTAATTATAGCTTTGATAGAGTTAAAATGCTAAAATATTTAAGAAATAATATTGGAACTCCTGCTGTAAATGGTTTTGTTCCTAAAGGTTTACCTTCTTTTGATTCAACTTTGATTGGTTTTAATTACAGCCCTAAAAAAGCAAAAGAATTTTTGGCAAATAGTGCTTTTGATAAAAATCAAGAAATTGTACTTTCAACTACTTCTTCTTATTTGGATTTGTGTGAATATATACAAAACTCTTTACAAGAAATAGGATTGAATGCTAGGGTAGAAGTGAGCCCTCCATCTACTCATAGGCAAATGGTTGCTACTTCAAAACTTTCTTTCTTTAGAGGTAGTTGGATAGCGGATTATCCTGATGCTGAGAATTATTTATCTCTTTTTTACAGTAGAAACTTTTGCCCTAATGGGCCTAACTACACTCACTTTAATAATTCTGAGTTTGATGATTTGTATGAAAAATCATTATCAGAAACAGTTGTAACAAAAAGACATTCTCTTTATAGGGAAATGGATAGTTTACTTATTCAAAATGCAGTTATTGTGCCTTTGTATTATGATAGAGTATTGCGTTTTACTCAAAATAATATTAGTGGCTTTGAAAGCAATGCTATGAATTTGTTAAATTTAAAAAGAGTGAGAAAATAGGTATGTAAGTATTTATATTATATTTGTGGTGATTTATTTGGGGAAGCCGAAAACTATTTAGAGTAGGCGTTATTAAAATATTTTATACTATGAAAAAAATATTACTAGTTTTTGTTATTGCATTTACTTTCGTTGCATGCAATAAGTGTCAAGATTGTACTTGTGACAATGTTACAGAAGAGATTTGTAAAGATGATTTTGATTCAAATGACGATTACAATGACGCAATAGTACTTTTGGAAGCGTTGGGTTGTGATTGTAATTAGTCTACAATTAAATTGATAATTAAAAACCCACCAATTGGGTGGGTTTTTTATGCATCAACTTTTTTATTATAAAACTTACTAACAACTTTAAAAGTCAGCTATAATCTAAAAGGCTGGCTTTTTTGTTTTCTTAAATTTACAATTCTATTTTTAAATCAGCAAGATTGATATATGTATCTGATATTTGACACTGAAACTACTGGCCTGCCACAAAACTGGAAAGCTCCTTTAACCGATTTTAAAAATTGGCCTAGGTGTGTGCAGTTGGCTTGGCAAGTACATGATAAGCAAGGAAAGTTGGTGGAAGTTAAAAACTTTATCATAAAACCAGAGGGATATGATATTCCTTTTAATGCAGAAAAGATACATGGAATTTCTACTGACCGTGCCAACAAACAGGGAATGCCACTTGTTAAAGTATTGGCTGAATTTGTAAAGGATGCCCTGAAATGTAAGTTTGTTGTTGGGCATAATGTTTCTTTTGACAACAGCATAGTTGGTTGTGAATTATTAAGGAAAGATATGACAAATATTTTGGCTGATTTTCCTGCTTTGGACACCAAAGATGATGCGACTAATTTTTGTGCTATCCCTGGAGGTAGAGGGGGTAGGTTCAAGTGGCCAAAACTAACAGAACTACATGTTAAACTTTTTGGTGAGGAATTTGCTGAAGCCCACAATGCATCAGCTGATGTTGAGGCTACTGCTAGGTGTTTCTTGGAATTGGTTCGTTTAGAAGTTATATCTAGTGCTAAAGCAGGTCTTACTTCTGATGAGTTGAATAAATATAAAGAAATCAACCCAAATCCTTTTGAGCTTATAGGTTTAAATATTGAACCTTACAGTGATGTTGAGATTACTGAAGAACCTGATGAGGATGTAGAGCAGGAAAATAATGTTGTTAATGAGGCTTCTGATTCTCCTTTTGCGCATTTGCATGTGCATTCACAGTTTTCAATTCTACAAGCAACAGTTGATGTAAAAGCATTGGTTAATAAAGCTGCAGATATGGGAATGCCAGCAGTTGGTTTAACCGATCATACCAATATGTTTGGGGCTTATAAATTTATTGATGCCGTACTTAAGCATCCTATAAATATGACTATAAAAGATGGAGAAACTCCTCCATTAAAAGCAGTTTTGGGTTGTGAACTTAATGTTTGTAAGGATCATACTGATAAAGAAAATAAAGATCATGGAGCTCAGGTTCCTTTTCTATGTAAAAATAAGAACGGTTTTCATAATTTGGCAAAGCTATCGTCCTTAGGAAATGTTGAAGGATTTTATTATGTACCTAGAGTTGATAAAGATTTAGTTGAAGCACATAAGCAAGATTTAATTGCACTAACTGGAAGTACTTATGGTATTATTCCAAATCTAATTCTGAATGTAGGAGAGGCGCAAGCTGAAGAAGAATTCAAGTGGTGGCACGCTACTTTTGGTGATGATTTTTATGTAGAAATAAATCGTCATAGTTTAGATGAAGAACGCCATGTAAATAAAGTTCTGATTGCTTTTGCAAGAAAATATAATGTTAAAATATTAGCCTCAAATAATGTTTATTATTTAGATAAAGAAGATGCAAATGCACATGATATTTTACTTTGTGTAAAAGATGGAGAACAACAAGCTACTCCTAAGGGTAGTGGAAGGGGGTATCGTTATGGTTTTCCTAATGAGGAGTTTTATTTTAAAACTTCTCAGCAGATGCAAGAGCTTTTTGCTGATTTACCTGAAGCAATTGACAATATTACAGAGTTAATTGATAAAATAGAACCTTATAATTTAGCTCGTGAAGTTCTGCTTCCTGAGTTTGATATTCCACAGGAATTTCTTGATGCGCAGGATAAAGTTGATGGAGGTAAAAGAGGGGAGAATGCTTATTTAAAGCACCTTACTTATGAAGGGGCGAAAGAGCGTTATGTTGAAATTACTGATGAGATAAAGGAGCGAATTGATTTTGAACTTCAAGTAATTGAAAACTCAGGTTATCCTGGGTATTTTCTTATTGTTCAGGATTTTATAAAACAAGCAAGAACTATGGATGTTTCTGTTGGTCCTGGAAGGGGATCGGCAGCTGGTTCAGTTGTTGCTTATTGCACTACTATTACTAATGTTGATCCTATAAAGTATGATCTACTTTTTGAGCGTTTCTTAAACCCTGAGCGTGTATCTTTACCCGATATTGATATTGATTTTGATGATGAGGGTAGAGGGCGTATTATTGATTGGGTAGTTAATAAATATGGAAAAGAAAATGTTGCTCAGATTATCACTTATGGTACCATGGCTGCAAAATCTTCTATTCGTGATACCGCTCGTGCTTTAGATTTACCACTTTTTGAAGCAGATAGGGCTGCAAAGCTCGTTCCAGATTTTACTTCTTTAGGTAAAATATTTTCTTGGGATGAAAAGACATTAAAGGATAAATTAAAAGGAGATCAAGTTTCAAATGCTAAGGAATTAATTTCTTTATCAGAAGGTAATGATTTAACGGCTGACACCATTAATCTTGCTAGAAAACTAGAGGGAAATGTTCGTAATACTGGAACTCATGCATGTGGAGTGATTATTACTCCTGAGCCACTTATGGGACTTATTCCTATGACTCGTGCAAAGGATTCTGACCTTATGGTTACTCAGTTTGATAATAGTGTTGTTGAAGATGCAGGCCTTCTTAAAATGGACTTTTTAGGATTACGAAATCTTACAATTATAAAAGATTGTTTGAAGATTATTAAAAAACTACATGGCACTGAAATCGATATAGATACTATTCCTTTAGATGATGTTGCAACTTTTGAGATTTTTCAAAAAGGAGAATCTTCAGGTATTTTTCAGTTTTCTTCTGATGGAATGAAGGCGCATTTAAAGCATCTTAAGCCTGATAAGTTTGATGATTTGATTGCTATGAATGCTTTGTATCGTCCTGGGCCTATGGAGTACATTCCAAACTATATTAAGCGGAAACATGGAATGGAGGAAATTGAATATGATCTTTCTGAAATGGAAGAATTTCTTTCTGGAACTTACGGAATTACAGTTTATCAGGAGCAAGTAATGTTACTTTCTCAAAAGCTTGCTGGATTCTCTAAGGGTGATGCTGATATGCTTAGGAAAGGAATGGGTAAAAAGATTAAAGCTGTGCTTGATAAGTTAAAACCCAAGTTTTTTGATGGTTGTGCTGAAAATGGATTTGATATAAGTATTGTAGATAAAATCTGGACAGATTGGGAGGCTTTTGCTTCTTATGCTTTTAATAAATCTCACTCTACTTGTTATGCTCTTATTGCTTATCAAACGGCTTATTTAAAGGCACATTATCCTTCTGAGCTTATGGCTTCTTTGCTTACAAATCATATGCGTGACATAAAGGATATTACTTATTATATGGAAGAATGTAAGAGAATGGGAGTTCCTGTTTTAGGCCCTGATGTAAATGAAAGTTTTTACAAGTTTGCAGTAAATAAAAAAGGTGAAATCCGTTTTGGTTTAGGTGCTGTAAAAGGAGTAGGGGAAGGTGCTGTTGAAGCAATAGTAAACGAAAGAAAAGAAGGAAATTATACTGCTTTTGATGATTTTATGAAGCGAGTTGATTTGCGTTCTGCTAATAAAAGAACATTAGAAAGTGTAGTGTGTGCTGGTGGGTTTGATTCTTTTGATTTAAAGCGTTCTCAATATTTTGCTAAAGAAGAAAATGGACAGACTTATCTGGAAAAAATGATAAAGTTTGGGAACAAGATAAAGGATAGCGAAAATTCTAATCAGTTTGATATGTTTGGTGAAAGTGCAGAAGCTTCAATTCAAGCGCCAGTTCCTGTCGAAACTCCTCTTTGGACAACTATGGAGTTGCTTTCTAAAGAAAAAGAAGTTGTTGGTATTTATATTTCTGGTCATCCTTTGGATGATTATAAGCTAGAGATTGAAAATTTCTGTAAAGGAAACCTTTCCATGTTAAACAATATGGATAAGATTAAGGGTAAAGATTTGAGATTTGCAGGGGTTGTTACTAATGTAGAGCATAGAGAGACGAAAACGGGTAAGCCATTTGGCGTTTTACATTTTGAGGATTATCATGGTTCTTTCAGTTTTTATTTATTTGGTGATGATTACATTAATTTCAAAGCCTATTTTACTGTGGGGTGGTTATTGTATTTGAGTGGAAAGGTTAAAAAGAAATTTTATAATGATGATTTAGAGTTTAAAATTTCATCAATGGATTTACTTTCAGAGATAATTGATAAAGAGGTTCGTGATATTGTATTACGAGTTGATATAAATGATATTTCAGATGTGATGGTTGAAGAGGTCGTTCATTTAATCAGTGAGAATCCTGGTAAACATTCCCTAGTTTTTAATGTTGTTGATCATTTAAATAAATATGAAGTTGATTTATTGTCCCGTAAAACGAAAGTCAAATTAGATAAAGATTTTACAAAACAGTTAAACTCTTTAAGCCAAATTAAAATGAGGGTTAAATAGATCTCTCCCGTTTTATTTGAAATTCTTGCGTATCTATCTTGAGCTATTCCAGATTTTAAAAACTTGAAGATTTATATCTTATTCTCTAGTAAAACTAGCAGTCAAAAGAAAAATAATTAATGCTTGTAATGAAATAAGAAAGTAATGTAATATGCCAGTTTGAATTTTAGAATCAGTTATTTCAAAGCCATATTCTAAAGCTTTATAGAAAAGAAAAGAAGCTGCTAGACCTACTAAATAACCGATCTGTTTATTTACATCAATCTTTCCAAGTAACGCTTTGTCTTTGGCAACTAAAGTTTCTGCTCTTACTAAATACCCGCCAAAAATAAAAGTCAGTTGATATCCCATATAGATTAAAAGGGCAGAGGTTAGGGAGTATTGTAAAAGTAAAAAAGTAATAATTGTTAATAGCATTACAGCTTCTACTAAAAGTGAAATCTGGAAAAAACTTTTAATGTTTAAAAGCTTATCATAGAATTTTGCAATTACTAGCATTGCTCCAGCTAAAACCATTCCTCCTATGGAGTAAATTGAAGGATCTAAAGGTTGGTAAATTGTAAATAAAATACCAACCGATAGTCCTGTAAATGACGAGTTAAAAAGTTTGTAAGCTAAAAATGCTTTGTTATTTAACTTCATAACTTTTTTCTATTTAGTAGTAAGTTAATCTTCTAACTTTAGCAATAAGTTTTGCTAACCTGATTACTTGTTTAGTGTATCCAAACTCATTGTCATACCAAATGTAAAGAACTACATCTTTTCCTTCTTCAGTACAAATAGTTGCATTACTATCATAAATTGAACAACAAGTATTTCCTATAATATCAGTAGAAACTAAATCAGGATCAACTTGATAGTTAATTTGGTTAACTAAGTTTCCTTTTAATGCTGCATCTCTCATAGTTGCATTCATATCAGCAACAGAAGTCTCTTTATCAAGAGTTAATTTTAAAATAGCTAATGAAACATTTGGTGTAGGAACACGAACTGCATTTGCAGATAATTTTCCTTCCAAAGAAGGAATTACTTTAGTAACTGCTTTTCCAGCACCAGTTGAAGTAATTACCATATTAATTGCAGCTGAACGACCTCTTCTTGGTTTCTTGTGCATATTGTCCAATAAATTCTGATCATTTGTGTAAGAATGAACCGTTTCTAAATGACCTTTTAGAACATTATATTTATTCTCTACTATATGTAAAATAGGAGCAATACAGTTAGTTGTACAAGATGCTGCTGAGAAAATATCATTATCATCAATATCAAGTTCACTTGAATTAATTCCGTAAACAATATTTGGAATTCCTTTTCCAGGTGCAGTTAATAGAACTTTGCTAACTCCTTTAGATTGTAAATGTCTTGATAGTGCTTCTTTATCAGTAAAAGCACCAGTATTGTCAATTAAAAGTGCATCATTTATTCCGTGTATAGTATAATCAATATCCTCAGGGTTTCCGCCATCAATAAATTTAATAGCTTGTCCGTTTACAATAATTGATTGGTTTGCTAAATCAACATCAACCACTCCTTTAAAAGCACCATGTACAGAAT
>Ga0257121_1002114_pt1 | contig 14355 bp, 11 predicted proteins | sample SI106_100metaG_FD_190180 | JGI IMG/M metagenome (GOLD analysis project Ga0257121, IMG submission 190180) | Marine microbial communities from Saanich Inlet, British Columbia, Canada - SI106_100 | ecosystem: Environmental > Aquatic > Marine > Inlet | place: Canada: British Columbia | collected... | reverse complement strand
ATTTCTTAAATCCAACAATCAAAGATAAAATAATAATTCGAAATAAATACTCTTAGGTCCACATAAAATAAACCCACTACATCAAGTGGGCTTTTATTTATTAAGTCGGGGTAGCAGGATTACAACCAACACTTATTTCACTAGATTACAGGAAGCTTTTAAAATAAAATTTGCACCACTTTTTGCACCACTAACCAATCTACTAAAACAAACTTAAGAAATTAATTGGATTTTATGAGTAATGAGTTATTTTAAAAAATTACTTTAATTCTCAACCTGTATTTTAAAATCTAATGTCCCATCATGTTTGTAGTATTTCCAAATACCATGCTCTTTTCCACTTGCATAACTTCTTTCTATTCTTAAATTACCATCTTCATAATAACCTTTAAATACACCATTCATTAATCCATTTTTATAGTTTTTTTCTACTCTTAAATTACCATTCTCGTAATAGTATTTCCAAACACCATATTCTTTTCCATCTTTATACCTTCCTTCATGGCTTAATTTACCATTTTGATGGTAATGTTTCCAAATACCATATTCTTCACCATCTTTATATCTTCCTTCAAACTTTGTGTTGCCGTCCGAATATGAAAATTTTAACAACCCATTAAAGAAATTACCATCTTTAAATTTTCCGTCAAAAACACCTTCATTTGTTTTATTGGATACAAGCAATAAACCTCTTCCATTTGGAAGATCTTCAAACCATTCTCCTTTATATGTAAACAAGTTTTCACTTGAGAAATTTCCAATACCCTGTCGTAAATTATTTTTCTTTTCTCCAGAATAAGTTCCTAAATGATTTACTATTCTATACCTAACCATCCAATTATAATCAAAATCATCATCATTTGATATAGTTTTTATTTTATCTGGATTCAAAACATTATCCTTAATATCATTTAAATTATTAACTCCAAAAGACTGGGATATATACATGTCTTTTCTTTCTGGATTCCAGCTAAATAATGTATCTTTAAAACAAAATGATACCTCAATGTGAAAACCATATCTTTCTTCTGCTTTCAGTATATCATCATATGGAATCCATACCTTACCATTGTCTCCCCAACCATCTCCCCAACTATTTAAAATCAAGAAAGATCCACCATATTTCTCGTCATCATAACCAATAAGAACAACTGAATGTGGAGAAAATTCCCACCAGTACTTTCCTTCACCATCAGAATTATTTCTTCGAACATGATTGTCACAAAATCCTTGAGGATTATTAGTCATAACAGAACATCTTTTTTCACTATTATAATTACGTGCTTCATTACAAATAACCTTAAGTGAACTATCCCAATAGTCTCCTTTAAAATCACTACCCATAGAAGCTGGCCATGGAAAAAATCCAACTTCAGCTGGATTATTTTCGGATAAATAACGCTTCATCCAATAAATATTATTGTTGTCAAATTTATAATCAAAAGCTGTTTTTTTGTTTAAATCAATACCAGTGCCTATCGATTCAAAACCAGATTGCCAATGATCACTTACAAATCTATATTTTATAGCTTCTTTTTTATAATCTACTATATTCTTAGGGAATGAGGATATATGATGAACTGTAAAAGGGTAATAATTTGGAAATTCAAAATCTTTTCTCTTTATAAATCCAAATTGATTAATCTCTTTATTTTGTTGACCCATTCCAGACATAATAGTGTCATTAGTACCACTTTTAACGCTTAGAAAAGTATAATATGGAGAAAAACTTTCAAAAGATATATTGTCAACCCCTTTCAAATCATTGTCTCGAGCATATAAAATGGTTCTGCATGTAGCAATAGAATACGCTGAACACATTCCTGATAAAACTCTTTTTCTTCTAGCATTAACCACTGTATCTAAAATAACTCCTTTGTATACAGAACCTGATCTATCCTTCTGATTATAGGGTAGAAGTTTTTCTAAAGTGTGACGTTTTGGTATTATAGCGTAGTAGTCTTCCATATATAAGGAGTCCGGAACCTCACAATCAGAACAAAGATCATACAAATCACCATCAGATATGCGAAATGTATCTATTCTAAAATAACAATTTTTATACCAATTAGGCCTATGAGTTAGAAGACCTTCTTTTGGAAATCCAGAGTCAAATTCCCCAGAGAATGAAATTAAAGTGTCTGTTCTATCTGGACATTCCTCAAGTGAGTCTATAAAAACTCTTGAAGCTTCATCAAATGAAAAATAATATGTACCTGTTCCGTGCATTTTATTATTTTTCCATTCTCCTACATATTTATCTCCGTAGTATAGAGAGTTAAATAAATAAGTACCAAAACCATTCTGACAATCTCCTGAGATGCATTGCCCAAATCCAATCATAGGCAAGCAAAGTAATAAAAGTAGTAGATTTTTCATAATGCTAAATTACTTTTTTTTTCAGCTTTCTCAGTTAATATCATTTCTATATACTTATCTAAGCCTTTCTCGTTCTGTAGTTCCTTCTTAGCTATATAGGATTCAATCTTAGCAATTTTCTTAGTATCTAAAGTATATCTACTCATAATTTGAATTAGGATATCATTAGTTACTCAAACATCTCTACCATTCCTTATTTTTTGTAAAGAGTCTATTTTTATTTTCAAATCCATGTTGATGGCACAAATCATACGGTGAATATCGCTACTTATTTTAAATATTTTTTTATTTGACTTACAATATCATCTAATTCATAACCTTTTCTAACTTCAATTAAAATAGAATTATTTTCTTTAAATAACTTTTTCTTTTTTAAATCTCTTTTTTGACCTTCTAAGAATCCTTCTTCACCACCAAAAAAATCAACTGGTCTGTCGTGTTGTAATCCTTGATATTCAATTCCAATTTTATGTTTTGGGAACCAAATATCTACATGCTGTCTACCTAACCATTTAGGTCTCCCATGATTAATTATTTTTTCAGAAGGTAGCTTTTCTTTTAATAAATAAAATAATTCTGTTTCTGAAACCCAACCCTCTCCAATTTTAGGAATCCCTCTTGAAACTCTAAATTCATTTTGAAGTGAGTATACATATACTGAGAAAGTTTGAAGTAACATGTTTTCGACGAAAAATATAAAAGAGTTTTTATTTTTCCCTGTACTCTCACAATAACCTAGTCTATTTTCATCATATCTCAGCCAATACTTTGATGTGTAACCTTTAAATTCAAATTCTTTCTTAAAGTCTTTTAGTTTCTTGAAATATCTTTTAAAAGGAGGTGTATTTTTACTTGAATTAATAAATTTTGTAGTCTTATTTTTTGGAAATTCATTATTGATACTACTTGTTGTTTTTATTTCATCAAAAAGTACTTCATAAAAAGAGTAATGATTATCATATAATATCTCTAATTCATTATCTACAAAGAGAAAGAACTCATTAATATTCTTAATTATAAAATTATTTAATTCTGATAATTTATAACATCTTTTCACTAAGAATTCACCCGTTAATTTTCTTTTTTTAGTTTTTAATTCTAAATTATGAATGTTAGAAAAATTAAAAACATCCCACTCTATTTCTTCTTGAATTTTTGAAGTCAGAGATTGGTTTTTATCATTCCAGTACCTTACCTTTCCCTTAATTTCAATACCATCTAGATTGATGTCTTCTAATCTTTTAGGTAAGAATAAATTTCCTCCAACATATTCTAAACAACCTAGATTTTCAATTTTTGAATCTCTTAAGGATAATCTACCACCAACTCTTTTAAGATTGCCTAAAGATTTAATATTTGAATGTCTTAAATTCACTTCTCCATCAACTCTTTCTAGTTTGTTTAATGTCTTAAGTTTTAGACCGGAATACCAAAAATGACTTTTAACTATTTTTAAATCACCTAAATCTTCGATTTCATCAATGTTTAAATGACCATGTATTTCTTTTATATTTCCTAATGTTGTGATTGGGTTTGAAGTAAAACCTTCTTTATTGTAAATCCTAATATCTTGTTTGATACATCCAGCAGAATCAGTAATATTATTTAGTCGGGTTATGGATTTAATACAATATTCTCTGTAATAATCTAATTTATCTACTTTTTTTACCATTATTATAGGGTAATATTAAGAATAGTTTTTTCTGTATGCCAATTTCTAGCTAATATAGGATTAACATCAGCTAGTGATTTACCTTTTAGTGGTTTTCTTGTCATAAGGCAAATTTATAAATGTTATATAAATAACTTCAACCAAATTTATATATAACTTCAACAGATTTATATATAACTTCAACAAATTATATACAATTTATATAGATTTCTTTCTTAATTTCAACATATCAGTACTTATTTTAGATTCTATAACTTGTGCATATATTTGAGTAGTTTTTATATTATTATGTCCAAGCATTTTTGATACAGTTTCTATAGGCACTCCGTTTGTTAATGTAATAGTTGTTGCAAACGTATGCCTTGCACTATGAAAAGTTAATTTTTTATTAAAATTACATAAACGCGCTATTTCCTTTAAAGCTTTATTAGTTTTTTGGTTACTTATCATTGGAAAAATTCTATTTGTGTTTTTATGCTTTTTATATATATCTAAAATATATAAGGCATATGGTAAAATAGGAACATTTGAAGGTATATCAGTTTTATGTCTTTTTGTATAAATCCATTGTAAGCCATCATTACCTTTTTGTATATTTTTTATATTTAAATTATATAAATCTATATATGAAAGACCAGTGTAACACGCAAATAAAAAAATATCACGCACTTTATTTAAACTGCTATTTAACTTTATATTTTTTAGTATATATAATTCGTCTTTATTTATATAAACACGATTCGTTTTTTTAAATGAAATTTTAAAACCAACAAAAGGATCTTTTGTTATATAATTGTTCTTTATACAAAAGTTAGTTATCTTCTTAAAACGCTGAATATGTTTCATCATTCCATTATGAGTGCATTCAGTATTTAATAATATAAACTGTGAAAAATTATATATAAAATTATAGTTTATTTGAGTGAGTGAAATATCATTAGCGTTATATATTTTTTTTATATAATTTTTTAAATGTTTTATTGTCGTTATATAATTTTTATATGAACCATAACTATACTCAATTCCAACAAGCGATTTCATATTTTCATTATGCTGATTAAACACATTGATAATACTATTCATTATAAGTGTATTGTTTTTATAAAAATCAAGAACAGTCTTGGCCGTTATAATTACATTGGTTTTTATTAATGCATTATATTTTTCTATTATATCAACGCGTATAGTTTCTAACTCTAAATTCAGCGCTTTTTTACTATTTCCCCTAACGCGTGTTCGTTTGGAATCCCAATTTATATACAGTACATCTATTTGGGTGTAAAACTGGACTGTGGTATCGTTATACCTCACTTTACAGTATATAGGAACCATCCCAGTTTTCTTAGTTAATGCTTTTCTTGCAAAAAAGCTTACAAATAATTGTTTTTTCATCTTACAAATTTATTAAATTATACAATACAAAATGTATTTAATAAATTGATTTACAATAAGTTATCTTTAAAGATATAAAGCAATATATTTTTAAAAATATGAACTTACAGATGTAAAGTGATGAAATTTTTGATCATAAAAAAAGAAGAAAATTTTTACTCCAATTTTCTTTCACCAGAATTTGCACCGTTTTACATTTTTTTTGGTGGCATTATCTGATAAAAGGGGGTAAAAAATTATTTTATAAAATAATTTCTAAATCTTATGTTCTTAGGCTTGTTAATCAGTGTGTTACTCCCGAAAATCGTTGATTTTCGGGGAGAAAAATGTCGGGGTAGCAGGATTCGAACCTGCGACCTCCTGCTCCCAAAGCAGGCGCGATAACCGGGCTACGCTATACCCCGAAAAATTTGGACTGCAAAAGTATACTTTTTTTACAATCACAAATAAAAAGATGAACTTTTTATTTTGCGGAGAGGAAGGGATTCGAACCCCCGGTACGCGTAAGCGCACAACTCCTTAGCAGGGAGCCCCGATCGGCCACTCTGGCACCTCTCCAATAAACTAAAATGAACTATTTTTTTAGGATTGCAAATGTATACTAATCTATATTTCTAGCAAATATTATTTAAGAATTATTTTTAAAGCTAATTTAAGCTAATCTTTTTAGTCAAATGTTATATTTGCAGACCTATATATTTAACTATGATTAAGAAATTACTTCTAACCCTCTTTGCATCAACAATACTAATCTCTTGTGTTAACGAAAGAGACCTCTCCAAAAACACAGTAATTGCACATATAACCATTCAACCTGACGGATTACACCCTTTTAATGACAACTCTACTATCAGAAGTTATATATTTAACTACACCCAAAAAACACTCATTAAATTAGATATTGAGAGTCTAGAGTACATCCCTTCACTAGTTAAAGATATGCCTACTGCTTCTGCAGATAATTTATCCTTTGAATATGAAATTAAAGAAGGGGTGTTATGGGATGATGGAACAGAGTTAAATGCTGAAGATGTTGCGTTCTCAGTAAAGTTAATGCTTTGTCCACTTACTAATAATGCACAAATAAGAAGCAATTATACAACTGTAATTAAAAGTATAGAGCTTGACCCAAGCAATCCTATGAAATTCACAATGCATGCACAAAATGTTCATTGGGATAACAAATTTATTTTTTCAGAACTTTACATGGTTCAGAAGAATCTGTGGGACCCGAATGGAGTGCTTGATAATGTAACTTTTGCAGAATTACTATCAGAAAACTTTAAAGAAACTACAGTCTTATCTGATTTTTTTAATAATTATAATAATGCTGATAATAGTTATAAACCACATAAATTACTGGGTCTTGGCGCTTACCAAGTTACTGAGTGGGAGGCCAGCCAGTATATCACTATAGAAAAGAAAAAAGATTGGTGGGGAGCTAAGGATTCCTCAATATACAACAAAGCTTACCCTGACAAAATAATCTTTAAAATTATTACGGAAGATGCATCCTCTTATCTTGCCCTTAAAAATCAGGAAATTGATGTAACCACTAGGATTGGAACTGTTAAGCTAATGAAGTTACAAGAACGAGAGTATTTTAATAATAATTACGATTCTGACTTTCTAGATCAATATTCATTCAGCTACATGGGATTAAATATGAAGCCAGATGGAATAAAACAAAAGCCGTTTTTTGTTGACCAGAAAGTAAGAAGAGCTATGGCCTATCTTATTCCTGTTGATGAAATTATTGAAGTAATGATGCATGGTCAAGGAAGTAGACAAGCTTCATTAATTTCGCCACTTAAAAGTACCTATAATGATACTTTAAAATTAATCCCTTTAGATATTGAGAAAGCAAAACAGCTTTTAACTCAGGCAGGATGGGTAGATACTGATGAAGATAATATCAGAGATAAAATGATTAATGGTATTAAAATACCATTTTCTTTTAAATTAAGCTATATGAGTTCACCAATATCAAAAGAAATTGTATTAATGATAAAAGAAAGCTTGTATAAGGCTGGTGTTGTTGCTGAACCTACTCCTATGGACTTTACATTGTTTTATAAAAATGCTATGGATCATAACTTTGATGGTATGATGGGAGGCTGGGGAGGTAGTGCTTCTTATTCTAACCCTATGCAACTGTGGCACACTTCTTCTTGGGTTACTAAAGGATCTAACTTCTGTGGTTTCGGTGATGCTGAGAGTGATGCTTTAATTGAAGAAGCAAACCTTACGCTTGATAAAGACAAACACAATAATGCACTACTTAAATTACAAGCTAAAGTATATGAAGATCAACCATATGTTTTTCTATACGCTACAAAAAGAAAATTTGCAATACATAAACGATTCAAAAATAGAGGGATGTATAATGAAAGACCTGGTGTCATGCTTCAAAACCTTGACTTGATACCAGAATTCTCTTCAAAAAACTTAGCACCAACTAATGGACAATAAAACAGATAATATTTATGTTTAAATACGCACTCAAAAGAATTTTAACTTTTATACCTATGCTGATAGCTATCTCGCTATTATCATTCGTTATTAGTATTAATGCCCCTGGCGATCCTGTTGAACGATTATCCAAAGCAGCAGGAAATGAAGGTTCAGCCGAACAGCAATCAGGAGCATCTAAAAAAATAAAACAAGAACTGAGAAAAAAACTAGGTTTAGATCTACCTATTTTTTACGTAAGTATTACTGATCTAGCATCTTCTGATACCCTTTATAAAGTACAAGATAAATATCATAAAGCAAATCTTGAGGCGCTTACACATCAAAGTGGAAACTGGGAAGCTGTTTCAGGCTACTACTCTAGCTTATTAACTTTACAGAAAGCACATCAACAAGTTAACGCAAAAGAAATTGTAGCTAATGATACATCTTTATCCTTAAATTCAGTGAATGAATCAGTAAACCAGTTTGGATTTGAAATTGGCAGCTTACTTGAAACCTCTGAAAAAAATATTGTAGCATTGAAGTTTGAGAAGATGAATAGTCTATTAGAAGAAAATATCTTCTTGTCAGATTTAGAAGATGAATTAACTCATGTAAAGCAAACAAGAGAAAATCTATTTGCAAATGCAACAAGATGGAAAACTTATATTCCGGCTATTAGTTGGTATGGGAGTAAAAATCAATATCACTTATGGCTTCTTGGAAACGGAAAAGATAGAAAAGGATTATTAAGAGGTGATTTTGGAATTTCATACATTGATAGCCAGCCTATTCAAGATAAGATCTGGCAAAAGGTAGGTATCTCATTCTCATTATCATTAATCTCAATCTTCTTAGCTTACTTAATTAGTATACCAATCGGAATCTATTCTGCTTATAGGAAAGATTCTGCTGCAGACAAAGGAATGTCATTAGTACTATTTATATTGTATTCTATGCCTACTTTCTTTGTTGGTACTCTTTTATTATTACAATTTGCTAATCCTGATAATTTGAGTTGGTTCCCAGTTTCTGGAATTCAAGACCCTACTCTATTCAATCCTGAATGGAGCTTATGGATGAAACTCAAACACAGAATGCCGTTTTTAATTTTACCAATCATTACTTATACTTACGGTTCATTTGCTTTTTTAAGTAGAATTATGCGAATAGGAATGATTGATGTAGTTTCACAAGATTATATACGTACCGCTCGTGCTAAAGGATTGGGAGAAAGAAAGGTGATACTCAAACATGCACTTAGAAACTCATTATTGCCTATAATTACTGTTTTTGCTGCAATCTTCCCAATGGCAATAGGTGGTAGTATTATTATTGAAGTAATCTTCTCCATTCCAGGAATGGGAGTTGAAGTTTTTAATTCCATACTGAATTACGATTATCCAATGATTATTACAGTATTTACTTTATCAGGATTCTTAACAATGGTTGGTTATTTAGTTGCTGATATACTTTATGCAGTGGTTGACCCAAGAATTTCATATAAATAGAATTATGCAAAATACAAACGAAAATTTTTCATTTAAAAAATATGCTTGGACTCAGTTCAAGAAGAATAAAATTGCATTAGTAAGTTTATACTTATTATTTGCTTTAATATTAATTGCACTATTCGCTCCTTATATTGCTAATGACAGACCGCTTTATGCTAAGTATGAGGGGAATACACTTTATCCAGCATTCGCTAGTGATACCAGAACTGATTCTATTTATAATGCTAAAGGTGATTTTGTACAAGTATTACAATACGATATTACAGATTGGAGAGAATTAGATTTAACTTCAGTAGTATGGGCTCCAATTCCTTATTCTCCTGGAAGCATGGATAGGTATAATAGAGATTATGCAGCACCAAGTGGGAAACAAAGGTTTAAAAATTCAACTGGAGAAATTATAGAAATACCTTCAAAATTCAGACATAAATTAGGAACTGATGGAATTGGAAGAGATTTAGCATCTGGTTTAATTCATGGAACTAGAATCTCATTAATGGTTGGACTAGTTTCTATGGGAATTGCTTCACTTATAGGTATTATACTAGGGGCATTAGCTGGGTTCTTTGGAGATACTAAACTTAAAATGCCAAGGATTAAGTACCACTTTACATTATTTGGAGTATTTATGGGGCTATTCTATGGTTTTGGACAGAGAAAATATGTTTTATCACAAGCTTTCTCTGAAGGAATTGGAGATGGGATAATTGCTATGGTTATTAGTATTGGAGTGGTAATTGGAATTACTATACTTTTTAGAATACTTAGTAAAGCTATAAAAGTTGAATGGCTAAACAAAGAAGTAAGTGTCCCAATGGATACTTTTGTTTCGAGAGGTATTGAATTACTAAATTCTATACCAAGATTATTATTAATCATTACTATTACTGCTGTTGTAGAAAGAAGCATTTGGATTGTTATGATTATTATTGGGATTACAGGCTGGACAGGTATTGCTCGTTTTACTAGGGCTGAATTCTTACGTATCCGTTCTTTAGAGTTTGTACAAGCTGCTGAATCTCTTGGCTATTCTTCTATACGAACAATATTCAAGCATGCACTACCAAATTCCTTAGCACCCGTATTTGTAAGTATTGCATTTGGTATTGCTTCTGCTATTTTAATTGAGAGCGGTTTATCCTTTTTAGGTATTGGAGTTCCTGATGATATTGTTACTTGGGGATCTTTACTTAACCTTGGTAGACAGAACTTAGAAGCTTGGTGGCTAATTATTTACCCAGGCACAGCAATTTTCATTACCATTACAATTTACAATATGATTGCTGAAGCATCAAGAGATGCATTAGATCCAAGATTGAAAAGTTAAAACAAAAGATAATTAAAATAAAAAAGCCGAGCAATGCTCGGCTTTTCTTTTATCTCATATTTTCTTTTACATCTCATCAAAATCAACAACTACATTTTCTGATGCTGGACGAGCTTGGCAACCTAAAACAAACCCATCAGCAACTTCCTCCTCCGATAAGGAATAATTTGCATCCATAGAAACTTTACCTTCCATTACTCTAGCTTTACAAGTACAACAAACTGCTCCTTTACAGGAGAATGGCACATCAGCTCCTTGTTCCATAGCTGCATCAAGTATCGTTTGTCCTTTATTAGATAGAGTAAATTCAAAGTCTTCTCCATCAACTGAAACCATAACATTTGAAATAATTTCATCAGAATCATTATCAGCAACATCCGTTTGCTCAACAACTGTAAATCGTTCAAAATTGATCTTTGCTTGATTAATATTATTCAATAACAATAATTCGTTTGCATTATCAATTAATTCTCCAGGTCCGCAAATAAAATAAGCATCAGCAGTTTTTAGAGCATTAAAAGTATTTAATAATTGTTGTAAAGTGTTTTTATCAACTCTACCATTTATAGCTCCAGAAACACCTTCTCTAGAGAATGCCCAATGAATTTTTAGTCTATCTGAATTATTTTCCTCTAATGCCTTAAGATCATCTTTAAACATTGCAGAATCCTGAGATTTATTACCATAAATAAGCGTAAAATTTGAATCGGTATTTCTAGCTAATTCAGATTTAATTATTGAAATAATTGGAGTTACTCCACTCCCAGCACAAATTCCAATAATATTTTTTTCATCACCATTCAGAACAAAATTACCAGCAGGAGGCATTACATCTAAGTTATCACCAATCTTCACTTCACTAGTTAAAAATGTAGACATCTTCCCTCCTTTTACTAGTTTAACTCCAATTGACAAGCCTTCATTTGGAGCAGAACAGATTGAATAAGCTCTTCTTACATCTTCATTATTAATAGTATGCTTAATTGTAATGTATTGTCCTGAATTAAAATTAAAGAGATGATTATTTGTGTCAAAAACAATTTCAACTGAATCGGTAGTCAAATTTTTAATTTCAGTAATTTTTAAAGAGTGGAATTTGTTCATATTGAATTTAAATTTTTGCAAAAATATCAATTTAACTAAAAAGAAATAGATATAATGATAAATATCATAATTCAAAACATATTAATTCATAAATTTGCAATACTAAATTTACAAAATGAACGAGAAATATTTTCAAAAAAGAATAGATGCTGAGAAGAAAATCGAACCTAAAGATTGGATGCCAGATGATTATCGCAAGCATTTAATTCGACAAATTTCACAACATGCTCATTCTGAAATAATAGGAATGCAACCTGAAGGAAATTGGATTACTAGAGCACCTTCACTAAGGGCAAAAATGATATTGTTAGCCAAAGTTCAGGATGAAGCTGGGCATGGCTTATATTTATATTCTGCTTGTGAAACTTTAGGAATATCTCGTGAAAAATTAGTTCAACAACTTCATGAAGGGAAAGCAAAATACTCTTCAATATTTAATTACCCAACGTTAAGTTGGGCAGATATGGGTGCGGTTGGATGGCTTGTTGATGGTGCAGCTATTGTAAATCAAGTTTCATTGCAAAGAACTTCTTACGGACCTTATTCCAGAGGAATGGTTAAAATTTGCAAGGAAGAAAGTTTCCATCAAAGGCAAGGCTATGAAATAATGGCTGAAATGGCAAAAGGGACTGCTGAACAAAAAGCTATGGCACAGGATGCTTTAAACCGTTTCTGGTGGCCTTCTATAATGATGTTTGGACCACAGGATTCTGATTCTCCAAGAACTGGGAATGCTATGAAGTGGAAAATAAAAAGACAAACTAATGACGCTTTACGCCAAGATTTTATTGACAAAACTGTAGGACAAGCTAAAGTTATTGGACTCACTATTCCTGACCCAGATTTAAAATGGAATGAAGAAAGACAAAGTTATGATTTTGGTGAAATGAATTGGGATGAATTCTGGAGTGTAGTTAACGGAAACGGACCTTGTAACAAACAAAGACTTGCCCATCATAAAAAAGCACATGATCAAGGGAAATGGGTGCGTGATGCTGCAAAATCATACGCTAAAAAACAAGAATTAGTAGCAAATTAAATATATATTATGGAAGAAAACGCAACAGTTTGGGAAGTATTCATACAGAGTAAAAATGGCTTAGCACACAAACATGCTGGAAATGTTCATGCTAGTGATAAAGTAATGGCATTAGACAATGCAAGAGAATTGTACACAAGAAGAAATGAAGGCTCGTGTATCTGGGTTGTAAAATCAGAATATATTGTATCATCAGAAACAGAAGATAGTGAAGCATTTTTTGACCCATCAAATGACAAAATGTATCGCCACCCTACTTTCTACACTATGCCTGAAGGGTCAAAACATATATAAGGATGAGTAATTTATTTACATATACTTTACGAATTGCGGATAGCTCTCTAATTCTAGGACAAAGAATGTCAGAGTGGTGTTCAAACGGACCTACTTTAGAGGAAGACATTGCAATGTCTAACATTTCACTAGATATGTTCGGACAAGCAAACGGGTTTTATCAATATGCAGCACAATTAGATGGCACTAAATCAGCTGATGAATTAGCATTTAGAAGAAATGAAAGAGAGTTCTTTAACCATCAACTAGTAGAGCAAGAGAATGGGAATTTTGGAACTACAATGGTCAGAAACTTTCTGCATGATGTATTTAACTTTTTATTCTATACTGAGCTTTCAAAAAGCAAAGATGAAACGCTTTCAGCATTAGCTAGTAAATCATTAAAAGAAGTAAAATATCATTTACGACACTCTAGCAACTGGTTAATTCGGTTAGGAGATGGAACAGGAGAAAGTAATACTAAAGTACAAGATGCATTAGAAGAGCTTTGGATGTACACATGCGAACTTTTTGAAATGGATAATTTAGATACAGAATTACTAAACAATGGTATTGCGGTTGATAATTCAGCTTTAAAATTAGAATGGGATATAATGGTAAATAAAACCCTTGTTAAAGCAAAATTAACGCGCCCTGAAGATGCTTATATGGCAACAGGAGGAAAAAAAGGATTACACACTGAATATTTAGGATATATTTTATCTGAAATGCAATTTTTACAAAGAGCATATCCGGATGCAAAGTGGTAACACCAAATACATTTGGGAACTTTTAAACACTGTTCCTGACCCTGAAATTCCTGTAATTTCAGTTGTAGAATTAGGAGTTATTCGAGAAGTGAAATTTGAGAATGACTCCCTTACTATATCAATCACTCCTACCTATTCGGGTTGTCCTGCTGTAAAAACATTCATGGATGACATAAAAACTTGTTTAACAGCAAATCACATCAATAATTTTGAGTTAAAAATAGTATACTCTCCTGCTTGGACTACAGAATGGATGACAGATGCAACCAAGGAAAAACTCAGGAAATACGGCATTGCCCCTCCATCAAATATAGTTATTTGTCCTCAATGTAAATCCGAAAACACTACTTTGATAAGCGAATTTGGTTCAACCGCTTGTAAATCATTATTTAAGTGTGATGAATGCTTGGAACCATTTGAGTTCTTCAAAT
>Ga0257121_1002105_pt1 | contig 14387 bp, 10 predicted proteins | sample SI106_100metaG_FD_190180 | JGI IMG/M metagenome (GOLD analysis project Ga0257121, IMG submission 190180) | Marine microbial communities from Saanich Inlet, British Columbia, Canada - SI106_100 | ecosystem: Environmental > Aquatic > Marine > Inlet | place: Canada: British Columbia | collected... | reverse complement strand
ATTGCAGTTATTCTTAAAGATTCTCCAAATGAAACAGTAGAACTGTTAATTAAAAAAGCACTAAAGAATTTATAGTCAATTGAATCAGTTTCAAAAACACATTGTATTTTTTTTATTTTTTGCTTGCTTTGCGACTACACTAATTGCGCAAACAAGTCCAGAAAATAAAGACTCTATTCTTGTTGCCAAAGATACTCTTGAATTAAAATATAATTTTAATCATTTGCGAACAGGTAAAATGCTGTTAAACTATCCTTCTAAAATAGAAGTGATTTATGATAAAGTTCTAGATACATATGTTTTTGTAGAAAAAGTTGGTGATTATTATATTAAAACTCCAATTTACATGACTCCTAAAGAGTATGAAAAATATCGATTACGAAGAGATATGTTGGAGTACTTTAAGAGCAAGGTTGCAGCGCAAAAAAGTAAAAACTCCTCAGATAAGAAAGATTTACTACCTACTTATTATGTAAATTCTAAATTCTTTGAAACCATTTTTGGAGGAAACGAAATAAAAATAACACCAACAGGAAATATCAATTTAAAACTTGGCTTCATTTATCAAAATACTGAAAATCCACAATTATCGGAACAAAACAGGAGTAGTTTTACACTTGATTTTGATCAGCAAATAAATGCAGGAATTCAAGCTCAAGTTGGAAAGCGTTTAAAGTTTACCGCTAATTATGACACGCAATCTACTTTCGATTTTCAAAACTTAATTAAGGTAGAATTTATACCACCATCACTTTCTGATGTTAAATATGGTGAAGATGGTATTATACAAGGAATTGAAGCAGGTAATATTTCAATGCCAATAAAAAACTCTTTAATTAATGGAGCACAAAGCCTTTTTGGATTAAAGACCAAACTTCAATTTGGGAAAACAAATATTACAGCGGTCTTTTCTCAACAGAATTCTGAGAGTACTACTGTAACTGCAGAAGGAGGTTCTTCTATTCAAGAATTTGAATTAAGAGCTACAGATTATGACAACGATAGGCACTTTTTTTTATCGCAATACTTTAGAGAAAACTATGCTAGATCTTTACAAAATTATCCACTAATAAGTAGTCCGGTTAACATTACAAGAATTGAAATTTGGATTACCAATAGAAACGCTTCTGTAGAAGATTTTAGAAGTATTGTTGCTTTAGCAGATATTGCAGAACCAGTAGCAGATAACTATGTTAGCCTAGATGGCCTGGTAACACCATCATTAAGTGCTCCTACCGTAAACGGAGTTGCATTGCCAACAAACCAGTCTAATAATATTTCTAACGCCCTAACCAGCCCGCAAATAAGAGATATAGCAACTGTAGATAATTATCTTTCTGGCACCTATGGCATGAGTCAGGGTTCTGATTATAGTTTGTTGCAAAACGCAAGAAAATTACAACCCAACGAATATACATTAAACTCTAGATTAGGATTTATTTCATTAAACAGAAGATTAAATGATGGAGAGGTTTTAGCTGTTTCTTTCGAATATACTGTGGTAGGTGCTTCCAACGGAGAGACATCCTTTAAAGTTGGAGAGTTTTCAAATGATGGAATTTCATCTCCAGAAAACTTGGCAGTTAAGTTGCTAAGAAGTGAAATTCTAACCACCAAGAGAACTGTTGCAGGTACTGAAGAAGCATTTCCTACATGGAATCTAATGATGAAAAACATTTACGCTTTAGGAGCATCTCCATTATCTCCAGATGGCTTTCGTTTTGAGCTTCAATACAGAGACGATCAAACCGGAATTTCTTCTAATACACTTCAAAATGCTCAAAGTACAGATGTAGCTACCAAACCACTTTTGCAAGTATTCAATTTAGATAGATTAGATCAAACTCAATACCAAACTCCAGACGGATATTTTGATTATGTAGAAGGAATTACTATTAATTCTCAAAACGGATACGTTATTTTTCCTCAAGCAGAACCTTTTGGAAACGGATTAGAATCCTCTTTAAATGTTTCATCAGATATAGATTTATATGTATTTGACGAGCTGTATTTAGACACAAAAATTAATGTAAAAAACAACCATCAGAATAAAGATAAGTTTTTGTTGAAAGGGTATTTTAAATCTGAACAAAGTGGCGGTATTCCACTAAACGCATACAATGTTCCAAGGGGCTCTGTAACTGTTACAGCAGGAGGAAGACAATTGGTTGAAGGAGTTGATTATGTGGTAGATTACATGGCTGGTCGTGTTCAAATACTAGATCCAGGGTTGCAATCATCTGGAATTCCAATCAATGTTTCAACAGAAAATAATGCGGTGTTTAATCAGCAAAGAAAAACATTTATGGGAGTAGATGTTGAACACAATTTTAACGAAAACTTTATTTTAGGAGCCACTATTTTAAATGTAAACGAAAGACCCTTAACACCAAAAGTAAATTTTGGTGGTGAGCCAATTAACAACACTATGTTGGGTATGAACATAGATTTTTCAACAGAAATGCCCTTGTTTACCAAATTAGCCAACAAGTTACCTTTTGTAGATACAGATGTGCCTTCAAATTTATCTGTGAGAGCAGATATGGCTTATCTAATTCCAGGTTCACCAAAAGGAATAGATGTTGCTGGTTCTGCAACTGCCTATATAGACGATTTTGAAGCTTCTCAAATTCCTATTAGTTTATTAACTCCCTTGCAATGGTATACAGCAAGTACTCCAGATACTCCAACATTTCCAAATTTTAACGGAAACTTAAGTAGTGATATAAGTTATAATGATCAACGATCTAGATTGGCTTGGTATACCATAGATCCTATTTTTTATGGTGCTGGAGATACTCCAGGAAATATAGATGCAGATGCGCTCTCTAGAGCAGAAACAAGACAGATTAATTTTGATGAGTTGTTTCCAAATCAAGAATTAGATGTTACACAACAGTCTTTGATAAGAACCTTAGATTTAGCGTATTTCCCCAGTGAACGTGGCCCTTATAATTTTGAAGAACCAACAGATATTACAAATCCAGCAATGCTTGAGAGCCCTCAAGATCGTTGGGCAGGAATCATGCGTCCTTTAACTACTAATAATTTTGAACAAGCTAATGTAGAGTATATTCAGTTTTGGGTTATGGACCCTTACACTAATTATTCTATTACCAATGAAGAAGGTTTACCATCAGGTATGAATCCGCAAGATCTTCAAAATCAGGTGGGAGACCTTTATATAAATCTAGGAAACATTTCTGAAGATATCTTAAAAGATAATCGGAAAATGTATGAAAATGGATTGCCATTAGATGATTTATCTTCCAACACAACCTCCACTATTTGGGGAAAAGTTCCAACAAATCCATCAATAATTTATGCTTTTGATCAAGAAGATGCTTCAAGAACAAAACAAGATATTGGTTTAGACGGATTAACAGATGAAGAGGAAAGAATAAAATTTCCTTCATTGGCAGCACTAGAAGATCCTGCCTCAGATAATTATAGATACTATAGAGGTGGAGATTTTGATGCTACAGATGCCTCAATTATCTCCAGATATAAGCTATTTAATAATACTCAAGGAAATTCACCAACATTAAATCAATCTTCAGAATCTTTTCCAACCTCATCAACAACATATCCAGATGTAGAAGATATTAATAAGGATCAAACCATGAATACGGTTGAAAGCTTTTTTGAATATAAAGTATCCTTAAACAGTTCAGACTTGGTGGTTGGTCAAAACTATATTGTTGATCAAAAAGAGACACAGGTAACTCTTAAAAATGGAGAGGCTCAAACGGCTAAATGGTATCAATTTAGAATTCCAATTAGAAGCGGAATACCCATTAATAATATTTCAGATTTTAATAGCATTCGTTTTATTAGAATGTTTATGACCAATTTTAAAATGCCAGTAATTCTTCGTTTTGGAGAATTAGACTTAGTTAGAGGTGATTGGAGAAGATATACCAGAACTTTAGACCCGGAAATTACTCCAGATCTACCATTAGAACAACAAGATTTAAACGATTTTGAAGTTGGAGTAGTGAATATAGAACAAAATGAAGGTAGATACGTATTGCCTCCAGGAATAGAAAGAGAACGTTTGCAAGGAAGTACAACTGTTCAACAGCAAAATGAACAATCGGTAACTTTAAAAGTAACAAATCTTCCTCAAGATAAAGTAAGAGCTATCTATAAAAACATTAGTGTTGATTTACGAAGGTATAAAGAATTAAAAATGTTCTTACATGCCGAGCCAGTTATTGTAAATGGTGTTGACGATGATGAATTAACAGCAATTATTCGATTAGGAACAGATTTAAACGATAACTTTTATCAGATAGAAATTCCTTTAAAAATATCTACCTACGGAAGTTTAGCTCCATTAGATGTTTGGCCAGAAGCTAATAATCTAGATGCAACTTTAGAAAAATTAGGAAAAATAAAATTAGCTAGAGATGTAGCAAATGCACCAATTAATGAGTTATTTACAGCTTCTAGTAGTGACTCGGGAGAGTTGGTTCTTAGGGTTAAAGGAAACCCAACACTGTCTCAGATTAGAACTATTATGTTAGGTGTTAGAAATAACAGTCCTTTAGAAAAAAGTGCAGAAATTTGGTTTAATGAGCTTCGCTCTGCAGGGTTTGATAATGATGGTGGTTGGGCTGCAGTTATAAGTGCAGATGCAAATTTTGCTGATGTAGCTACTCTTTCTATGACGGGTAGGATGCAAACCGTTGGATTTGGAAATGTAGAAGACAGAGTAAGTCAGCGATCTTTAGATGAAACTAAAGAATATGATATTTCTACTAGTATTAATTTAGGTAAAATGATGCCTAAGAAATGGGGCATAGAATTACCAATGAATTATAGTGTTGGAGAGCAATTTATAGATCCAAAATTTGACCCTCAGTACCAAGACGTAGAACTTGCAGCAGTAGAAGCAGCAAACCTTCCTTCTAACCTACCTAGAGGAACAGATGTTTCAAGAAACTATACAAAGCGTTCAAGTATTAGTTTTATGAACGTAAGAAAAAACAGAAATCCAGAGTCATCAAAAAAACCAAAATTTTACGACGTAGAAAACCTATCAGTTTCTTATTCTTTTAACGAAGAGTCACATAGAGATTACAATATAGAAGGAGCATTGAATCAAAAAGTGATGGCAGCAGCATCCTATAACTTTACATTTAAGCCTAAGTTCTTAGAACCATTCAAGAAAAAAGAGCTGTTTAAAAGCAAGTACCTACAATTAATAAGAGATATTAATTTTAATCCAGTGCCAACAAGTCTTGCCATTAATTCCAGAATCAATAGAAGTTTTAATGAACAACGATCAAGAAACCTGGTTGAAGGATTAAGCCCTCAGCCAACATTAAAGCAGCGAAGGTTTTTATTTGATTGGGATTATGCATTGGCGTTTAATTTTACAAAATCATTAGCAATTAACTTTAATGCATCCAATAGTTATATTTATGATGCTTTTGGTAATGGAGATGATTTAGAGATTTTTAATAATTTCTTTAATGTAGGAAGACCCACTCAATACAGCCAAAAATTAAATTCAACGTATAAAATACCACTCAATAAAATACCATATTTAAGTTTTATTGGTGTAGACTACGCTTATACTGCAGATTTTGATTGGAAAGCTACTTCTCAAGACGCTACAATTGTAGAAAGGGTTGGAAATTTAATTCAGAATGCAAATACACACAATGTAACTGGGTCTTTAAATTTTGCCAAGCTCTATAAAGACACAAAATTTGAAAGCTTATTTTTAAAGAAAAAAAATAGAAAAAAATCAGGACCTGTTTCTTTACAAACACCAAAATCTCCCAGTCAAGTTTCTGAAAGAAAAAGAAAGAATGAACCCATAGGAAGAAAAGTTGTCAAAGGATTTTATGACCTAATCACGTCTTTAAAAACAGGGAAAATAAGCTATACAGAAAATAATGGACAATTATTGCCAGGATATGAGCCAGAAGTTGGTTTTTTAGGAAGAAATAACTTTGGAGGAGGTTTAGCACCTTCTTTAGGATTTGTTTTTGGTAGTCAGGTAGATATTAGAAATACAGCATTAGTAAATGGTTGGCTAGTTACCCCAAGAGCAGATGGAGAAGATTATTATGATAAAACCTACACGAGAACTCATTTCAATAAATTGGACTACAACTTTTCATTAAAACCAGTAAAAGATTTAACGATAGAAGTTACTGGAAATAAAATTAAAACAAGAAGCTTAGCACAACAATTAGATATTAGAGTAGATACCAATGATCCTGGTGGAAATGGTTATATAGATGAAACAATTCCAGCCTTTATAACAGGAAATTATAGCACTAGTTATTCTATGTTTTCTACTGCTTTTAAAGATGGAGATCAACTGTTTAATCAGTTAAGAACAAATAGAATTGCTGTCTCTAGAAGACTAGGAGAGCAAGCGGGAATTAACGTTAACGACCCTACCAATATAGATCCAGTAGACGGAACAGTTATTGGATATGGCGCTAGCAGTCAAGATGTATTATTACCCTCATTTTTGGCAGCCTATTCTGGAAAAGATGCAAACAATGTTAATTTAGGGATTTTTAGAGAGATTCCTATTCCAGCATGGAATCTACGTTATACAGGATTGATGAAGTACAAGTGGTTTAAAAGTAATTTTAGTAGCTTCAGTATTAGTCATGGATATAAATCATCCTACACAGTATCTAGCTTTACAAACAATTTACAGTTTGATTCTAACGATCCAACAATTACAAATGCAGCTGGTGATTTTGAATCTAGCACTCTAGTGTCTTCAGCAACATTAGTAGATGAGTTTTCGCCTCTTATTAGAGTAGATATGAAAATGAAAAATTCATTTTCTATGAGAGGAGAACTAAAAAGAGATAGAACGCTAACCATGAATTTTAATAATAGTACCCTAACAGATATTAAAGGCACAGAATATATTTTTGGTTTTGGATATGTTTTTAAAGATGTAAAGATGAAAACATCTTTTACAGGAAAAAAACAGACCCTAAAGGGAGACATCAATGTAAGAGCAGATGTTTCATTAAGAGATAACTTAACCCTTGTTAGATCTGTTAATTCTGATAATGATCAAATTAGTGGGGGGCAAAAATTATTTTCAATAAAATTTACGGCAGATTATAGATTAAATAGTAATTTAACAGCGTCGTTTTATTACAACCATCAAACGTCTAGATATGCTATTTCAACAACATTTCCAAGACAGTCAATAAACGCCGGATTTAACTTTATTTACAATTTAGGAGGAAACTAATAAAATTATTTAATTATGAATATCCCAGCAGATTTAAAATACACAAAAGACCACGAGTGGGTTAAGATTGAAGGCAATACAGCAACTATAGGAGTTACTGATTTTGCACAAGGAGAATTAGGTGACATTGTCTATGTAGACGTAGACACTTTAGACGATACAGTAGATAAAGACGATGTTTTTGGTTCTGTAGAAGCTGTAAAAACAGTATCAGATTTATTCATGCCACTGACTGGAGAAGTTATTGAGTTTAACGAAGGATTAGAAGATGATCCAGAAATAGTTAATAAAGATCCATACGGTAAAGGATGGATGATTAAAATCTCATTCACAGACAATTCACAAATAGAAGACTTATTAGATGCTCAAGCCTATCAAGAGCTTATTGGAGGATAATGCTATATACATCGCTATCTTTTTTACAATTTCAATAACTATTGGCAGTCTTGTTAAGTCAGATTTTATTGTTGTAAAGTCTATATCAGTATCAGATAAAGCCTATCATTTAATTGCTTATTTTTTATTAATGCTTTCATGGTTGTATGTTTTTTGTAAAAAAGAAACACTTCAAAGAAATGTAAAATATATAATTTTAGGCTGTATCATTTTTGGCATCATTATTGAAATATTGCAGGGTGTAATTACTTCGTATAGAACAGCTAGTTATTTAGATATAGTAGCCAATACCATCGGAGTCTTGTTAGCAGTAGTAATATTTCATGTTTTTGAAAAAAAAATTAGTGTATTTTAAGGTTAAATCTTGTAAATCAAATAATAATTTAGTTAAATTAGCGAACTATAAAAAAACTTTCAGTAATGGAAATTAAGAAGAATCCAAAATCAAACTTAGAGAACTACAGTAAATTGTTCATGCAATTAGGCTTAGTTTTAGCCCTTTTTGTTACATACGTAGCCATTGAAAAAAAGACTTTTGATCGCCAGTTTGGTGATTTAGGAGATGTAAACATGAACGCAGATATGGAAGAGGAAATTCCAATTACAGAACGTATTGAGCCAGAAATTCCTAAAACTCCACCACCACCAACACCAGAAAAAATTGAAGTTGTTGAAGATGAAAAAGAAGTTGAAGAAACCGTTATAGAATCTACGGAAACAGATGAAACGGAGGCTGTTGAAGTTGAAGAGATAGAAGAAGTTGAAGAAGCTGAAGAGGTAATTGAAGATGTGCCTTTTACCATTATAGAAGATGTGCCTGTATTCCCAGGGTGTAAAGGAAACAAAAAAGAATTGAAATCTTGTTTCAATAAGAAAATGCAACAACATTTTCAAAGAAAATTTAATGCAGATTTGCCTAACGATTTAGGGATGTCTCCAGGAAAGAAGCGAATAATTATGCTTTTTAAGATAGATAAAGTTGGAAATATTGTTGACATTAGAGCAAAAGCCCCACACCCAAAATTACAGAAAGAAGCCATCCGAATTATTAAATTACTTCCAAAAATGAAACCAGGAAGACAAAGAGGTAAGGCAGTTGGTGTAAAGTACACACTACCTATGAGAATAGAAGTAGAATAGTCTTACTTAAAAATATTAAATTATCAAATCCCAGCTTAAAAGCTGGGATTTTTGGTTATAAACCGTTTACTATTCGAACTAAATAATTTTTCATTAATATTGCGTAATTATGATATTAAAAACACATATAATTTAAATACATTAAAAATGATAAAAAACATATTCTTTAGTACTATCGTATTGCTTGCTTTTGTTGGTTGCTCAGATGAAGATTCTATAGATGTAACGGTATACAATCCCGAATTGTCAATTGTTCAAAATTTAGACAATGAAGTAACCGTTTTAAATATTGTTGCGCAAGTAGGAGTAACTCCTTTTTATGGTTTAGAATACGGAGGAGGTTTTATATTTCATATAAATGAGACTTCTGGAACAGCTTTAGTTGCCACTGATTATTCTAATGCTGGAATTTTTGCTTGGGGAGATATATTTGATTTAGATACCAATTCAATAATTGGTTCTGGCCTTGATAATACCCAGCAAATTATTAATGGAAATGCAAATGATAATTCTGCAACTGGTGTTGAGCATGTTGGCGATTATGCTTTTAAAACAGTACAAGATTTAGACTATAAAAATTTTGATGATTGGTTTATTCCAAGTAAAGATTCTATGCAAGCTATTTATGATAATGTGCATGCAGTTGGTATGGGTAATTTTAATGAGAATTTAACTTATTGGACATCAACAAAAGTAGGCTATGCTCCTTTTGTTATGAATTTCAATATTAGTTGGGGTGGCGTTGCTTTACCAGGTCTTTGTACTAATGCAAATGGCATTATGATTGTTAGAGAATTATAAGCTGACTAATTATATTCAAATCATAACAAGCAAGCCTAGGCTTGCTTTTTTTTGATTGTAGTCTCTAATTAAGATTTCAATAATAAATTGTATTTTCGAAGTATATTAAAAAACATCTTTAGGATATGAAATCATTCTTTGCACATGAAACATCTGTCATAGATTCTGACTGCAAAATTGGTAAAGGAACAAGTATTTGGCATTTTAGCCACATCATGTCTAATTGTACTATTGGAGAGAACTGTAATCTTGGCCAGAATGTTGTTATTTCACCAGAGGTAGTGCTTGGCAATAATGTGAAAGTACAAAATAATGTTTCTATTTATACAGGAGTTATTTGTGAAGATGATGTATTTCTTGGTCCTTCCATGGTCTTTACAAATATTATAAACCCAAGAAGCGCTATTAAAAGAAAAGACCAGTATTTAAAAACAGTTGTAAAAAAAGGAGCAAGTATTGGTGCTAATGCTACCATTGTTTGTGGAATTACTATTGGAGAATATGCTTTTGTAGGCGCAGGAGCTGTGGTCTTAAAAGAAGTATTACCCTATACTTTAGTTGTTGGAAATCCTTCAAAACAAATTGGTTGGATTAGTGAATATGGTCACAAATTAGAGTTTAATGAATTTGGACATGCAGTATGTTCTGAGAGTAAAGAAGAATATCAATTAAAAAATAATACCGTACTAAAGATTAGTCCCTAAATGAAGAAAATAACCCTCTTAATCTATGTTTTTTTACTGCCGTTAATCTCTTTTTCTCAACAAGAAAAGTATCCTACTTTTGTTGAATGTAAAGAAGAAATACTAGACAATAGTAGTAATTGTTTTTACAAAAAAACCAAAGAAATTTTTTATAAAGACTTTAAAGAGCCTTCAATTATAATGAAGGAAAATTTTAAAGGAACTGTAAATGCTATTTTTGTAGTGACCAATGATGGCTTTTTTAAGTTAATTTATCTCAATACTCCCTACGAAGAGCTTAAAAAAGAGGTGGCAAGAGTTTTTGCAAAATTCCCAAAAATAACACCTGCATTTTATAATAATCATAGGGTAGAAATGCAGTTTGTATTTCCTTTAAGTTTTCCGTTATCAAATGATATACAATCAGAACCTATTTCCATTGTTGTAACTCCAAAAAAAGATATTAATGATGTTTTAGAAAAAGAAATAATCACTTCTAAGAATTCGTTATATAAAAGCCATTTAAACATTCCTTTTACCCATCAACGCTATGTAGATTATGAATATGCAATGCACAAAAATAATAAGCACACAGGTAGTAAGCCCTATTTGTATAAGGATGTAAATCAATTCATTAACCTAGATTCTATAAAAAATAAATTTTTAAAGTCAGCAAAAAAAACTTGGGTAGGTAAAAAAGTTTGGAATGAGCATTTACTAGCTATTCAAGAAAAGGATTATTGGTTTAATTTAGATGTTTTATTTGATGTTCAATTAGGAAAAGATAACTCTAATGATGTTTCTTTCACCTATAATAATTCTAGAATTGTACAAATAAATGGTGGTTTGGGAGATAAATTTTCATACTCAGCAACTATCTATGAAAGTCAGGCCAGATTTGCAGGGTTTGTAAATGAATTTATTTCAAACAGGTCATTAGTAAATAGACCTGCTTTTTCTGAAGGACTAGTGCCTGGAAGAGGTAAGGCAAAAGGTTTTAAAGAAGATGCTTTTGATTATCCTGTAGCTGAAGGATATGTATCATTTACCCCTAATAAATTTTTACAATTTCAGTTTGGACATGGAAAGAATTTTATTGGTGACGGATATAGATCATTTATTCTTTCAGATGTTGCTGCCCCATCTTTATATTTAAAAGCCTCAGTTGATTTTTGGAAATTTAAATACACGAATCTGTGGATATGGGGGAACGATTTAAGAACTAGAACAGTAATAAATAATGAGCATGCAAGAAAATACATTGCAATTCATTATTTGAGTATTAATATTACAGAGAGGTTTAATTTAGGCTTGTTTGAAGCTGCAATTAGTTCTAGTGAAACAGGCATAGACGCAGGGTTTTTAAATCCAGTTATGTTTTATAGATCTGTAGAATTTAATAGAGGTGAAGATGCGGGAAATGCTTTAGTTGGAATTACAGCTAAATATAAATTATCTGATCAGGCTTCTTTATATTCACAATTAGTTATAGATGAATTTTCTGTAGGAAACCTCACCAATTTAGGAGATTGGAGAAATAAATTTTCACTTCAATTTGGGGCAAAATACTTTGATGCTTTCAATGTAGAGAATCTTTTTATTCAAGGAGAGTTTAACTATGCAAGACCTTATACTTTTGCTCACAAAACATCTGTTTTAAATTACGGGAACAACAACCAAGCACTTGGTCATCTTTGGGGTGCAAATTTTTGGGAATTAGTTGGTATCGCTAGATATAAAAAAGACCGTTGGAGTGGAAGTGCCAAGGTAGTTTTTGGAAAGAAAGGATTCGATTTTATTGATGAAAGTGTTAGTTATGGAGGAAATATTTTTCAATCGTATGAAGATAGACAAGGAGATACTGGAAATGCTATTGCTCAAGGAAATGCTGCAACAATTTTCACTATAAATTTACAAGGAGATTATTTACTAAACCCTTCTAATAATTTAAGTTTATTTGCAGGATTTAATTATCGTAATTTTTCATTAGAGGCAACAACTAATGGGTTTTCTACTAGTAATAATATATGGGTTAGCGCTGGTATAAGAGCTGATTTATTTAATTGGTATTTTGATTTTTAGTAAAAAAAACCTCCGCTAGGAGGTTTTTTTTATAAATCTTATTTAGCGTCTTGATAGTTATAATACCCTTCAACTGGAATCATTAAATGATCATATCCAGTCCCTTTAAACATCACATATGGAGCTCCGCTATTAAAATTGGTAGTTTGACCGTCAAGTGAAGCAGGATCTTTAGGGAACAGCATCAAATGTGCTCCAGATTCAATCCATTGACCTTCTGCAGCATCTTCTTTATTGAAAACTAACTGCTTTGTGTTGTCTTCTCCCATATCACCGTGAAGCATCCATGCCCATCCGTCTGTATCCATTTGAGGAGTTTTACCTCCCATATAAGCCATAGCCCATAGCATTGCAGGACCATCACCAACCATTGGCATTGCTTCATGCGGGTCTTTCCAGCCATTTTCAGGATCAGACATTCCTCTTGGGTTTGCGGCCATAGCAGTCCATCCGTTAGTTCCTTCTCTTAATACTGTTCCGTCCACATCAACTACAGTGCAATTAGCAGCAATATAAGATGGAGCGGCAGTACTGTAAGCCCAAACTTTCCATTCTATTGAAGTATGAGGCCCATCAGGTTCTCCATTTAAACTAACCACTTCAGCTGGAGCAGTTACTTGAGTACAGCTTATAAACAAAGCGATACTAAACATTAAAAATAGTAGTTTTTTCATTTTTATAAAATTTAAAATTGATTATTTAGTCAAATTCTTTTGATAAATCGGCCGAGTCATACCATTCCATATAGTGAGCTAATTTACCTTCTTCATTAAATTGTAAAACAGCATACCACTTAAGCATGCTCTTTTTTCCAGTAGCAGCAAAATTAGAAGTCCATGTTCCATAGGCTCTTACGTTTCCGTCAGGTAAATTATCCTCACCTAGGGCAGCATAATATTGAGGGTTCGTAAGTTTTTTATTATCATAGTTTACCATGAAAGCACGAAAGGCTTTTTTCCATTCAGCTTTGGGAAGAGAATCCATTCCTACTGCTGGAGGAGACCAAATAAAGTCTTCACTCATATATTTATCTGAAAAGAAGGCAGTAGAATCATTTTGCATGAATGCACCTAGCCAAGCTTTAGTTGTTTCAGTATTTTTCTTAAAAACACTCATTTTAGAATTTACTGAAGTTTGGTTGTTTTCTTGACAACCAACTAAAAGTGCAAAAGCGAATGCACAAAAAATTATTTTTTTCATTTTAATAAATTTTAGTTCTCTAAATGTACTAATTTTAATAAAGAATGGCAAATTGCAACTAATAAAGGAGTTTAAATTTGTTTTTACAGGTGCTTTTTTTTGACTCTAAATCCAGAATTTCGTATTTTTATAGTTCTTAAATAAAAAGAAATGAAATACAAAATAACACTAGCATTAGGATTATTGTTTTTAGTTAGTTGTGGTAAAGATCAACAGGTAAATACCCTTCAGAAAACATTAAAGGAAACTAAAGTAGTTACCACAAAAAAGAAAAATAAAACCGAAGACAAAACAGTTGTTGTAGATGCCAATGGTGTTGCCAATGTTACCATTACTTCAAATGATGGAATGAGGTTTGATGTTAGAAAAATTAATGTGAGTTCAGGTCAGAAAGTAAGAGTAACTCTAACTCATACAGGAAAATTAGATAAAAGAATTATGGGACATAATGTAGTTTTCTTAACAAATGGAGTGAAACCCTCTGCATTTGCTGTGAAGGCTGCTGCTGCAAGAGACAATGACTATATCCCTGAGGAAACTACAGAAGTTATTGCACATACAAAAATGATTGGAGGAGGAGAAACTACCGTTATTGAGTTTATAGCACCTGAAGCAGGAACCTATAATTATATTTGTAGTTTCCCTGGGCACTATGCCATGATGAAAGGAAAATTAATTGTAGAATAATTTATATAATTAATTTTAGAGTTCTAAAATCTGAATATTCTTAAACTCTATCGGGTGGCTTTCACTCTGTAATGAGATGTAGCCACCTTTAAGTGACTCACCATCTTTTGCTTGAATTTCTTTTGAAGTGCTGTCTAGAAAATCTCCGCCAA
>Ga0257121_1002095_pt1 | contig 14438 bp, 13 predicted proteins | sample SI106_100metaG_FD_190180 | JGI IMG/M metagenome (GOLD analysis project Ga0257121, IMG submission 190180) | Marine microbial communities from Saanich Inlet, British Columbia, Canada - SI106_100 | ecosystem: Environmental > Aquatic > Marine > Inlet | place: Canada: British Columbia | collected... | reverse complement strand
ACGCCTACCGGCACCCCTCCGAGCGGCAGCGAGACATCGGCTGCTTTGGCCCGTTCGAGTGCCCCCTCCACGTCGATGTGTGAGAAGGCGTTCAGGTCGCTGGCCTCGATTGCGGCCAGCGTCGCCTCGACCTCAGCAACGGGTGAACGCTCTCCGCTACGGAAAGCCTCGACGAGTGCAACCGCGTCTCCCTGCCATGTCATGGGCCCAGTCTTGCCTACCGCGACGGTAGGTACGGCAGCCGGTGAGATCTCGATCACTGGTGTCGTATCAACCCTGATACCGGTAACTTCGATCTCAGGGCAACGAGGCTCATCCGCTTCCTCCGAGTATCAGGCGCGAATTGCCGCCTAATTGACTGACCAATCAACCTGGAAGTCGGAGACGCGAGGCGAATGCTGATTATCCGTTCTCAGGAGTTCACCAGCTCCCTCCATCGACTTCACTCAGGTGATGGCAACCTCTTTGTCGAGGTCGCAGCCGACATTCGTTACCTCCTCCGACGAAGGCGAAGCGCATGCCTGCCGCAGGTCCGGTTTGGCTTATCGCAGTCGCGCTACTCCAGTGTCATGGGCGAGGTCCGGAGCCACGTGCACGGAGACACGGAGTTCATCCGAACGCTGTTCGCCCTACCGATCGACGAGAGCGTCTGTGCACTCCTGGTAATGGGCGACAAGAACGCAACTGGCGAGAATGACCGGACAGGTAACGCCTGGTACGACCAGGCAGTCCCTCTTGCCGACATGATCTGGGGGCGGATTCTCGATAGCGGGGTCATACGTGCACAGGGCAGGGACACTTGACCGTACTTAATCTATAGATTAACTTCCGCCAACAGAGGTGATGTCATGAATTCCATAGAAACAGACTCTTCAACCGACTTCACGGTCGTCAACGACGTTCTGGAGGGCATCGACCTCTCGAACGAGCAGCGACTCCGGATAGGCAACCGAACCACTGAACTGCTCGATCTGGACAGGTCGATCGTGGCACTCCGGTCGGCTCTGGAGATCTCCCAGATGGACGTGGCCGAGGCAATGGGCGTGTCAAGTTCGTCGGTCTCACAACTGGAGTCCCGTCCACTCGGCAACATCAAGATCGGCACGTTGTCCCGCTACCTGACGAGCCTCGGCTACCGGCTCAAGCTCTCCGTCACCCGGACCACCGATGAGTTGGCGGCCAAGGCCTGACAGTCCAGACAAGGCTTAGTCACGACGCTCTGCGTACCAGCTGCAGGTCGGCGTCCAGGTGTTCGGCGATCCGCTAAAGCGTTCTGAGAGTCGGGCTGGTTGCACCACGCTCGATCCGGCTGATGTCGCCCTGGTCGATGCCGCAGCGATCCGCCAATTCGACCTGGGTCAGCCCGTGGCTCAACCGTAGGCCGATGAGTCCAGCTGCAATGTCGTAGGCCTGTTCAAGAACTCGACTCTGGGCTCGCACTTCCGGTGAAAGGCGGGCACGACGTCTCCGGGTGATGTCCTCGTATGTCCGTTCCATCTGGTCGCCGATGCTGCCTATGCGGGCTCCCCAGCGGCCGAGGTCCAGCAATACAACCCAGTTGAGCGGACAGGTAAGTCCCAGTTGTCGAATATTTCGTCTATTTCGAATATTGCGCCTAACACAGTCAACCGGTATGATCACCACAGGAGCCGCCGACAGACGCGAACCAGGGAGAACGGGAGCATGGCATCAAGCACACTTGTAGACCATCGGTTGACCCTGCCAAATGAGCGCTCCGCCACTCAGGCTGGCGTTGCCGCCGACATTCTCAAGCAGTTCCTCTCGGAACACCCCGATTCCTCGGACGCGACGGTTCGCCTCGTAGCCGATACAGCGGACACCACCGTCAAGATCCCTGGGGAGGCACTGACACTCCTTGCCGATGTGCTGGCCCAGATCGCCAGCGGAAACGCTGTGACCATTGCACCCGTTCACGCAGAGTTGACCACCCAGCAGGCAGCTGACCTCCTCGGTGTCTCCCGTCCATACCTCGTGAAGCTCCTCGAGGAGCGAAAGATCCCCCACCGTCGAGTCGGCAACCGTCGACGTGTGATGCTCACAGACCTGGTTGCCTACAAGAGGATCGACGATGCCGAACGCCTGGCGATCGCCGATGAGTTGACGGCCGAGGCCCAGCGCCTCGGCCTGTATACCTAGGCGCCGCGACCGTGGCCTTCGGCGCCACTTTCGACGCATGCGTACTGCATCCGGCGGGACTCCGCGACCTGCTCATCCGCCTGGCGATGACAGGCCTCTTCCGTGCCAGATGGACAGACGAGATCCTTGATGAGATGGTCGACTCGGTTGCTCGTCGCCGGCCTGACCTTCATCTGAGCCAACTCGAACAAACCAGACACAACATGTGCAAGGCCGTACCTGACTGCCTTACAACCGGCTACCACAACCTGATCCCCGGCCTCAGGTTGCCCGACCCCAACGATCGTCACGTCTTGGCAGCAGCAATCCGTGCGGGAACCGAAGTAATTGTGACCGAAAACCTCTCAGACTTCCCATCAGCAGTTCTTGCGCCATATGACATCGAGGCACAGTCGCCCGATACCTTCGTGCTTCACCTGATTGACCTTGCCCCCGAGACCGTCCTCGACACCGTCAATGCACAGGCTTCGGCCCTGACCAATCCGCCGATGACAGTTGACGAGGTCCTCAACCACCTTGCCCGTACCGGCCTGCCACGATCTGTCGCAAACCTCAGGTCTCAAACCTAAGTACCGAGCACCGAGGCGTGGAAGGCCAACATGTCCTCTCTGAACAGGTCGGCCTGGTCGCCGATGCTGCCTATGTGGGCGCCCCAGCGGCCGAGATCTGAGTCGATGGCGGCCATAAACATGGCGTGGTCGGTGAGGGTGGGGTCGGCCTGGCCGGTCCGGTAGTCGATCATGGCACCGTCCTGATCTATGTAGGTGGTGGGCGCAGCGGGGGCGACGCTGGCCTCAGGTATCTCATAGACCTCTTCGTCACGGTCGAAGCTGTGCCATGCGCCGCCAACGACCCGGACGGTGGCGTCGCCGCCGACGAGACCGATGGCCTGAACCTGGGACTGGACCTGTTGCACCGAGAGCCAGTCGTCGCGGTCACCAACGATGGCCCGAATCCGGGTTGTGCCGATCTCGGGGTGGGCGAACTGGTGGCCACACCACGGGTAGACGGCGTACACGGCGGCAAAGGCAAGGTCCGCACCCACGATGGGGTCGGCGAAGGCCCGCATTGCAGCGGTCAGCACAGCCGAGCCTCCCCTGCTGTGACCCTGGGCCGATATTCGCGTTGCGTCAATGGCCTCGTGTGAGGCCAGGACGCGAAGTGCTGCGAGCACGTCAAAGGCGCTGGCGGCGAACGAGTACTGGGTCTGGTTGGCAACGGTGGACTCGACCGCCCGGGGTCCGAAGGGGTCGAGCACGAATACGGCGTAGCCGGCTGCAACGAGGGTGGCGGCGTGGGCAAGGTGGCTCTCGCCGACCCCGAGGCTGCCGGGCACGACCATCACGAGGGGCAAGGGGTGGTCGGCCGGGGGCAGGAAGAGCTTGCCGTCGGCGAGCAGCGGCTCGCACCCGTCGGGGTCGTTGATCGCCTGGTGGTAGTTGAGTGGGTTGGCGCTCGGCACCTCGAGATTGTGGCCCTCCACCCCGGCGAGGGTTACCGACTGGTCCCTGAACCTGACAGCGTCGTCCATCGGGGGGATCCTAGGCAGTCGCCGGGCTCCCCAGCGAGGGTGGCCGACTGGTTTTGGAACCTCGTGACGCCGCCTAGGGTCACCGCCCATGCGAATCTTCACTGCCTCAATTCTCTGTGTACTCCTTGTCGGCGCCGGTTGCGGTGCTTCAACTCCCGAAGAGGACGCGGCTGCGGCCCGGGGTGCCCCCTCGACAACCACCACCGCGGCACCAACCGTCACAGCGGCGTCGACCACCACCGCGGCACCAACCACCACCGCGGCACCGACCACCACCGCGGCACCGACCACCACCGCGGCACCAACCACCAAGGGAAGCCCTGGCAGTGGCCCCTCGGATGAGTCCTGGACCGTTCTCATCTATGTGATGGGCGACACGAACCTTGAGGCGGCCGCGCTGGTCGATCTCGAGGAGATGGCTGAGATCGACACGACCGGCAACGTGACCGTCGTTGCCCTCGTTGACCGAACCCCCGACCAGCCCGGTCTCGGCGGATACACCGATAGCGGTGTCCTCGGCGCCCCCAACTGGGAGGGCTCCCGGTTGATTGAGTTCGTTGATGGCGAGATCGTGTTCCTCGGGTTGCCCGATGGCTCAGTGGAGGACTCCAACCTTGGCACAGCCGAGGAACTCGAGGCCTTCGTCTCCTACGGGCTCAACGCCTATCCGGCCGACAGGACCGCCCTGGTGCTCTGGGACCACGGCGGTGGCTGGACCGGCATGGGACCTGACGAAACCAATAACTGGGATATCCTCGACCTCTCAGAACTCCGGAGCGGTCTGAGGGCCGGACTCGACAGCGCCGGAGTCGACAAGTTGGACCTCATCGGATTCGACGCCTGCCTCATGGCCACCTACGAGGTGGCGTCCTCGGTGGTGAGTCTTGCAGACACGCTCGTGGCGTCTGAAGAACTGGAACCAGGCCACGGCTGGGACTACCGGGCGCTCAACTCCCTGGTCTCCGGCGAGGCCACCACCAGCCAGGACCTGGGCATTGCCATAGCTGACAGTTACCTGCAACAGGCCAGGGACTACGGGACCGACACAGATGTCACCTTGTCGGTTATTGATCTGGACGCCTTCGTGGGCGTACAAGAGGCTCTGAAAGAGTTCTCACGCCCACTGATCGAATACCCGGCTGAAGCTGCTCCTGAGGTTGCGAGGGCAGTGACCCAGACCAGGGAATACGGTTCGAGCCCCAAGCCGGAAAACAGCTCCCACATCTTCGACCTGGGCGACTTCGCCTCGAACCTCTCAGGCCTCGGTATCGATACCGAGATTGTTGAACTCCAGGCGGCAATTGACGAGGCGGTGGTCTATAAGGTGGCCGGACCGGTGGCGGGCCGGGCCACGGGCCTTTCCATCTACCTTCCGACCAGGCCCGAGTACTTCGACCCCAACTACGTGGACCATGGCTTCGCCCCCGGTTGGGAGACCTTCCTTCAGTCCCATTATCAGGCTGGAACACAGATTCCCGAAGAATCGGTGGCCGGCTTCCTGGAAGAGGGCGGCGAGTACTTCTTTGACGAGGACGGGTTGAACTTCTTCGCTTACGTCGACCCGGCAGCCGAGGATGCCTTGGCCGAGGTGATCATCTACTACGGGGTGGTCGACCCGGAGGACGACAACCTCTACTTCATCGGCGAGGAGTCCGGATGGATCTTCGGCGATGGCAGTGGCCTGGTCGGAGCAATATATGACCTCACAGTCCTCACGATCGGTGACGGGTACGACACCTCGTACGCCTACACCGACTTCTCCTACGACGAGACAGAGGACCTGTTTCTCTTCGACGTCCCGATGACCTACGGGTCAGCCGATCTGACCGACGACTCGTACGTAGACCTGGTCCTCTCTCTGACGATCGACGCCACGGCCGGAGACGTGGTCAGCGAGGTCTACTTCCAGGTTGACGATTTCGGGCAGTGGAGCGAGTTTGCGGCCGACCCCGAGGGTTTCATCTGGCCCTCGATTCAGATGGAGGACTCCGACGGTTCGCTGGTCTGGGTAGACGCAGGCGATGTCCCTCTGTTCGCCGACCTTCCAAGCTTGGAATACTCGTTTGAGCCTCTTCCCTCAGGAGTCACCCTGGTAGCTGAGCTGGGGGTGTTCGACTATGCGGGAAACAGCGACTTCTTGAGCCTGGTGGACCTCGTCCCATAGTTGCCCGCTGACGTGTCCTTGACCTATGGGGCCGCTGCCTGTCTCTGCTGCTAGGCATGGCTGATGCCCTCGACCTCTCGCATTCCCCTCGTCGACCTTGCGGGTTCTGCTGAACCCGGGACAGAGCGGGATGCGGTTGTCGAGACGATTCGACGGGCGTGTGAGGAGATCGGGTTCCTCGTTGTCACGGGCCACGACGTTCCCGAGGCGGTTGTTTCAAATGCCGAAGAGGCTGCCCGCGGTTTCTTCGCCCTGCCCGATGAGGAGAAGGTTCGAAGCGTTCCGGTTGCCGGCACGTGGTGGGGGTTCACCCCGGCCCGGGGTACCGCTCTGGCCCTGGCACACGGCGTGGAGACCCCACCGGACCTGTGTGAGACCTACTCGGTGAGTCGCTTTGACCATGTCGTGGCGGCCACAGACCCGGGTGACGGCCGCGGGGCATTCATCGCTCCAAACGTGTGGCCGGATGAGCCAGCAGGGTTCCGGGCGGCGTTCGAGGCCTACTACGCCGCCATGGAGGACCTTGCTGTCCGCCTGATGGGGCTGATGGCGTTGGCACTTGGCCTGGATGAGGGCTGGTTCGCTGACAAGATCGACGACCACATCACGGGCCTGACGGCCCTCCACTACCCCGTGCTGGACCAGCCCGCCCTACCGGGACAGTCGAGGCGGGGCGAACACACCGACTGGGGCAGCATCACCATTCTCCACCACGACGGCCAACCCGGCCTGCAGGTCATGACACCGGAGGGTGCATGGGAAGACGCCCCGGTGGTTCCCGGTGCGTTCGTAGTGAACCTGGGTGACCTCATGGCGGCCTGGACGAATGACCGCTGGAGGTCGACCATGCACCGCGTGGTCGTACCCGACGGCGCGGGAGACCGCGTCTCGATCGCCTTCTTCCACCAGCCCGACTTTGATGCCCGCATCGAGTGCATCCCAACATGCACGTCGACAGACGACCCACCACGCCACCCACCGACCACGTCAGGTAAGTGGATCATGTCAATGCTGGAACGGACCACCTGCTGAGTGGCGAGGGTTAACCCTCGCCCCTAACAATGGTCGGGCTGAGAGGATTTGAACCTCCGACCTTCGGTCCCCCAGACCGACGCGCTAACCAAGCTGCGCCACAGCCCGCTGTGGAGCGGTCACTCTAGCGGCGGGCCTCCCCCGGGCACGCTCAGGTGACGAGCAACCAGACGCCCTGTACCAGACGCCACCCCAGGTAGATCCCTGCCGCACCCACGAACAGCCAGAAATGCCACGGAACCTTCTGGGAGTCGGCCGGTTCCCCGTCCGAGTCGGTCACCCGCTCCCCGCACTTCGGACACGTTCCCACCACCGAGACGGCGTTGGGGCTCAGGTACCTGTCACAGGGCTCACACCAGGGCACCGCTCACACCCCCGCCAGTCGGCTCAGGTCTTGCGGATGGCCAGGATGGCCACGTCGTCCTCGATAATGCCCTTGTTGAAGTCGTTGGCGGCATCCAGGAGCTGCTTGCACAACACGTCTGGCGCAATACCCGGGTTGCGACGCAGGGCGTCGCCTATGCGTTCCTCGCCGAACAGGTCTTCGCCGTTGCGGGCCTCGGCCAGGCCGTCGGTGTACATGAGCGCCATGTCGTCGCGCTCAAGGGGAATCTCACGGCTGAAGTAGGAGCCCTGCGGGTCGAGCATGAGGAGCGGCCCGGTGGAGCGCAGCGGGCGCACCTCGCGTTCGTGCCACAGGAACGTGGCGGGGTGGCCGGCCGACGCGTAGCGCAGCGACTCGGCCTCGGTGTCAAACACAAGCACCACGAGCGAGATGAACTCCTCGGAGCGGTCCACCGACGCCATCTGGCGGTTCAGCTCCTCGAGTGCCTGGGCGGGGTCACGGAACTGGGCGAGGAACGTGCGCAGCAGGTACTTGGCCTGGAAGGCGGTGATCGACGACTCGATGCCGTGCCCGGCCACATCGCCAATGACCACAGCCAGACGGGTGGGTGCCGCCTTGAACACGTCAAAGAAGTCACCGGCCATCAGCCCGGTGCCCGCCTGGTAGACCTTGCCGACCTCAAAGCCCGAGTACTCGGGCAACTCCTCGGGGGCCAGGCGGGCCGCCCACGCCTTGGGCGCCAGCTCCTCCTGGTCGAGGGCCTCCTGGGCACGCCTCTCGATGTCGATCCGCTGGCGGGCCATGCGGGCCTCGCGCAGGCCGTTACGCGCCCAAACCGTGGACACCATCGCCGGAATGGCCACCAGGGCGAACAGCACCTCCACGTCGGCGAACACCGTCAGGAACGCCAACAGGGCGAGCAGGCCGTAAAGGCTGGCCGCGTGGGCCTCCTTGCGAAAGTTGGACCACGCCAGCGTGTACGCGTCGGGCGCCGTCTCCATGTCGATGCGGCGCACCAGGCGGTAGCGGTGGCGCGCCGAGTTGACCCAACCGTAGGTGGCTGCCAGACACACGATGCCCGCAAGGAGCAGAACCGGGGTGCGCATCCGCACCATCGTACTCCCGGTCGACGATCGGCGTTCCTGACCGCCCACACAACGGCCGCCCGGCGGCCCTGGTGGGCGCCCAACGTCACTCAGAGCGTCTGCGGACCCTCAACTTGATCGGTGTATTGCCCAACTCCAGGTCATCACGCAGCTTGCGCTCGAGGTAGCGCAACCAGGTTCTCGGAACCTCGTGGTTGACGAAAAGGGTGAACGTGGGCGGATCGGTCGCCCCCTGGGTGGCATACAGGATGCGTGCCCCCGCAGGCGCCGGGTGAGCGGCCTGGGCTGCCCTCACCACGTCGTTGACCCGGCGGGTCGGAATGCGGGTCTGGTACCCCTCGATGGTCGCCGACAGGGCCGGCCACAGACGCATCACGTTCTTGCCCGAGATGGCGCTGATCTTGATGACGGGCGCCTCACCCACAAAGTGCAGCTTCTGGCCGACCTGATCGGTCACGTCGGCCCGCTGCTCGGTGTCACACAGGTCCCACTTGTTCAACAACACCACAATCGGACACCCGGCAGCGTCGACACGCTCGGCCAGGCGCTGATCCTGATGGGTGACACCCTGGGTGGAGTCGATCACCAGCAGCGCCACGTCGGCCGTGTCGAGCGACTTGAGGGCACGCACCAGCGAGTAGTACTCGGTCTCCTCGTCGATACGGGCCTTGCGTCGCATCCCGGCCGTATCGATGAAGCGCACCGGCCCCTTGTCAGAATCGACAACGGTGTCCACCGAGTCACGCGTCGTGCCGGGCCGGTCGTGCACCACCGAGCGGTCCTCGCCGATGAGGCGGTTGAACAGCGTCGACTTGCCCACGTTGGGGCGCCCCACGATGGCCACACCCACGATCTTCTCGGCCTCGTCGACCACCTCGACGGGTTCGTCCACCTCGTCGGGCAGCAGGCCCACGAGCCGGTCCAGCATGTCACCGGTGTTGCGTCCGTGGATGGCGCTCACAGGCTCGGGGTCGCCCAGGCCGAGGGACAACAGGTCCCAGATGAACGCCTCGTGGCTGACGTCGTCAACCTTGTTGGCAACCACGATCACCGACTCGGAACGGGGCCGCAACAGCCTGGCCACCCGGGTGTCGTCCTCGGTGACGCCCACGGTGGCGTCCACCACGAACAGCACCACGTCGGCAGCCTCGATTGCCGCCTCACTCTGGCGGCTGACCTTGTCGTCGAGGGCGTCGCCACCGACCATCCAGCCGCCGGTGTCGACAAGGGTGAACTCGCGACCGAGCCAGTTGGCATCGACCTCCTTGCGGTCACGGGTAACGCCGGGCCGCTCCTCGACAATGGCCTCACGCCTGCCGATGATGCGGTTCAAGAGCGTCGACTTTCCCACGTTGGGCCGCCCCACGATTGCGACGGTCGGCTTCACCGTGCCACCTCCATGACGGGTACCCCGGTCAGCACATTGCGTAGTGCGACGCCGTCGGTGGCCACAACCTCGATGGGCCGTGGCAGGTCAGACGGAGTCGTGCCATCCAGAAAGCGTCCGGCGCTGAGACACACATCGGGCAGCAGGTAGCGCCGTCCCTCGGGCTGGTCGGCCAGCACCCTGGCCAGGTCATCGCCCACCATCAGGCCGGTCACGCCCACGTTGCCGCCGAAGAAGCGGTTCTCCACGGCCAGTACCTCCACGTCGTCACGCCCGAGCGTCGCCACGAGGGGTGCCAGCACCTGGGCACCCAACTCACCCGTCAGCACCGTCACCGGGGCATCTGGCCGCGGCCCCAGGCGAACCGGTGTGGCCCCGTCCATGGTGCGGGGAGCCCTGTAACCGTCGGCAGGGGCACCGTCCACCGAGGCGAAGAACCCCGATGGCGCCTCACGGCCAACGTCCACGCCCGAGAATTCCATCTCAAAGGCCCGCGCCATGCCGATTCCGTCCTCGTACATGTCGAACTCGCCGTAGGTGTCGGCACCCGGAAACGGCCGTCCGGCAAGCAGGTAGTACTCGTCGGCGGCAAACACCAGGCGACGTCCCACCGCCGCGAGGAACCGCTCCTGCCACGCAGTGACCGTGTCAACCACGGCTGCCGCCTCGGCAACGGTGTGGGCGCGCATGCGCTCCTCTGTCGTGTGGGCACTCACCCCGAGCGGCACAACGGCCACAGAGGCCAGGTCCGGGTAGCGGTCGGCCACGCCGGCAAGGGTGTCCTCCAACCAGAGCCCGTCGTTCACACCGGGACACACAACCACCTGACCGTGCACCTCGATGCCCTCGTCCAACAGCGCCCGCAGCCAGCGCAGGCTCGTGGCACCACGACGGTTGCGCAGCATCTCGGTGCGCTTGCCCGGGTCGGTGGCGTGGATGCTCACATACAGCGGGCTGAGGCGCTCAGCCACCACCCGCTCAAGGTCGGCCTCAGTGAACCGGGTCAACGTCGTGAAGTTGCCGTAGAGAAACGACAGCCGGTAGTCGTCGTCCTTCACGTACAGGCTGGGCCGCAGCCCCTTGGGCAACTGGTAGATGAAGCAGAACTCGCAGTGGTTGTCACAGGTGCGCACCCGGTCAAACAGCGCCGAGTCCACCTCGATGCCCAACGGTTCGCCGGCGGCCTTCTCGACCGACAACTCGCGCGAAAGGCCGCCAGAGTCCACATCGAGGCACACAGACGGCTCGTCCACGAGCAGCTGGTACTCAATGACGTCACGCGGCACGGCACCGTTGATTGAGAGGATCAGGTCGCCGCTGACCACACCCACCCGATCTGCGGGCGAGTCCGGGGTAACGGCGACGACCACGGGGGTCGACATGCCTAGAGGCTACCGACGCACCGTCAGGGCCCGTTCCCGAGCGGGAGGTAGGGTCCGGTTCATGAACGTCGACAGGGTGCTGCTGGCCGAGCCGCGCGGCTTCTGTGCCGGCGTGGAGATGGCCATCAAGGCGCTGGCCTGGATGGTGCGGGCCTTTGACGAACGGGTCTACTGCTACCACGAGATCGTCCACAACAAGTTGGTGGTGGAACGCTTCGAGGCCATGGGCGTCGTCTTCGTGGACGACATCTCCGAGGTGCCCCTGGGCGCCCCGGTCATGCTCTCGGCCCACGGCTCGGCCCCAGAGGTCGTAGCTGCGGCCCACGCGGCTGGTGGCTACACCGTCGACGCCGTCTGCCCGCTGGTCACCAAGGTCCACCACGAGGTCCGCACCAGGGCAGCCAAGGGCTACCAGATCGTCTACGTGGGCCACGCCGGCCACGAAGAGGCAGAGGGAACCATCGCCGTGGCCCCCGACTCGGTGCACCGCGTCGAACACCCCGACGAGGTCGACAGCCTCGGTGATCTGGGTGACAACGTGGCCATCCTGGCCCAGACCACCCTCAGCCACCGCGACTGGGAGGGTGTCGTCGACGCCGCCGCCGAACGCTGGCCAGACCTGTGGTCACCGGGCCGTAGCGACCTCTGCTTTGCCACCACCAACCGCCAGGGGGCGCTTCTCGACATGGTCGACGACTGCGACGCCGTGGTCGTCATCGGCTCCACCAACAGCTCCAACACCCGGGCCCTCGTAAAGCTGGCCGAGGAGGCCGGCTGCGAACGCGTCGTCTGGATCAACCGGGCCGGCGACCTGCCCCACGACCTGACCGGAACCGTCGGGGTGACGGCCGGAGCGTCGGCACCCGAGGAGGTCGTGGAGGCCGTGGTGAAAGCCCTCTCCCCGACCAACGGCGTAACGGTCATACGCCACACCGACGAGGACGAGTACTTCCCACCGCCACGCAACCTGCGCGACCTGCTCTCAGCCGTACGGGGGTTCGCAGGCCTCGGCTACGGGGCGCCACCGCCGACAACCCACCTCGACGACCGGTCCATAGACGCCTCAGCCGCCCTTGAGGCCCTGACCCTGCGGGGCACCGCCAACTAGCCCGGAACCTCCAGAGGCGGACGGCCGTTCAGACGCAGGGCCTCGTCGTAGAGAACCTGGATGCGCTGTCGCACCTGCTCGGTCAGGTCTGTCACCACCCGGCGCGGCACGCGCCCCTCAACCACCGGCGCAGGAATCGGCTCACCCACCACCAGCACCACCTTCCTCGGCCATACGAACCGGGCCCCCGGCGGCATGGCGTGGTCGGTGCCCGCTATGCCCATTGGCACGATCGGCACCCCGGCCCGTGCAGCCACGAAGGCCGGCCCGTGGTGCATCTTGTCGGACTCGACCACAGGCCCCCACTGGCGGGTCCCCTCGGGAAACATCACCAACGGCTCTCCCCGCTCCAGGACATCCTGGCAGGCACGCAGGGCGGCGCGATCGGCTGTGCCTCGTTCCACGGGGAATGCCCCGACGATCGTGAGGAACCCGCCGAGGAACCGGTTGTTCCACAGCGACTCCTTCCCCAGGAAGCGCTGCCTGCGAGACGTTGCCATCCCACCCAGGATCGAATCCAGATACGAGCGGTGCACCGGCGACAGGATGTACCCCCCCGTGGCCGGCAGGTTCTCCCGACCCACCACGCTGAACCTGAAATACCCCTTGCAGATGAGCCATAGCAGCGACCAGAAGAACCGGTAGAGGAAACGCCCCAACAGGCTCAGGTCGTGGCCCAGATGGCCGCTCACGGAAGCATCCCCACGACCAGGTCGACCACCTCGTCGATGCCGAGGTCAGATGTGTCGACCACAACCGCCCCGGGTGCCTCGACCAGCGGGCTCATCTCACGCCCGGAGTCGGCGGCATCACGCCTCTCGATGTCGGCGCCGACCACCGCCACGTCCTGGCCGCCAGCCTCGCCGGCCCGACGCTGTGCCCTCACCTCGGCCGAGGCCGTCAGGTAGACCTTGAGGGTCGCATCGGGAAACACCACCGAGCCGATGTCGCGGCCCTCCATGACCCCGCCGCCCCGCTCAGTCGCCCAGGCCCTCTGGCGGAAAACCATCTCTGTGCGAACACCCGGGTTGGCAGCCACAACGCTGACCGCACCCGTGACCTCGGGTCCCCTGATGTCAGCCGTGGCATCAACGCCGTCAACCACGCAGGCGTCACGTGTCAGGTCCAGGTCGATGCTGCGGGCCACATCCACGACGGCATCGGCGTCAGCCGGGTCCACACCGCGCCGCAGCACCGCACACGCAACCGCCCTGTACATGGCCCCGGTATCCAGGTAGCCCAGGCCCAGCCGGTCGGCCACCCCACGCGCCACGGTGGACTTTCCCGAACCTGCAGGCCCGTCGATGGCGATGACCCGGAGGTCGCTCATGCCCGCAGGCCCTCAAGGTCACGCCCGAAGGCCGGGTAACTGGTGTCCACGGCATCCCAGCCTGACACGACCGTCGGCCCCTCTGCCACGAGCGCCGCAACCGCACACGCCATGGCGATCCGGTGGTCGCCGTGGGAATCCACCTCGGCGCCCCTGAGTGGCCCACCGACCACGATCAGGTCGTCGCCCTCGACACGCACCCGTGCACCCATGGCCCCCAACTCCGACGAGGTGGTCGCCAGGCGGTCGGTCTCCTTGACACGCAACTCCCCCACCCCGCAGAACCGTGTCTCTCCCTCGGCACAGGCGGCCGCCACGGCCAGCACCGGCACCTCGTCGACGAGGCCGGGAACCTCGGCGGCCTCGACCACTGTTCCAGTCAGGGACGACGCCCGAACCGTCAGGTCACCTGTGGCCGCATCGTGGGTGATGTCAGCACCCATGCGGGCCAGAACGTCGACAAACCCGGTGCGAACCGGACCCGAGTAGACGTTCTCCACCACCACCTCGGAGCCGGCAACGATCGCAGCGGCCACCGCCCAGAAGGCCGCCTGGGAGGGGTCGCCCGCAACCCTGTGGGTATATGCCACGGGGCGACCCGGCTGCACGGTCACACCACCCGGGCCCGTGGTCACCTCGATTCCGAAGGCCGCCATGAGTTCCTCGGTGTGGGCCCGTGTCGGCTCGGCCTCGACGACCGTCGTGGGGCCATCGGCTGACAGACCCGCAAACAGCACGCAGCCCTTCACCTGGGCGCTAGCCATGGGAGGCGCATACTCCACGCCGTGCAGCCCACCACCGTCGATCGTGAGCGGCGCCAGCGTCGAACCGTCGACACCACATATGGAGGCCCCCATCGCCCGAAGCGGGTCGACCACCCGGTCCATCGGCCGCC
>Ga0257121_1002088_pt1 | contig 14489 bp, 15 predicted proteins | sample SI106_100metaG_FD_190180 | JGI IMG/M metagenome (GOLD analysis project Ga0257121, IMG submission 190180) | Marine microbial communities from Saanich Inlet, British Columbia, Canada - SI106_100 | ecosystem: Environmental > Aquatic > Marine > Inlet | place: Canada: British Columbia | collected... | reverse complement strand
TCTTTCGGCAATTTTTGTCGGCATGTGTTTGCATCCTGATCACTAATCTCTAAAATAAAATAACACAGATGTTTACTTTTCTTTCCGAAGCTCTCTCCGCAAGCAGCACACAACTCGCTGAAACTGTTTCTCATGCTAACTCCGCAATAGGTGCTGGTCTCGCTGTAGTTGGCGCTGGTATCGGCATTGGCCTTATTGGTCATGGTGCCGGCTTGGGTATTGCTCGCCAGCCAGAAGCTGTAGGTGATATTAAAGGCAATGCCATCGTTTTGGCGGCACTAGTTGAGGGTGCTACCTTTTTTGCGATTGTTGTAGCCTTACTTTTTGCTCTTAAGTAAAAACTAGCGGGAAGCAGTGTTTGTTTTCTTTGTGTAAGCAAACACTAATTCCAATTACGTAATGAATCACCTCTCTCTCTCTGTAGTCCTGTCTGGCGAAGGCGGCAACGGCATAGCAAGCTTGCTAGATGTTGGCCAGTCATCGATGATATGGACAATATTGATTTTTGTTATCGCTCTTCCATTCATGTGGAAGTTCGTTTTCGGCCCCATTACTAAGGCACTGGAAACTCGCGAAGACCAAACGCGCGACGCTGCAGCTGCTGCCGAAGAGGCTCGCAGTGAAATTGAGCGCATGAAAGCTGGTATCCAAGAAGACCTTGAAAACGCAAGACGTGAAGCCGCCGAGCAGGTTAATGCTGCAAAGGCGCGCGCCGCTGACCGCGAAAAGGAACTTCTTGCTGCGGCAAAAGAAGAGGCGGCTAAAGAACGTGCCCGTGCCAAAGCTGAAATTGACCAGTCATTGGTCACAGCTCGTGAAGTCCTACGCCAAGAGGCAGTGCGTCTTGGCATCGACGTGGCCCAACAAGTCATCAGCCGCGAATTTTCTAGCTCCGACCAAGATCGTTTGGTAGGAGATTTTCAAAAACAAATCGAAAACTAGAAAATGTCAAGCGTCGCCCAATCGACTCCTGCTGCTAGCCGCTACGGACAAGCTTTGTTCGAGGCTGCCAAGTCTCAATCTGCTCTAGAGGCAGTGCAGGGCGACATGAGCTTATTAAAAGATGTGCTTACAGGCGAGGTCGGCCATTCACTTGGCGACCCACGTTGGTCCACAGCTTCAAAGCTAGAGGCCATGACTAAGGCAACATCTTCTGGTCTACACGCTTTGACAGCGGATCTTATCAGGGTGCTCGCGCAGCGCGAACGCTTTGAACTATTGTCACAACTACCTAGTGTGTTCGAAGCTTTGCTTGATGAATACAATGGTGTTTTACGTGGCGAACTAGAGGCTGCTCACGCGGTTAGCGCCAAAACGCTTGCTGCCGTGGAGGCTTCTCTCTCTCAAAAAACAGCTAAAAAAGTCGTTCTTAGCGCTGCAGTAAACGAAAGTTTGCTGGGTGGTATTTGCGTCACATTGGCTGGCATCCGATACGATGGCTCCGCGTTAGGAAAGCTCGATCGTTTGCGTACCCGTTTAGAGACTGTTGAGCTCTAATAACTTTCAACGACTTACTTTAATTTAATGGAACTCAATCCTTCCGAAGTGACTTCTGTCTTGAAGGCTGAAATCGAAAACTTTCAGTCCGAGGCTTCAACTGAGCATGTAGGCCAAGTACTACAAGTGGGTGACGGTGTCGCCCGCGTTTACGGTCTTGACAATTGCATGATGTCAGAACTCATCGAATTCCCTGGTGGTGCGATGGGCATGGCCCTTAACCTCGAAGAAGACAACGTTGGTTGTGTACTTTTGGGTGACGCAGCTTCTGTAAAAGAAGGCGACACCGTTAAGTCTACCGGCCGCATTATCTCTGTGCCAACGGGCGATAATTTACTAGGCCGCGTCGTTGACGCACTTGGTAATCCGGTCGACGGCAAAGGTTCGGTAAACACTACCGACGACGATCTGCGTCCAATCGAGCAAACTGCTCCTTCTGTGGTAGAGCGTACTCCGGTATGCGAGCCAATGGCGACTGGTCTTAAGGCGATTGACGCTATGATTCCTGTAGGTCGCGGTCAGCGCGAATTGGTTATCGGCGACCGTCAAACCGGCAAGACTGCAATTGCAATTGATGCAATCATTAACCAAAAGACTACTGGCGGCGGCGACATTAGCAACCCCGAGCAGGTGTTGTGTGTTTATGTTGCAACTGGTCAAAAGCAGTCAACTGTGGTAGATGTTCAGCGTAAGCTCGAAGAAGCTGACGCAATGAAGTACACCATCATCGTAAACGCATCAGCTTCAGAAGAAGCTTCAATGCAGTTTATCTCACCTTATTCAGGTACTGCGATGGCCGAGCGCTTCCGCGATGCTGGCCGCCACGTTTTGGTCATCTACGATGACTTGACAAAGCAGGCTTATGCATACCGTCAGGTGATGTTGCTTCTTCGTCGTCCACCCGGACGCGAGGCTTACCCAGGTGACGTGTTTAACCTTCACTCGCGCCTCCTAGAGCGTTCAGCTAAAGTTGCTGACAACGCTCCAGAAATCAACCCTGAGAAATACTCGAAAGGTGGCGGTTCAATTACCGCATTGCCTATCATCGAAACTCAAGAGGGCGATGTTTCAGCTTACATCCCTACAAACGTAATCTCGATTACGGATGGCCAGATATTCCTTGGTTCTGACTTGTTCTCAGCGGGCATTCGTCCTGCGGTGAACGTGGGTATCTCGGTATCTCGTGTAGGTGGTGCAGCGCAAACTCCGGCGATGAAAAAAGTTGCTGGTGGTTTACGTATTAACTTGGCACAGTACCGCGAGCTAGAAGCGTTCGCGCAGTTCGGTTCCGACCTCGACTCTGCTACTCAAGCAACACTTAGCCGTGGTGCTCGTCTAGTTGAATTGTTGAAGCAAGGTCAGTATCGTCCACTTACTAATGCCGAGCAGATTGTAAGTATCTACGCTGGTAACTCGGGTGCGCTCGACGCAATCGAAGTTAAAGATGTCGCAGCTTTCGCTGCTGGCTTCGCTGAATTCATGTCAGCTGAACATAAAGATATCATGGCAACTCTCAACGACTGGTCAACCAAATGGAATGACGATCTCGCTGGGCAGGTTGACGCAGCCTGCGCTGAATTCTCAAAAACTTTCACAGCTTAATAAACAGTGGCCACAATCCGCGACCTTAGAGACCGCATCGACAGCGTAGGTAGTATCCAAAAGATTACCCGCGCCATGGAGATGGTGGCGACCACTAAGCTGCGTAGGTTCCAAGGTAAAACTGTTGCCGCTAAGCCTTACAGCGAGCGCCTTAATTCTCTCGTCGCCGGGTTGTCCGGCTCGATAGCTAACGACGCGAGTGCTGCGGGCAGTGCTGCAACTTTGTTTACACCGGGCAATCCAGATGCCCCTGTCGGCATTTTGTTTGTAGGTTCTGATCGTGGCCTTTGCGGTGCTTATAACTCTAACATCCAGCGCAAGCTCGATGCTGAGTTGGCTAGCATCGAAGGCGAATACATTCTTTATGTGGTTGGCAAAAAAGCGATGGCGCACGCCGCTCGTTGCGACTACCCGGTGGCAGCATACTTCGACGAGTTCGATCTTGAAAAGATGACTGCGGCAGATGCTACATCCTTAGCTTCGGCTTTGGTCGATGACTTTCGCGATGGCAAAGTGTCTTCAATGAATATTTGCAGCACCTTGTTTGTTTCGGCGGCACGTTATACACAAAACTTCGAACAGTTTTTACCTATTGCAACTCTTAGCGACGATGACTCGGCGGCTAGCGATGCAATCCTTGAACCAACAGGCCCAGAATTAATGGGCGAGTTGATTCCTCGTTACCTTGAAAATCGTTTTTACCAATCGTTTCTTGAGGCAATCACTTCTGAATACGCATCACGTCGTTTCGCTATGAAAGGCGCGACTGATGCAGCGAGCGATATGAAAAAAGATATCACTCGTCTCTACAACCGTGCACGCCAAGCCAAGATCACTCAAGAAATTTCTGAGATCGTTTCCGGCGCTGCGGCACTCTAAACAACTTACCGAAAATGAGTAACACCGGTACCATTAAACAAATCCTAGGCCCTGTTGTCGATGTTTTCTTCGATAGCGGCATGCCTGCCATTAACGATGCGGTCGAAGTTCCTGTTGAAGGACAAGATTCGCTTGTCCTTGAAGTTGCAGCCCACTTGGGCAACAATACTGCCCGCTGTATTTCTATGGCATCTACCGACGGTTTCCGTCGCGGAATGACAGCTAATGCAACAGGTAACCCAATCATGGTGCCAGTTGGCAACGCAACTAAAGGTCGTGTTTTCAACTTGCTAGGCCGTCCACTTGATAGCTTTATCAAGGGCGATGTAAAAACTGAAAAGACGTGGCCAATTCACCGTCCTGCTCCTGCATACGAAGATCAAGAAGCTGTTTCTGAAGTGTTCGAAACGGGTATCAAGGTGGTTGACCTCCTATGCCCATTCGCTCTTGGTGGTAAAATCGGACTAATGGGTGGTGCTGGTGTAGGCAAAACAGTTCTTATTCAAGAACTCATTCGTATTACAGCAGTAGAGAAGGGCGGCTTCTCGGTTTTCTGTGGCGTGGGCGAGCGTACTCGTGAGGGTACCGACCTATGGATAGAGATGAGCGAGTCCGAATACACAACTCCTGAAGGCGAGCAGCAAGCTGTTATTGATAACGCGGTGCTTGTATTCGGTCAAATGAACGAGCCTCCGGGCTCACGCTTGCGTGTTGCTCTGTCTGGTTTGACTATGGCCGAGTACTTCCGTGATGAAGAAAACAAAGACGTGTTGTTGTTCGTTGATAACATTTTCCGTTTCACTCAGGCCGGTTCCGAAGTGTCGGCACTTCTTGGTCGTATTCCGTCTGCGGTGGGTTACCAGCCAACACTTGGTTCAGAAATGGGTGCTCTTCAAGAGCGCATTACTTCCACCAAGAAGGGCTCTGTAACGTCAATGCAAGCTGTTTACGTTCCTGCTGACGACTTCACTGACCCTGCGCCAGTGGCATCATTCGCTCACCTCGACTCAACTATTCTGCTTGATCGTGCGATTACCGAGCTCGGCATCTACCCAGCTGTACACCCGTTGCGCTCAACTTCTCGCATGCTTGATCCGCAAATTGTTGGTGAAGAGCATTACAAGACTGCAACCGATGTGCAAAAAGTTCTTCAGCGTTACGCTGACCTCAAAGACATCATTGCGATTTTGGGAATGGAAGAATTGTCCGACGAAGACCGCTTAATCGTTGGTCGTGCTCGTCGTTTGCAACGCTTCTTATCTCAGCCGTTCTTCGTTGCTGAAACGTTTACAGGCGCTCCAGGTCGTTTCGTGTCACGCGACGACACCGTGCGCTCATTCCAAGAAATTCTCAACGGCGATCATGACGATTTGCCAGAGCAGGCTTTCTACATGGTTGGCGGCATCGACGAAGCAGTCGAAAAAGCTAAGACTCTATAATTCATTAATAGAATGTCAACATCTCAATCAACACTAACTCTCAGCATTGTCTCACCAGAGCAAAGTTTGCTCGAGACCGAGGTGAGTAACGTGCAAATCCCTGGTGCCGATGGCATGTTCGGGGTTTTGCCGAGGCACGCCCAGTTAGTTTCGTTAACAGCAAGTGGCTTGCTCAGTGCAGCAGCTACTGATGGCGAACAAATTGAGATGTTAATCCACGATGGTTTCGCCGAGGTATCTGGCGATGCCGTAGTGATTTTGTCGCGCTCTGCAGAAAGGGTTGCCGCGATTGATATTGAGCGTGCTCAGCAAGCAGCTAAGCGTGCCCAAGAGCGATTGCGCTCGAAAGATTCAGCTGTTGATGTTGCACGTGCTGGTGCTGCATTGCGTCGCGCTCTACTGCGCGAAAGACTTGCCAAACGTTCTTCATGATTAGGTCCGCTGCATGGCGGTCACATAGCTGCGGAGACCTCCGCGCTGAAAACGTAGGGCAAGAAGTCACTTTATGTGGCTGGATTGATAACCGTCGCAATCACGGCGCCATCCACTTTGTTGATGTGCGTGACCGTTATGGCATTACGCAGTTAGTTGTTGATGGTGATGCTGTTGGCGATGTTGCTGCGCAAATGGCAGACTTGCACCAAGAAGACGTAGTTCAGGCTAAAGGTGTGGTGCGTATGCGTATTGAAGGGCAACGTAACTCTGACCGCGTTACCGGAGATATTGAAGTGCTTGTTGCTAGTGTCGAAGTTTTGTCGAGTTCGCAAACTTTGCCATTCGAAATAGCTGACCATATCGATGTCCCTGAAGACACTCGATTAAAGTACCGCTACTTAGATATGCGCCGCTCTCCTTTGCAGCGTGCATTGCAATTGCGTTCAAAGGCGAATAATGCGATTCGCAATTCACTGTGCGCACAAGAGTTCATCGAAGTAGAAACTCCGATGCTGACTCGCTCGACACCAGAAGGCGCTCGCGATTATTTGGTGCCTTCGCGAATGCGCCCGGGTAATTGGTTTGCCTTACCACAGTCGCCGCAATTGTTTAAACAGTTGTGTATGGTTGGTGGTTTAGATCGTTACTTCCAAATAGCGCGTTGTATGCGTGATGAAGACTTGCGCGCCGACCGTCAGCCCGAATTCACTCAGCTCGACCTCGAAATGTCTTTCGTTGATGAGGAAGACGTTTACGCTGCCGTCGAAAGTTTGATGCAAGATGTTTATCTAGCTGTTCATCAAACAGAATTGGCGACGCCGTTTGAGCGCATGCCATACAGCGAAGCTATTGCTTCGTATGCATCTGATAAGCCTGACTTGCGCAACCCATTGCAAATCGTTGATGTCGCCAATGTCGCTGGTGATTTAGATTTTGTTGTGTTCAACAACGTACTTGAATCGAATGGTTGGGTACGAGCAATTAACGTGCCAGGCGGCGCTTCTTTGTCGCGTAAGCAAATAGATAATGTAGAGCGCTTGGCCAAAGAGTCAGGTGCCGGCGGGGCAGCATGGTGTAAGATTGGGGCCGAGGGTCCTACTGGCCCATTGTCACGTTTCTTGAAATCAGATGCCGGCAAGATCTTTATAGATAAGGTCGGTGCCGCCGAAGGCGATTTAATATTTACCATTGCCGACGCCCCGCGTCGTGCGCTTGTAGCACTCGATGTGGTGCGTCGAGAATCTGCTACTGCGATGAATTTGGTGGCAAGCGAAGACCGCATTGTCTGGATTACAGAGTTTCCGTTGTTCGAGCAGAACGACGATGGCTCATTCCACCCTGCTCATCATCCTTTCACTTGTCCAGTGGCAGACGATTTGCCATTACTGCGCGATGGACAGAAAGAAGGTATTCGCTCGCGTGCCTATGATTTGGTGCTGAATGGCGTCGAGTTGGGTTCGGGTTCTATTCGTATTCACGACAAGGCATTACAAAGCGAAATTTTTGATGCGATAGGGTTGCCCCCAGAAGTGGCTGCCGAGCGCTTCGAGTTTTTACTCAAGGCCTTTAGTTACGGCGCGCCACCGCATGCTGGCTTTGCGATTGGTCTCGATCGCTTGTATAGTATTATGTTTGGCGTTGAGTCAATTCGTGACGTCATCGCTTTCCCGAAGACAGCAACTTCGGCATGTCCATTGACCGCGGCTCCGTCGGCAGTAGATTCTCAACAACTGAATGAACTGGGCATTAAACAACAAATTGAAACTGAAAAAGAGGTAAAGTCATAGCTGGTCGCTCAAGAAAAAAATACGCTCCACGAGAGCGAGAATTATATAAAGTTAATCGCCGTATTCGTGCGCGCGAAGTGTTTCTCATTGATGAAAAGGGCACCCAAATTGGCCCAACTCCTACTAAGAAGGCATTGCAGATGGCGCAAGTCGCTGGCTTAGACTTGGTCGAGGTGGCACCGCAGTCACGCCCTCCGGTTGCTAAAATCCTTGACTATGGTCGTTTTAAGTACGAGCAAAAGAAGAAGGTTAAAGGGAAGCCAAAATCCAATTCGATGATCACCAAAGAAGTGCGTGTTCGTCCAAAAATAGATGTTAATGACCTTAACATTAAGTCGCGTAAGGCTCGCGAGTTTCTTGAAGCCGGCAACAAGGTTCAGGTTACTTGTATGTTCCGTGGCCGCGAAATGGCTTATAAAGACATTGGTCGCGAGGTGATGATGCGTCTCGCCGAGTCTCTCGAAGACATCGCCAAGGTCGAACGCATGCCAAAAATGGAAGGTCGCCGTATGCACTTAGTGATGTCTAAGCTTCCTCCAGGTAGTAAGCCAAAGCCTCGCGCTGAGGCCGACAATGAAAAGTCCGATGCTGAAAGCGGCTCTGGCGGTTCTAAATTAATGACAGATCACCTTAAAGTCACTAATAACGACGATTTCGCTGACCTACCATCTGTTCCAGCTAAGCCTATTGAGCCGGTAGAGCCGGTAGAACCGTCTGACAGCGAAAATGATGAATAGTGGGCTAGACGTGGGCGGGTGTTTCACTATAATATTCGACCACTTTCTCTCCCTTGGCCCTAAGACACAGGAGGCTCCCGTGCCCAAGATGAAAACAAAAAAAGCCGTTGCAAAGCGGTTCAAACTAACGAAAAACGGCAAAGTAATTCGCCGTAACCAATTAACAGGCCACTTTATGTGTGCCAAATCTTCGAAGCGTCGTCGTAACTTACGCCGTGCTTCTGTCATGACTGGTGGTTCTGCAAAGAACATCGCCAAGCTTCTTCAAGGATAGCAGGTAAAGTACAATGACAAGAGCAAGAAATGTAGTTCCACGTCTTCGTCGCCGTAAGCGTTTAATGCGTCGTGCCAAAGGTTTTTGGGGCGGACGTCATCGCCTACTGCGCACTGTAAAAGAAAGCTTATTGCGTTCCGGTAACTTTGCTTACCGTGACCGTCGCAACAAGAAGCGTACCTTCCGTAAACTCTGGATTCAACGTATCAACGCTGCATCTCGCGTGAACGGTTTGTCGTACAGTAAGTTTATGCACGGCCTCAAGAAGGCTGATGTTCAGATTGATCGTAAGACTCTTTCTGAATTGGCATTTAATGATCCTGCAGCCTTCGCTGCTGTAGTTGATGCAGCTAAAAAAGCACTAGCTGCTTAAGCGCACTATGCGTGAACGTCTTGAAGCGTTGTGCAACGATGGCCTTGAGGCTATTGTCGCAGCTCAGACTATCACGCAATTAGTGGGGCTAGAATCTAGCTGCCTTGGGCGCACTGGCTCACTTACCGCTGAGCTGAAAGGGCTTGGCAAACTCGATGCTGACGAGCGTCCGGCTATTGGCAAATTAGCCAATGATGTTAAGCAACGCTTGCAGAACGCATTTTCTCAAAAACGTGTAGAGCTCGAGCAACAGCAACTAGCTGACGATTTGGCGTCAGTCGGAGTTGATATTAGTCTTCCAGGCCCCAAAGTTTCATTGGGATCAGTGCATCCGGTAATGTCTATTGCCCGTGAGCTAGAAGACATTTTTCAGTCGATGGGCTATGTTGTATGGGACGGCCCTGAGTTAGAGTCTGAGACGAATAATTTCGATGCGCTCAATATCCCTAGTGATCACCCGGCACGAGAATCGCATGACACTATATGGATGAAATCATCTTCTGCAGAAGAGCGCAGTTGTTTGCGCACTCATACTTCGCCAGTTCAGGTTCGCGCATTGCGAGAGTTTGGGGCACCGTTGCGCGTTATTGCTCCTGGTCGCGTCTTCCGCCAAGAGGCGCAAGATGCCACTCACGAGCACACCTTTCATCAAATGGAAGGGTTGGTAGTTGGAGAAGGAATAGGTGTGCCGCATATGCTGCACGCAATGAACAGCATGCTAGAAGGGGTTTTTAAGCGTAAACTTGAAACACGATTGCGCCCTGGGTTCTTTCCCTTCGTTGAACCAGGTTTCGAGTTAGACGCGCGTTGTCTATTCTGCAAAAACGGATGCAAAGTGTGTAAAGGCTCAACATGGATTGAGCTCATGCCTGGCGGCTTAGTGCATCCTAACGTTTTGAAAGCAGCGGGAGTAGACCCTGATAAGTATTCAGGCTTTGCATTTGGCCTCGGCCTTTCTCGAATGGCGATGCTGCGTTATGCAATAAATGATATTCGCTATATGTGCAGCGGAGACTTACGGTTTCTTCAACAATTCCAGGCATGAAAATTTCACTCAATTGGGTCGGAGATTTTGTTGACATAAGTGATGTCAGCGCCGAAGAAATCAGTCGTTTGCTTTCGGCTCATACTGCTGAAGTAGAAGACATTGAATACTGCGGCGAAAACATTTCAGGCGTCGTGGTCGCTGAGGTGCTAACTTGCGAGCAACACCCTGATGCTGACAAGCTATCGGTTACGACTCTAAACTTCGGCGCCGATGAGCCAGTGCAAGTGGTGTGTGGCGCTGCCAACGTTCGTGCCGGATTGAAGGTCGCGTTGGCGCCGGTAGGCTGCGTGTTGCCAGGAGACTTCAAAATCAAAAAGGCAAAGTTGCGCGGGCAACTGTCGCAAGGAATGATTTGCTCTGATTCTGAGATTGAATTGGGCGATGCTTCCGACGGCATTAAAGAGTTACCAAGCGATGCGCCTGTTGGCACGCGTTTGATTGATTACTTGTGTTTGTCAGACGCTGTCCTTGAATTAGACAATAAATCGTTAACTCACCGGCCAGACCTATGGGGACACTATGGCTTTGCTCGAGAGTTGGCAACAATTTTAAAGCGTCCTCTTAAAGACTATCCAAGTGAGTTTGAATGGCCAACAAATGCCTCTAAGTACTCGGTGGCCATCGACGATAGTGACATGACGACGTGTTATCAGTTGGCAGAGTTGTCTATTGGCGATGGTCCACAAGCTTCGCCCGATTGGTTGCAGCAACGACTATTGGCAGTAGGTCAACGCCCTGTTAACGATATTGTTGACGCATCTAATTATGTGATGCTCGAATTGGGCCAACCAACCCATGCTTTTGATGCTGCTAAGGTGATTGGTGATTGCGTTTCAGTTCGTCCTGCTTTAGACAGCGAGCACTTTGTTGCGCTTGACGGTAATGAATGTTCTTTACGCACCAGCGACCACGTAATCAGCGATGGTGAAAAGCCGTTGGCGCTTGCTGGTGTTATCGGTGGTGAAAACAGCGACGTTTCTTCTGCCACTAAAAAGATACTTCTTGAAAGCGCAGCTTTTGATGCAACTGCGGTTCGCCGCAGCGCACTGCACCATAATCAGCGTTCCGAGGCATCATCGCGTTTCGAGAAGTCATTGGATCCAGGATTTTCACAGCTTGCAAGTTCACGCGTTTGTCAATTGCTATGTTCAATGCGTGATGATATTAAAGTACTAGCAGCGCCAGTGTTTGTTGGCAGTGCAAAAATAGAGCCTGTAGAGCTAGAGCTTAACACTTCAGACGCAAGAACTTTGCTGGGCATCGACATCTCTAATGAGGATGTCGCAAAAAATCTACAGGGCCTTGGCTTTACTGTTACTACTGATGGCGATAGGTTGAATGTTGTTGTTCCTAGCTATCGTGCAACAAAAGATATCCAGTCAGCTATTGATTTGGTAGAAGAGATAGGGCGTATTGCAGGCTATGACAAAATAGTGCCACAGGCGCTTACTGCGCCAATCGAGGCGCCTCGCCAATTGCCATATCGCCAATTGGCAAACCGCTTGCTAATGCGTATGGTCAACGCTCACCAGGCACACGAAACGCAGTCATACTCTTTTATCTCTGACGAGTGGGCAGCCTTACAGGGTATGACGACAGAAGATTTTATTCGGGTTGAAAACCCTGTACAAGATTCAGTTAGCTTGCTGCGCCAAGATCCTGCTTTATCATTGTTGTCTCAAGTGGCTGATAATGAACATGAGTTTTCTTCAGGAAGACTTTGCGAGTTCACCAAAGGCTACCAAGCGAATCCTAATGGCGGCGAGGCCTTAGAATCGCGCTATCTAGCAATGTTGGTATGGGGGCCTAAAGATTTAGACAAGGCTGGTCAGCACTCTTTGCTTGGTCAACTACAGGTGGTGTCTGCAGACTTGTGTTCGTTATTAAATGTTGCCGTGCAATATCAGGGAAACCCCACTGACTTGTCTTCACGTTTTGGTTTTGTCCACCCTAAGCAATGCTTAGAACTTTCATTTGCTCGTCAAAGTATTGGCGTTGTTGCACGTATTCACCCTAATATTACTTCAGCATTGGGCGTCACTCAGAGTGACTCAGCCGTTTTACTACTTGATGTCGATGCCCTTGTTGAGGCTCAAGCCAAGACCAAATTTAAGTTTAAGTCTCCGCCAAAGTTCCCCGCCGTAAAAGTTGATGTGGCCTTGGCGTTACCTCTTGCTGTCGATTACACCGCAGCCTATGAATCTGTGGCATCCGCTGCAGGTAACTTGCTAGACAGTTTAGAGCTGTTTGACATCTATACAGGCCCTGGTCTAGAGGATGGGCAGCATAGTTTGGCCTTTAGCGTGCTTCTGCGCGCAGAAGACCGCACTCTCGGTGACAAAGAAGAGCAAAAATTCATCAATAAGGTGTCAAAGGCCGCTGAGCAATTAGGCGGGAATCTTCGTAGCTAAACAGCCTTCGGTAGGGTATTTTTATAGTATTCGTAATGGTAGTCCCATGCTGAAGAAGTACATTCATAAAAACTTTGACGTTCTCTACACCGTGCTGCAGGTGTGGTTAGATGGTTTTGTTGTGCTAATTGCGTGCCTTTGTGGCTTTTATTCTTACAATTATTTGTTTCCGATTGAGGTTAAGGCGCGCCTCTCAGACTACCGCCAGCTATTTGTTGTAATAACTGGTATTGTTTTGGCATCGTCATGGCTACTTGGTTTGTACTACAGCCGTAAGTCAATTCTTAACGTCGAAGAATATCGAGCGATATATAAATCAATATTGATATCTTTTTTGTTGACATCAACATGCATGTACTTGCTGCGTTCAATTGATACGATTTTGCCTGCAGACAGTACTGCCTTGCAGTACTTGCAGTACTTGTACCAGCCATTCGAGATACAGGGCTCCAGTAAATTCTCTAGGGTAATGTATTTGTCTATTTTCGCTTTCGCCTACTTGTTCATGACCATGGAGCGCGCATTCATGTTTGGTATGCTCAAGAAACTTCATACCAAAGGTGTCGGCAATATCAGCATTGCAGTGATAGGTACTTCCGAGACAGCAGTGCGGCTTTACAAGAAAATGGAAATTTTTCCAACTCTAGGCTACCAACTTTCGGGCTATATTTCGCACTCATCAGATACTGAATCTAATCAGTCAGCCGTCCCTGTAATCGGTAGCTTTGATCGCTTGCTTACAACTACGCGCCGCCACCGCATTGAACGCGTTGTTATAGTTTGCCCAGAAGTTAGTGAAGCAGAGCTCGAACACATGTGTCGTACTATCGAGCGTTATCACATTGATTATCAAGTGCTACCTAGATTGTCGCACTTCCTTTCACGGCGCTTTACTGTAGAGACTTTCGATAATATGCCATTGATTGCCCCAGCAGAATTGAGTGAACGTCCAATTTATAAGTTTGTTAAACGAAGCATTGATATTGGTTGGTCGATACTCGGCTTGGCGATAGGCGCTGTATTATTGCCACTAATTGCTCTTGCAATTAAACTCGAATCTCGCGGGCCTATATTTTTTAGTCAATTCCGTATGGGTAGTGGCCAATCAACATTCAGAATGATTAAGTTTCGCACGATGTACGCCGATAAGTGTGGTGATGAAATCACCCCTCAAGGCAAATCAGATTCGCGCATCACACTAGTAGGAAGAATTTTGCGAAAAACATCCTTAGACGAGCTCCCGCAATTGTTGAATGTCCTGCGAGGCGAAATGTCTCTCATCGGACCTCGTCCAGAAATGCCTTTCATTGTAGACCACTACGATGAGATGCAGCAACAGCGCCTAGATGCGCGCCCTGGCATTACAGGCATGTGGCAAGTGTCTGATAAGCGCAAGTCGCCGATTCATGAAAACCTCGACTATGATTTGTACTACATTCAAAACCAGTCGTTGTTTTTAGACCTCACGATTGGTGTTTTGACTATTGCTACTATGTTTAACATGTCAAGTACAGATTAATGACTGAGTATTCCGGTCCAGATCGTAGGCAAAGACCTACACCTTTTTTATCTCGCTATTCTTTTTTGGGCGGTCAAAGAGGAGGTGGTGGTGAAGCAGGAAACTCATACTACGACCGTTACCCGCTTGCGACTTGGGTTGTTCTCACGGGCTTTTTAGTGCTTAATTTGTTAGATGCTCACTTCACCCTAGTCTATCTTCAGCGCGGAGGCGAAGAGGCAAACCCAATTGCAGTGCAATTGTTGGCGTCAGGAATGTGGTCTTTTATTGGCGTAAAGTCGTTCGGTGTAGGTGTCGGCGCCGTGATTTTCTGCCTTTTGAATGACTTCAAGAATGCACGAATAGGCGTTTTTGCAGCTTTGGCTTTCTATCAACTGCTATTACTTTATCACCTTAGCCTCTACTTTGGCTGGGTCGGAAACGTTAGCTACTAAAAAGTAGTCCGACGCGGTGAGGAACCACCTCTATGAGCTTTTCAATCACTGGCT
>Ga0257121_1002080_pt1 | contig 14516 bp, 12 predicted proteins | sample SI106_100metaG_FD_190180 | JGI IMG/M metagenome (GOLD analysis project Ga0257121, IMG submission 190180) | Marine microbial communities from Saanich Inlet, British Columbia, Canada - SI106_100 | ecosystem: Environmental > Aquatic > Marine > Inlet | place: Canada: British Columbia | collected... | reverse complement strand
ATTGTGCATAGCACTTCCTCCAATCGCAATTAAATGTATTTTCATTTTTATTAGAATTTTATCAGGATTTAAAAGTAGAAATAAATCAATTTGTTAATTTTGAACCTCTAAAAAATTACTAACATGAATTTGTATACAATTGACACTGGATTTTTTAAACTTGATGGAGGCGCAATGTTTGGTGTGGTTCCAAAAGTTTTGTGGAGCAGAACAAATCCTGCTGATGATAATAATCTTTGCCCTTGGGCTATGCGTTCTCTTTTAATTGAAGATGGTAATAGATTAATACTTATTGATAATGGAATAGGAGATAAGCAAGATGATAAATTTCTAAAACACTATTATTTGCATGGTGATGTGAATTTGCATTCTTCCTTGGCTAAGCATGGTTTTTCTTCTGATGATGTAACTGATGTTTTCTTAACGCATTTACATTTTGATCATTGTGGAGGGAGTGTAAAATGGAATAAAGATAGAAGTGGGTTTGAGATGGCTTTCAAAAATGCAAAGTATTGGAGTAACAAAGAGCATTGGGAGTGGGCAACTGTGCCAAATAATAGAGAAAAAGTATCATTTTTAAAGGAAAATATTATTCCAATTAAAGAAGCTGGACACTTGAATTTTGTTGAGAGCGAGAATGAAATATTTAATAATTTTGATGCACTTTTTGTAAATGGCCATACTGAGGCGCAAATGATTCCTCATATTACTTATAAAGATAAAACTATTGTTTTTGCAGCTGATTTATTACCTAGTACAGGGCATATTCCTTTGCCTTATGTTATGGGTTACGATACTAAGCCATTAGTTACACTTTCTGAAAAAGAAAAGTTTTTAAATGAAGCTGCTGATAAAGAGTACATCATTTATTTACAGCATGATAATTATAGTGAATGTTGTACAGTTCAGAAATCAGAAAAAGGGGTAATATTAAAAGATATTTTTTCACTATCAGAGATATTGTAAATTTATATATTTGCTCATAGTTTATGAAAGAGATAAAACAAAATAAATCTGTATTCCTGTTTCTGATTCTACTTTTTGTAGGATATACTTATTTCGTTTATACTGAGGGTACTGAAAATGTAAATTCTCCTGAGATGAATGAAAGTGCAATAAAAGGAAGAACACTTTGGCAGGAAAATAATTGTACTGCATGTCACCAAATTTATGGATTAGGAGGTTTTTTAGGTCCTGATTTAACAAATGTGTACAGAAAATATGGTGATGGAACAAAAGGATTCTTTAATGCTGGGATAGGGTCTATGCCTAAATATAATTTCGCAAATATTGAGCAAGATAATTTATTAGAATTTCTGAAATCAGTAAATGAGAGTGGTAATTTCCCAAATGAGAATGTTATTGAAACCTGGTATGGAGATGTTGAAATAAAAGGAGTAGATCATGAATAATAAAATACATTATAATTTTCTAACATTAGCAATTATTGCATTATTACTTGGGATGTTCTTTGGTCTTTTCTCAGGTATGCAATACATTTTACCAGATTTCTTAAAAGAAGTAATTCCTTTTTCTCAAATGAGAGAGCTTCATGTTAGTATGGTAGTTGCTTGGATTATTCTTGCAGCTACAGGAGGGGTGTATTACTATATATCAAAAGAAAATGATAAAGGACTTGCTTATCCAAAATTCCAGCAAACACATTTTATTCTTTTTACAATCACTGGAGTTTTAATTTTAATCTCATTATTCACAAAAAATATGGGTGGTAGAGAGTATATGACCTATTCCCCTTATTTGTATTTCCCTATTATTTTGGGATGGATTTTATTTGCAATAAATTACTATAAAACTATAATAGAAAAATTAAGTTCTTGGCCAGTGTATTTATGGATGTGGATGACTGGGATATTATTTATGATAATAACATATACTGAGGCGCATTTATGGATATTTCCATTTTTTAGAGATAGTGTAATTAGAGATGTAACAGTACAGTGGAAATCTTATGGAGCAATGGTTGGATCTTGGAATATGTTAATTTATGGGACAGCTATTTATTTAATGAGTAAGATAAAAGGAGATGATGGAGTTGCTAGAGGAAAGGTTGTGTTTTTCTTCTATTTTTTAGGACTTACAAACTTAATGTTTGGCTGGGCACATCATACCTATATTATTCCACACAAAGCCTGGATTCGGATTTTAGCATACGGTACCTCAATGACTGAATGGATAATTATTGGATCAATGTTGATAGGCTGGAGCCATTCTCTAAATAAGGAACAGAAGATAAGTAGTCATGCTTATAAATGGTTAATGTCTACTGATGTTTGGCTCTTTCTGAATTTAATATTAGCCTTGTTAATTTCTATTCCTAAGATAAACTTGCTAACACATGGAACACATATTACTGTGGCTCATTCAATGGGTACTACAATTGGTATTAATACAACAATCCTGATGGCTTCAGTGTTTTATATTTTATCTAAGAAATGTACTTTCTGTATGGATAAATATAAAACGCAACTGAATACTGCATTTTACTTATTTCACTCCTCCTTTTTAGTGTTTTGGCTATCTTTAATTCATGCTGGGTACCAAAGAAGTATATGGATGCAATCAGAATCTAATCAGAGTTTCAGACAGATGCATCAAGAGATGATGCCTTCAATTTATGTTTTAGTTGTTAGTGGGGCTTTACTTTTTGTTGCGGTATTACTGATTGCAATACCAATGATTACTACACTAATAGGCTTTAATGAAGATAAGAGTTAAACACATCCCAACTATTAGTAAAGTTGCTAGTGTCATCAATTTCTTCTCTATCAACTCTGTTTCTGTATAGCTTTATTTTATCTCCACTTTTATTCTTTATAGTGATGCTCTCATAATCATTTATATCAGCATTTCTAGGTAATGTTTTTACATAACCAATTTTCTCAAATGCTGATGTTTTTTTATCGGACATATATCTATTTAACGATACAAACTTAAGGATTCTTTTCTTATTACGAAAATTGACAGTATTTGTTGTTGATAAAGCACTATTTTTACCGCTAATATGCAAACAGAAAAAAGATATAATGATTTCTCTTCTTTTATTAGAGAAAAGTTTGGAGGGAGAGTGCAGAAAGTATCCATTGATGCTGGATTTACATGTCCGAATAAAGATGGTAGCAAAGGGACTGGCGGTTGTACTTACTGTAATAATAATACTTTTAATCCTGATTATTGCAAACCTATAAAACCAATAAAAGTTCAGATTGAAGAGGGGATATCATTCTTTTCTAAAAAATATAAAGCTCAAAAGTACTTGGCTTATTTTCAGGCATTTACTAATACTTATGCTCCACTCTCTGATTTAAAAAAAATGTATGAAGAGGCATTAGAGCATGAGGATGTTATTGGTTTGGTAATTGCTACTCGCCCTGATTGTATAAAAGATGAGGTGCTGGATTATTTGGAAGAATTAGCAAAAGCAGGGAATTTTATTAAACTTGAGTTTGGGCTAGAGTCTACTATAAATAAAACGCTTGAAACTATAAACAGATGCCAAACTCATGAAGATGCAATTGATGCTTTTAAAAGGGCAGATGGTAGAGGGTTGCACTTGGGAGGGCATCTTATTTTAGGATTGCCAGGTGAAACAAAAGAAGATATGCTAAACCATGCAAAAAGAGTTTCAAAACTTCCAATAAATACACTTAAAATTCATCATTTACAAATCGTAAAGCATACTATGATGGCTGTTCAGTTTAAGAAAACTCCAGAGATGTTTACTTTTATGGAATTAGAGGAATACATTGATTTGGTAGTGGATTTTATGGAATTATTAAAACCTGAGATTATTGTAGAACGCTTTTTTAGTGAATCACCGGCAAGGATGTTAATACATCCAAAATACGGATTGAAAAACTTTGAGGTAAAGCATTTGGTAGAAAAAAGACTAGAAGAAAGAAATGCTATGCAGGGGAGGTTATTTCCAATCCCTAACTAATTTTTCAATTCCCATCCAAATAAGAATTACAGGCCAGTAGGTTTTGATGAGTTCTGCTACCGATATATTTATGTAATTAAGATTGTCTAATAGGAACACAATACCTATCACAATTAAAAAAACGGATATTCCAATACTTTTTTTCATCTTTTAAATTTTATGCTAAAGTAATAATTACTTTTGTAACTCCAAAAAATAAAAATATGTCAGACGATAAGAAAGTAATTTTTTCAATGTCAGGATTATCAAAATCCTACAACAACAATAACAAGCAAGTACTAAAAGATATTTATTTATCATTTTACTATGGTGCTAAAATTGGTATTATTGGGCTTAATGGTTCTGGTAAATCAACACTTTTAAAAATTATTGCAGGGGTTGAAAAGCAATACCAAGGTGATGTAACTTTCTCTGATGGTTATAAAGTTGGTTACTTGGAGCAAGAACCAAAACTAGATGAAAGTAAAACTGTTATTGAAATTGTAAAAGAAGGAATGCAAGAAGCTGTTGATGCTTTAGCTGATTACAATGCAATTAATGATGCTTTTGGCCTTCCTGAAAATTATGAGGATGCTGATAAGATGGAAAAGCTGATGAAAGAGCAAGGAGTGTTGCAAGATAAAATTGAAGCACTTGGGGCTTGGGATATTGATACTAAATTAAACATTGCAATGGATGCTTTAAGGTGCCCTGAGCCAGATGCTAATATTGCAGTGCTTTCAGGAGGAGAGAAAAGGAGAGTTGCACTTTGTAGGTTATTATTACAAGAGCCAGAAATCTTATTATTAGATGAGCCAACTAATCATTTAGATGCTGAGTCAGTATTATGGTTAGAGCAACATCTTTCAGAATATAAAGGCACAGTTATTGCAATTACTCACGATAGGTATTTCTTGGATAATGTAGCAGGTTGGATTTTAGAATTAGATAGAGGAGAGGGTATTCCTTGGAAAGGCAATTACTCATCTTGGTTGGATCAAAAATCAAGAAGATTAGCACAAGAAGAAAAAACGGAAAGTAAAAGAAGAAAAACATTAGAAAGAGAGTTGGAGTGGGTGCGTATGTCTCCAAAAGGAAGAAGGTCAAAATCAAAATCTCGTTTAAGTAATTATGAAAAATTACTAGGTGATGAAGGAAGACAAAAAGAAGAAAAAATTGAATTATACATCCCACCAGGCCCTAGATTGGGTAGTAATGTTATAGATGCTGAAGGGGTAAGTAAAGTATTTGGTGATAAATTACTTTATGAGAATTTAGAATTCAAATTACCTCCTGCAGGTATAGTTGGTATAGTTGGTCCGAATGGTGCAGGTAAAACTACTTTGTTCCGTATGATAATGGGGCAAGAAACTGCTGATTCAGGAACTTTTAAAGTTGGGGAAACTGTGAAGATTGCTTATGTGGATCAGCAACATGCTGATATTGATATGGAAAAAACAATTTGGGAGCAAATTACAGGAGGTCAAGAGCAAGTAACAGTTGGAGGTAAGCTTATGAATTCAAGAGCTTATGTTGCAAAATTTAATTTTAATGGATCCGATCAGAATAAGAAAGTAGGAGTACTTTCTGGTGGGGAGCGTAATCGTTTGCACTTAGCCATGACTTTAAGGCAAGAAGCAAATGTGCTTTTATTAGATGAGCCAACCAATGATTTGGATGTAAATACACTTAGAGCCTTAGAGGAAGGTTTGGATAATTTTGCTGGTTGTGCAGTAATTATTTCTCATGATAGATGGTTCTTAGATAGAGTATGTACGCATATTTTAGCATTTGAAGGTGATAGTAATGTCGTGTATTTTGAGGGTGGTTATTCTGATTATGAGGAAAACCGTAAGAAACGATTGGGTGATATTTCTCCTAAACGTATTAAATACAGAAAATTGAAGAGGGATTAAGAACCTTACTTAGGTGCTTTATAAAGTAACACTCCAGCCAATACTATATAACAGAAGTTTGGAATCCAAACTGCAAGTGCAGGTTCCAGATTACTATTAGTTGCAAAAGTAGTACTCACTTGCATAAATAGGATGTAGGTAAATGCAATAAGTATTCCTAATCCTAGGTGTATTCCAATTCCTCCTCTTGTTTTTCTACTGGCAATTGCTACTGCAATAAGGGTAAGTATTATTGAGGCAAACGGAAAAGCAATCCTTTTGTGTTTCTCAATTTTATGATAGACAATTTGCTCACTTCCTTTGAGTTCTTCCTGTGCTATATAACTATTCAGTTCAAACATATTCATGGTCTCTACTAAACTTTTTCGTTTGGTAAAATCATGAGGGCTAAGGTTTATGCTTGTGTCAATACTAGCTCCACTACTTATTATCTCTCCAGTGTTGATAAACTCCCTAATTTCATATTTTTTGATAGTCCATTTCTGGCTTAGGGTATCGTATTGTATGTAATCGGATTTTAACTTGGAAATCAATTTTCCATCTTTGAAATTTTCCAAAGTAAATTTGTAGCCAATGTTTCGAGTGGAGTTGAAACTTTCCATATATATGTATTGCCCAGGTTGTATCTGCATATGGATGTTCTTGGCTCTGGAATAGCGTTTGTGTTTCAAGTATTTATTTTCAAAATCAATCCGCTCACTGTTGGATGGGGGGATGATGAAATTTCCCAACACAAAGGATAGTACACCTAAAATTACTGCTGAAACCATAAATGGTTTTAGGAGCCTTTGAAAGCTCATTCCACTATTTAATATGGCAATAATTTCAGTATCGCTTGCCATTTTAGAAGTGAAAAATATAACTGATATAAATATAAAAAGTGGGCTAAAAAGGTTCCCAAAATATGGAATGAAATTGAAGTAATAATCAAAAATTATTGATGTTACACTTACATCATGTTCCAAAAAGTCATCAATCTTTTCTGAAACATCAAAAATTATAACGATTAGTAAAATCAAAGCAAGGGTAAAAAAGAATGTACCCAAGAATTTTTTAACGATATACCAATCTAGTTTTTTCATTTATAGCCTAATATCTAATTTTTTAACCATCATGTTTTTCCATTTTGTAAAAGTTCCTTCTTCTAATTGTTTTTGAGCCTCTTCCATTAACCATAAATAAAAACGGATATTGTGTAAGGTTGCTATTTGTTTTCCAAGAAGCTCATTTCCTCTAAAGAGATGGCGAACATATGCTTTTGTATAAGTGCTATCAACAAAGGAAGTTCCGTTTAGGTCTAATGCACTGTAATCATTCTCCCACTTTTTATTTTTTAAGTTTATTGTTCCTTCTGAAGTGAAAATCATTCCATTTCTTGCATTTCGTGTTGGCATTACACAGTCAAACATATCAATACCTAATGCAATATTTTCTAAAAGATTAGTTGGAGTCCCAACTCCCATTAAATATCTTGGTTTATCCCAAGGAAGTACTGAACAGACTGTTTCAGTCATTTTGTACATTAAATGATGTGGTTCTCCTACTGATAGTCCGCCAATTGCATTCCCTTCTCTTTCAAAACTTGCAATTTTTTCAGCTGATTGTAATCGTAAATCTTTGTAAACACTACCTTGTACAATTGGAAAAAAAGTTTGCTCAAATCCATATTTACCTTCTGTTGTATCAAACCTGTCACAACATCTTTTTAGCCATCTGTGTGTCATATGCATGGAGCGTTTTGCATAATCATAGTCACATGGATAAGGAGTGCATTCATCAAAAGCCATAATAATATCTGCACCTATAGTTCTTTGTACATCTATTGCATATTCAGGAGTAAAAAAGTGATAACTCCCATCTATGTGCGACTGGAATTTAACTCCTTTTTCTTCTATTTTTCTTGTTCCTGATAAAGAATAAACTTGATACCCACCACTATCTGTTAGTAAGGGTTTGTCCCAGCCAATGAATTTGTGCAATCCTCCAGCCCCTTCAATAATATCAAGCCCTGGTCGTAAATAAAGGTGGTAAGTGTTTCCTAGAATAATTTGAGCAAGTGTATCTTCTAAAAGTTCATGCTGATGCACTCCTTTTACCGTTCCTGCAGTTCCTACTGGCATAAAGATGGGTGTCTTTATCTTTCCGTGTGCAGTTTCTATTTCCCCTAATCGAGCTTTGGATTCCTTATCTTCCTTTAATAGTGTAAATTTCATAATTGCAAAAGTAATAAAAGAAAGTTTTTATGGACTAGAAACTAGGTACTAGTCCTAAAAACTCTATTACTCTTTACTTTTAACTAGTCACTAGTGCCTATAATTCTAAATTAAACTATTTTTGTGCCAGTAATTACTGATGCTATCGCTTCAATTTATTGAAGAGGAAAGTCCGGACACCATAGAGCAACATAGTGGGTAACGCCCATCTACCGTAAGGTATGGACAAGTGCAACAGAAAGTATGTACAGGTAATGCTGTAGTGAAAACAGGTAAACTCTATGTGGTGCAATACCATGTATATCAGGATTTAAAAGCTGCTCGCTTTTTCCTGAGGGGTAGGTAGCTTGAGGTAATAGGTAACTATTATCCTAGACAAATGATGGCACTCTTAGGAGAACAGAATCCGGCTTATGTGTAATTACTGATCTAAAGCCGACACTTAGGTGTCGGCTTTTTCTATCTTTGTGCTATGCATAGAATACTCCTCTTTTTTTCTGTTTTATCTTCTTCATTTCTTTTTCCTCAGGATACTCTAATGCCAGTTATTTTTTTAGATGATGTTGTTATTTCTGAGGAAAACAATGGTTTTACGGTTGAGGATTTTGTGGATTATGTTAAGAAAGATACTACTTTTTATATGGGTTTTAAGCATTTACGCTATTATTCGCATAATTATGAAAGTGAGCTTAACATCTTTAATAAAAAAGGGAATGTTATTGGGACGCTAATAAAAAAAGGGAGGCATCATTCCAATGGTAAAAAAGCTTGGATTGTTAACGATACTATTTTTGATGAGGGAAAGATATTTAAGCGTAATGGAAAGTACAAATATTACACTCCTGAAGCTTTTGATGAGGTGTTTTTTCCAAAGGATACAATTGATGTGAGTTTGAAAATGGCTGATGGAAAGAATAAGGATGATAGCCAGAATATGCGTGATGCTAAAACGGTCGGCTTTTCAATTGGTACAGATGGGGTAGAGCAATCAAAAGGTGGGGTTTCTAAGAAACTAGCGATTTTTGATATTGACATGCAACAGTATTATGACTATATAATTAGTGAAACAATTTATAATGGCAGAGATTGCTATAGTTTTACTGTAAAAGTAAAAGAAGAATTAAAAGCAAAAGATAAGGAGAAAGCTTTAATCCGTAATATTGTTTCCTATTTTGATAAGGAGAATTTTAGAGTCATTTATAGGGAATATAAATTTGTATATAGTAATTGGTTTCTGGATTTAGATATGGATATTACTGTAAATATGGATTATGTAAATGGAAAGCATATTCCAATTGACATACATTATAAAGGTTTTTGGGATGTTATTTTCTTTAAACCTGAAAGAGCAGAGTTTTTATTGAAGAATACTAACTATTTAGTAGATTGAAAATAAACTGCAATAATTTATTTACATTATAAAAAAACCTATTATATTTGCAGCCCAGAAATAATAAAGAAATAAAGTCATGCCAAAAAGAACCTTTCAACCATCTAACAGAAAAAGAAAAAACAAACACGGTTTCATGGATCGTATGTCATCTTCAGATGGACAAAATGTATTAGCTAGAAGAAGAGCAAAAGGAAGAAAGCGTTTAACGGTTTCTGACGAGATGGGTCATAAATAAAAAATGATTTATTAATTATATAAGAGGTGTTGCTTTTGCAACACCTTTTTTTTAGGTTTTTTTCAGAGTTAAACTTGTTGATATCTATTAATAAATAGCACCTAAAATAAAAAACAAAAAATTGTAAATTCGCACCATACATAATTAAAGAAATGCCAAAGAATAATAAGTTAAAATCAGTATTAATTATAGGAAGTGGTCCTATTGTAATTGGACAAGCCTGTGAGTTTGACTATTCAGGTTCTCAAGCGGCTAGGTCATTGCGTGAGGAAGGAATTGAGGTTTCATTAATCAATTCTAATCCTGCAACTATTATGACGGATAAGGTTGTTGCAGACCATATTTACTTAAAACCACTTACTACTGCTTCTATTATTGAAATTTTAGAAGAAAGAAATATTGATGCAGTATTACCAACAATGGGTGGGCAAACTGCCTTAAACCTTTGTATTGAAGTTGATGAAAAAGGAATTTGGGAGAAGTATGGAGTAGATATTATTGGTGTTGATATTGCAGCTATTCATATTACTGAAGATAGAGAGCAGTTCCGTAAATTAATGCAAAAGATTGATGTTCCTGTGGCTCCTGCTCGAATTGCAACATCATTTTTAGAAGGGAAGGAGATTGCACAAGAATTAGGTTTTCCATTAGTAATTCGTCCTTCATTTACATTGGGAGGAAGTGGTGCTGCTTTTGTACATACTAAGGAAGAATTTGAAGATTTATTATCAAAAGGATTACATGCTTCACCAATACATGAGGTTTTGATTGATAAAGCTGTATTAGGGTGGAAAGAGTATGAATTAGAGCTTTTGCGTGATGATAACGACAATGTTATTATTATATGTAATATCGAGAATTTGGATCCTATGGGAATCCATACTGGTGATTCAATTACAATTGCCCCAGCTATGACATTATCTGATATAACTTATCAGAAAATGCGTGATATGGCTATTAAAATGATGCGCTCAATTGGTGAATTTGCTGGTGGTTGTAATGTGCAGTTTGCTGTTAATCCTGATGAATCAGAAGATATTATTGCAATTGAAATTAACCCTAGGGTTTCTCGTTCATCAGCTTTAGCATCAAAAGCAACTGGTTATCCTATTGCTAAAATTGCTAGTAAATTGGCAATTGGCTATACTTTAGATGAGCTGGATAATCAAATTACAAAAACAACTTCAGCTTGTTTTGAGCCAACTTTGGATTATGTAGTTGTAAAAATTCCTAGATGGAACTTTGATAAATTTAAAGGTTCTAATATTGAATTAGGTTTACAAATGAAATCGGTTGGAGAGGTGATGAGTATTGGAAGATCATTTCAAGAGGCATTGCAAAAAGCTTGTCAATCTTTAGAGATTGGTAGAAATGGTTTGGGTGCTGATGGAAAAGGAAAAACGGATCAGGATAAAATTTTGTATGAGTTAAAACATGCTAGTGGTGATCGAATTTTCAGAGTTTATGATGCAATGAGAATTGGTATTCCTACTAAGAAAATCCATGAAATAACTAAAATTGACTATTGGTTCCTACATCAAATTGAAGAAATGGTCGTTTTGGAAAAAGAAATTGAGAATTACACAATTGAAACTATCCCATCTGATTTACTTTTAGAAGCAAAAATGAAAGGATATGCTGATAGACAAATTGCTTATCTAGTAAAATGTTTAGAGAGTGCTGTTTATGATAAAAGAAATGATGAAAATATTAAGCGTGTTTATAAATTAGTAGATACATGTGCTGCTGAATTTAAAGCTGAAACACCTTACTATTATTCAACTTTTGAAATGCCAAAAGAAGAAAATGGTATTCAATTTGCAGAAAATGAAAGTGAAGTTACTGATAAAAAGAAAATAATTGTTTTAGGTTCTGGTCCTAATAGAATTGGGCAAGGAATTGAGTTTGATTATTCTTGCGTGCATGGAGTGTTGGCTGCAAAAGAATGTGGTTACGAAACGATAATGATTAATTGTAATCCTGAAACTGTTTCAACTGATTTTGATACTGCTGATAAACTTTATTTTGAGCCAGTTTTTTGGGAACATATCTATGATATTATCCGACATGAAAATCCAGAGGGAGTTATTGTTCAGTTAGGAGGACAAACTGCTCTTAAACTTGCAGAAAAGTTAGAGCGTTATGGTATTAAAATTATGGGAACATCTTATAATGCACTTGATGTTGCAGAAGATAGAGGAAGGTTCTCAGAATTACTTTTAGAACATAATATTCCTTTCCCAAAATTTGCAGTTGCTGAAACTGCTGAAGATGCTATTGAAATTTCTAAAACTTTGAATTTTCCAATTTTAGTAAGACCATCTTATGTGTTAGGAGGGCAAGGAATGAAAATTGTAATTAATGAAGAAGAATTAGAACATCATATTGTTGATCTTTTAAAAGATATGCCTGGAAATCAAGTGCTTTTAGATCATTATTTGGATAAAGCAATTGAGGCAGAAGCAGATGCAATTTGTGATGGAAAAGATGTGTATATTATTGGTATGATGGAACACATTGAACCATGTGGTATTCATTCTGGAGATTCTTATGCTGTACTTCCAACTTTTGATTTGAGTGATAATGTGCGTCAGCAAATGATTGATATTACTAATAAAATTGCTGTTGCTTTGGAAACAGTTGGTTTAATAAATATTCAGTTTGCTATAAAAGATGAAATTGTTTATGTAATTGAGGCAAACCCTAGAGCATCAAGAACTGTTCCATTTATTGCAAAAGCTTATGATGAGCCTTATGTAAAGTATGCTGCAAAAGTTATGATGGGCGAAAATAAAGTTACTGATTTTGATTTTAACCCTATTAAAAAAGGATATGCAATAAAGGTTCCTGTTTTCTCGTTTGATAAATTCCCTAATGTAAACAAGGAATTAGGTCCAGAAATGAAATCGACAGGAGAAGCAATTTATTTTATTGATGATTTACAAGATGATTTTTTTACAAAAGTATATTCTGAAAGAAATTTATATTTAAGTAAATAGTTTGAAAACAATAGCAATCATATTTTTAACTTACTTATTACTTAAATATTTAGGAAGAATCTTAGCTCCAATTTTATTAAAGAGATTCGCAAATAAAATGCAAGATAGATTCCAGGGGCAATTTCATCAACAGTATCAAGATACACAAAAACCACCTCAGGATGAAGGTAAGGTTACAATAGAAAAAACTAATACATCAACAAAAACAAAATCAGATAATGTAGGTGATTATGTAGATTTTGAAGAAGTTGATGAATAAAACTACTTATGGAACAAATTAAAAAACTAAGCCCACACCTAATAGTAATTCTATTATTTGTGGGTATTTCTTTTGCTTATTTTTCTCCTGTAATGCAAGGTAAAATGATTGATATGCCTGATATTAAGAATCATACAGGTATGAGTAAAGAAGTTGTGGACTTTCGTAACGAAACGGGTGAAGAGGCACTTTGGACGAACTCTATGTTCTCAGGTATGCCTGCTTATCAAATTTCTACAAAATCAAATGGAAATTTAATTCAGTATGTTGTAAAAACTATCTCATTAGGAATTCCGAGACCAGCAAATTTATTATTTCTGTATCTGTTAGGATTTTACATTTTATTGTTATCATTAAAAGTAGATTATAGATTAGCAGCAGTGGGTGCTATTGCATTTGCATTTTCTTCTTATTTCTTTATAATTATTCAGGCAGGACACATGACAAAAGCACACGCAATAGCATATGTTCCTATGGTTGTGGCAGCTGTTTTATATACCTATAGAGGAAAGCTGTTTCTTGGTGGAGTTTTAACAGCTCTAACTGTAGCATTAGAGTTGTATGCAAATCATTTACAGATTACTTACTACCTAGTATTGATGTTGCTAATCATTGGATTAGTGCAATTTATTAAAGATTTAAAAGCAAATAATCTTACAGATTTTGCTAAGCGTTCGGCTGTTTTAGTTTTTGCTGGTTTGCTTGCTTCAGGGACTTCTTTAACTCGTTTGGCAACAACCATGGAATATGGTGAGGAGAGTACAAGAGGGAAATCTGAGTTAACAACTGATTTAGATAATAAAACTTCAGGTTTGGATAAGGATTATGCTACTTCATGGAGTTATGGTGTTGCTGAAACTTTTACTTTACTTATTCCTAATTTTCATGGTGGTGCATCTCAAGGAAGTTTAACAACTGATTCGGAAACATATCAAGCAATTAAAAGAGCTCCAAATGCTAAGCAATTGATAAAACAATTACCTCTTTATTGGGGAACTCAGCCTTTCACTTCAGGCCCTACTTATGCTGGTGCAATTGTGATTTTCCTTTTTGTGCTAGGTTTGTTTTTTGTAAAATCTGAGATGCGAACCTGGTTAATTTTTGCAACTATTTTGTCCATAATGCTTGCGTGGGGCAAGAATTTCATGGGATTAACTGAATTGTTTTTAGACTACTTTCCAGGATATAATAAGTTTCGTGCAGTTTCTATGATATTGGTTATTGCAGAATTTACAATTCCTCTCTTAGGTTTTGTAGCTTTAAATAAGTTTATCAAGTCTGATAAATCAGAAAAAGAAAAAAAGAAACCTTTACAATTAGCTTTTTATATTGTTGGCGGATTAACATTATTATTTGCACTTGTGCCATCAATGTTTTTTGATTTTGTTGGTGGACAGGATGCGAGTTTAGAAAAAAATGGTTGGCCGATTGATGCACTTCAATCCGATAGAGCAGGGCTTTTAAGTGCTGATGCATGGCGATCGTTTATTTTTATTGCCCTAACTTTTGCTACACTTTGGATGTATTTAAAAAATAAATTGCAATCAAAATATGTTATTTTAAT
>Ga0257121_1002079_pt1 | contig 14517 bp, 10 predicted proteins | sample SI106_100metaG_FD_190180 | JGI IMG/M metagenome (GOLD analysis project Ga0257121, IMG submission 190180) | Marine microbial communities from Saanich Inlet, British Columbia, Canada - SI106_100 | ecosystem: Environmental > Aquatic > Marine > Inlet | place: Canada: British Columbia | collected... | reverse complement strand
CGAGACGATCGAGGTTAGCGGCTGGCCGCATTGGCCGTGACGGGTCCATTCCCACGGCGACTTGAACGTGTTGCCGGGGGAGCTTTGGAACAGCTCGACGCTCTCGCCTGGATCCCATTTTTCGCCGTGCCGCTTGATGAGTTCTGGCTTGTGGTCAAACAAATCCAAATGACTCGCCGCGCCGCCCATGAATAACTGAATAACCCGCTTGGCCTTGGGCTTGTGATGCAGGCCAACCGGGTGCGTGGCACCGAGCACGCCATCGCGACCCAGCATCCCGGCAAGAGCAATGCCGCCCAAGCCACCGCCAGATCGCCAGAGGAAATCGCGCCGGCTTTGTGGTAGGCCTTGCGCTTGGCAGCCAGTTGGTTTGGTGGTGGGATTCATGGTTAATCGACGAAGGAGAATTCGTTGAGATTGAACAGCAGGCGGCAGGCGTTGGCCAAGCCGTGTTTGGCGGCGTAGGCGACGAGGTCGGAGGTCTCCTCCGGAGTCGGCGGGCGGCCGGTGGCGCGGAAGAATGCCTCGCTAACCGCAGCCGTCCGGCCAGTGTGAGTTTGCTCAACGTCGCTGGCGAAGTGTCTTGCCATGGCCACCATCAGTTTGTTGTTGAGCAACGCCAGGGACTGCAGGGCGGTGATGGCGTTGTCGCGCTTGGCCACCAACTGCGAGGGGTCGGCGCAGTTGAGCGTGCTCATGAACGGCTGCTGCTGTGAGCGGACCAAAAACCGATAAACGGAGCGGCGATGAATCTTCACATCTTCCGGGTCGTGCTTGTGATATTCGTAATGTGGCGAGTGCTCTGGGTGTTCCAGAACAAAATCGCGGAAGCCGGGACCGTACATTTGGTTGTTCATTTTGCCGGCCAAGAGGAGGGCTGTGTCGCGGATCGCCTCGGCCTCGAGTTGCCGCCGGTTCATTCGCCAGAGTGTGCGGTTTTGGCTGTCGTTTTTTTCATTCACTGCAGTAGACTTGGATGACTGCCGGTAGGTCGCGCTGGTGAGGATCAGTTGGTGCAGTTGCTTGATCGACTGGCCGTTGTCTCGAAACTCCGCAGCGAGCCAGTCGAGCAACTCGGGGTGGGTGGGTTGTGCGCCCATGCGGCCGAAATCGTTTGGTGTCGCGACGATTCCGGTGCCGAAGTGGTACTGCCAAACGCGGTTGACGATGGATCGCCAAGTGAGCGGATGATCTTTTTTTGTCAGCCAGCGGGCGAGGGCGATTCGGCGGTCACTTTCCCCGTGCGTCTTTGAGAGTTCGAACGTGCCTGCATCGCGCTTGTCCAAACGCAACGTGCCGGGAGCAACTTCATCACGCGGTTGGCTCATGTCGCCACGGTGGAGTACTCGAATGGCGCGAGGCCTGCCGCCTTCATTGCCGGTGCCGCGGAAGGAACCACTTCCTTTGTGGATTGTTCCGGCGTAAACGCGTATTGGCTTGGGCATTTTTTTGAGTGACATCTCGGCCTTGGCCAAGCTTGCCTTGGCGGCATTCCGTTTGGCGGCAATTTCACCGGAGAGGATTGATTGAACCAACTTACCTCGTTCGCTCACAAGAACTTCCAGTTCCCTTGCAATGGTGGAATCGTTCGCCTTGCCGGGGTAGAGGGCATCGACCAAATTGCTTTTTCGCCAGCGAACCGGTGCCTCGATTGAGTCGAGCGCGGTGATGACTTTGCCTTTCGCGAGGTTGTCGCCGTTGGCGTCGAGTAAGCGAAGCTCGGCCAGCGCAAAAATATAATCGCCGCTGCGCTTGGCCAGCTTGGTCGCGGTGACGCGGACGTAACGCGCGTTGAGGTTTGGCGATTTGAAATGCAGCGGCGCAACGCCGGGGTTCGGTTCGTCGGCCTTGGTTTTGTCTACGACAACCGTGACACCGCTCTCAAACGTCGTATCGCTTGATGCCTCAATTTTGTAGCGCACTGGAAAGCCGAAGCCGTCACCGATGTTGTTGAAGTTGTCACTCGTGCCGACGAGCGTGACTTGTTTGATAGCCTGTGCCTGGCCAAGGTCCACCTGCACCCACTTGTTCACGTCCTGCTCGGCGCTGATCTGGCTGTGGTAACCGAACTCGGGGCGGTTGCTTGTTTTAGATTGCTTGCGGAGTGACTCGAGTTGCTTGTCGAGCGCAACGAGTTTATCTCCTCCTTTTTTACTGATCTCGTTTTCGATGCTTATGAGTTCGGATTGATGTCGGTCAACCTCGGCTTTGAGTGTGGCGAGTTGTTTGGCGATCACGGGATCGGGGTGGTACTCACGGTCGGCGCGGTCGAGCGCGGCGTACACGGCCTGCATCCGGTAGTAGTCGGTCATGTTGATCGCATCGAACTTGTGGTCGTGGCAGCGGGCGCATTGCACGGTAGTGCTGATGAAGGTGTTCATCGTATTTTTCACCATGTCGTCGCGGTCGATGTTGCGGGCGATACGACCGTCGAGCTTGGTTTCCGGCACCTCGGCATGGCCGATGAAATCCCACGGGCCGGCCGAGATGAATCCTGTCGCCTCGATGCCGTCGCGTGTGTCGGGATAAAGCGCGTCGCCGGCTACCTGCTCGCGCACGAACAACTCGTACGGTTTGTCGCTGTTGAATGCGCGGATGACATAGTCGCGGTACGGCCAGGCATTGGGGCGGAGCTTGTCCTTGTCGTAGCCGTGTGTGTCACCGTAGTGGACAACGTCGAGCCAGTGGCGTGCCCAACGTTCGCCGTAGCCAGGCGTGGCGAGGAGTTTTTCGACTAGTTTCTCATAGGCCAACGGATCGGAGTCGCTGAGGAACGCGTCGATTTCTGATGGGTCAGGGGGTAGGCCGATAAGGTCATAATAGACGCGGCGAATCAGCGTGCGGCGGTTGGCTTCAACCGAGTGGGTGAGATTTTTTTCAGCCAGCTTGGCGGCGATAAAGTGGTCGATAGGATTCCGCGCCCAGTCGCGATCCGCCTGGCCAAGCGCCGGCAAGGCATGCCGGACGACCGGTTTCAGCGACCAGAAATCGAAAGCATCACTATCCGGGTTGGCCGGTTCACTTTCGCCACCCTGTAACCCTTGGCCAAGCGAAAGCAGCACGGCCGCAAGAATGATTTTACGTTGCCAATTCATCAACTGATGTTCCCACTAGGTTGAGAACCGAAAAAAGGTGTGCCAAGGACGAGGGGAAATCAAGCGCGTCTTGGCCAAGCGCGGCGGCTACCACTCGTTTTGGGCGCGGTGGCGCAGGGCGTGGTCGGCCAGGACGAGGGCGGTCATGGCCTCGACCATCGGGACGGCCCGCGGCAACACGCACGGGTCGTGGCGGCCGCGGCCCTTGAGCGTTGTATTTTTCAACTGCTCATCGACGGTGTCCTGCTTGTGCATGACGGTGGCCACCGGCTTGAAGGCGACACGGAAGTGGACGGTCTCGCCGTTGGAGATGCCACCCTGCACGCCGCCGGAATCGTTTTTTGTCGTGCGCACTTTGCCCCGCTTGGCCCGCATGGGGTCGTTGTGCTCGCGGCCTGTCATGGTGATGCCACCGAAGCCGGAGCCGATTTCGAAGCCCTTGGACGCGGGCAGGCTGATCATCGCCTTGGCGAGGTCGGCCTCGAGGCGGTCGAACACCGGGTCGCCCCAGCCAACCGGGAGGCCGCGTGCGACTCCCTCGATCAAGCCGCCGACGGTGTCGCCGGCTTTGCGGGTGCGCTCAATTAGGCGGATCATCTTGTCGGCGACGGCGGTGTCCGGGCATCGGACGATGTTGGCTTCGACATCGCGCAGCCTGACCTTCTCAGGGTTGACGTCGGCGACGATTTTTTTGACCTGTTTTACGTAGGCGACGACCTCGACGCCGTAGCGTTGTTTCAAAAGTTTCTTGGCCACGGCCCCGGCTGCGACGCGGCCGATGGTTTCGCGCGCGCTTGAGCGTCCGCCGCCCTGCCAGTTGCGGAAGCCGAATTTTTGCTGGTACGTGTAGTCGGCGTGCGAGGGGCGGAACTTGGTCTTCATCTCGGCGTAGGCCTCAGGGCGGAAATCTTTGTTGTGCACCATCATCATAATGGGTGTGCCGAGAGTTTTTCCCTCGAAGGTGCCGGAGAGAATCTGGACTTTGTCGGCCTCGTCGCGAGGCGTGACGATCTTCGACTGGCCGGGACGGCGTCGATCGAGGTCGGGTTGAATGTCCGATTCGTCGAGATCGAGTTGCGGCGGGCAGCCGTCGAGCACGACGCCAACGCCCCCCCCGTGGGATTCGCCCCAGGTGGTGATGCGGAACAGACGGCCGAACGTGTTTGGCATACGCAGATTGTGCGGCAAAACCGTGTTTGTTGCAATTCCGCTGCGTCCCCAGTTGTCGGGATTCATGTTCATCGTAGACCCGATGTGCGCAGGATTCAGAAACGCTGTCTGAGAAAGTAGTGATTGAGACAATGTTGTAGCGGAGGATTGGTCAGGAATACGACGAGGAATACTTCCAGCAATTGACAGCAGAGAAAGCGGTGACTCGGGTGCGAAACGGAGTTAGGTCACGGGTCTGGCAGAAGACCCGCGCACGCAACGAGTCACTGGATGTGAGGTTCTATGCGCTGGCTGCGCTCGTAAACCTGGACGCCAATCTTGACCAACTGGCAAAGTCGCTCAAGGCTAGCAGCGTTGATGAAAGCAAACCAAACGAACCACCTAAAAAAGACCGCTTCCAAGGCATCATCAGACCGCCCAGACCCGCAGGGTTCGTCAACTCGAGGGAAACCTAAACGGCTCAAGGTCTTGAACCTCACCTTCACGGTGCTGTTCCTGAACGACGCCCAGATGGCAGGCACAGGTGCGGTCGGCTACTGCGACCCAGAAACCCAGACGATTGGTCTCGTGGGAAGTCAGTCCACCGACTTAATGCAGGACACGTTCCTGCACGAAGTGTTCCACGCCATCGTACATGTGATGGATTTGAAGGAAACCGAGACTGAAGAAAACTACGTTCGCCGCTTGGTCACGGGACTGTGCACGGTCTGGAACAACAACCCTGCGGCGTTCAAGTCGTGGAGCGGGTTGGTTTAGTTGCCAGCAGTTTTCAATTCTTTACCCGTTTTGCCTCCGTGTTTGCGGAGAAGATCGGCGATTTCGGCACGGTTTTTTTCGATCGCCCAATCTAGAGGTGTGTCGCCACTGCCATCCTTCGCCGCATTCACATCTGCACCTCCGGCGATTAGCAGTTCGACGATTTCTTTGTGCCCTTTGTAAGCAGCATTCAGCAAAGGAGTCCCCCCAAATTTGGTCTTTGCATTCACATCAGCACCCTTGGCGACGAAAAGTTTGGCGATTCCCCTGTAATCTTCCCAAGCTACATGATGTAGAGGGGTCCACCTATTCCTGTCCTTCACACTCACATCTGCGCCGTTGGCGACCAGGAGTTCGACAATTTCCCTGTGGCCTTCGGCCGAAGCCTTATGCAAAGCAGTCTCTCCAAAATTATTCTTGGCATTCGCATCCGCACCCTCGGCCAGGCGCTGTTTGATGGCTTCAATGTTCCCATCTTCGGCAGCTTGAATAATCAATTTGCTCTGCGACTCACCACACCCCACAACCACCACGGCTGCGATTGTTGTGATTAGGAGGTGTTTCATTTGTGTTTTAGTACTGTTTATCGTTGGGAAGGATCCTTCATATCCTGCTGATCGGAAGGATTCTTCCAAAACGGAAAAGCAAACTGCTTAAAATATCCCTTGGGGAACGAGGTGTCGGCCAGTCCGGTGGATTCCGGCCATTGGTCACCCGGCAAATGGTAAGTCCCAAACAAAAAGTCGATGAAGGGAAAATGAATGGCAAAGTTTTTGTCGTACGCGGAAGGATTGTCGGAATGATGCCAGTGGTGATATTGCGGAGTAACGATTAAATATTTTAGGAAGCCAAATTGAATCCGCGTATTGGCGTGTGCAAGGACAGCCTGCAATGAGACGATAATGACGTACATGTAAAACACTTCGATTGAAAAACCCAGTACATACAGAGGCAGGTAGGAAAAGGCCCGAGTCACAAGCACATCAATAATATGCAATCGGGAACCCGCCATCCAGTCTACGGCCCTGATTGAATGATGGACCGCATGAAACCTCCACAATAACGGCATTCTGTGGAAGGCGCGATGAGCAGAATACTGGAAAAGATCCGTAACCAGTAGAGCCAAAGGCAGTTCTATGAGGAATGGCAGGGCTTGAACAAAATTGTGTAGACCTTCCAAATGTAGGCTGCCGAAGTAGTAGCTTGCAGGTGCCTGAACTGAAACCGCAGTCATTTGGATCAAAAGATGGCCGAATGCAAAATAAATCAGATCAGTTTTCCATTCTTCGTGAAACTTTGACTGGTTTGTTCGCTTTGGAAAAAAAAGTTCCACTGGAATGAAAATCAACGCTAAGACCAACAAGTCCAACAAAAGCCAGTCCAAGCTTACATAAAAACCAAGATCATTGAATTGCTTGATCTCAACAGTAGCACCGCCCATCAAGATGGAAAGCCCGCTGATAACTGTAGCCAACAACGAAGGAATCTTGCTTTTGCAGAGGATCAAACTAACCAACGCGAACAGGAATGAAAACAAGAGGCACATCAGCAGAACGCCGCGCAGTATTTCCACAGGATAATTGTGGCGATATTCCGGAGTTGTTAGAATCTCTGGAAATAAAAAACACAAAACACCACCAAAAGAAACCAACGCAAAAAAAATGGAGAGATAACCACTGATGTAACCCTCTCCAACCTTAAGGCGGGCACAGCTAGTAACATTTTTTTGGTTTGTTTTGGGATGCTTCATCACCTTTACTCGGTTTTATTCTGGTGATCAGTGTTATCAATCCCTTCAGCTTTCAATTCTTGCGCTTAAAAAAATAGATACGTTTAGATGTTGTGCCATCCTTCATGGAGGACTCGACATCAACCAGTTGCCAACCATCTTTTCCAAGTTGGTTGATTTTATTTGCGAATTCCTTATTTCCAAATTCATCATTATCAGGACTTGGAAAAGCGAGATGTATCCATTTATCACTTAGACTTGTTGCACCTGTGCCGAACATGACGGTCGTAGTTAGCAGCACACCTATCGCGAAAGATTTCCAGTCTAGTTTTTTCATATGCATGTAAGAGACTGAACACTCATGCCCGCGATGCTGTTTTTCAAGGCGTTTAACTTTTGCCGAAAAAAGCCTTCTGCCTTAAATTAAGGGTTGATGGCTGAACATCAAGCATACGATCCTGAGAAACTGACCGCCGGAGTCACTAGGTAATGTAAAAATCATCTCAAACGGGGTGCCTGCTGTCCAGTATGACGCCCCTCAAATTCATGCGATCCAGCTTAGCCAAGCGGGTGTTTGCTGAATTACTTAGCACTAAAAAGACTGGCGACTATTGGCTGGTTCCATAACAGTCCCCGCGATGAGTTCCTTTGATCTAACGGGGCGGATGATGATCTGCAACGTGGTTTGCCGTCTTGGGTTGATGTTTGCCTGTGTCTGCGTTTGCGGGTTTCGGGGGATGGCCGTGGAGGCCGCAGCCAAGCCGAAGTCGTTGGAGATTGCCTACGGGCCGTTTGTGGATTGGGTGGATCGGACGACGGTGACGATCAGTTGGGAGGTGGACGAGTCGATGAGTGGTCGTTTGCGTTGGTCGATGCCGGGCGGAAAATCGGTGGAGTTGTCCGGCAAGCAGCAGGGCAAGCGTCATCTCGTAACGGTTCACGACCTCTCGCTCGACGGCGAATACACTTACCGGATAGTTGGCACTCTCGGGGGCCGGGCCGTTCAGAGCAAACAATACAAGTTTGACTCGTCGTTTTATTATCGGCTACCTGATGTGGCGCTTGGCCAAGCGGCGTTGCCGAAAGAAGCCCAGCTGTCGGTCATGGCCGATCAGATTCTTGAGTTGGCCGACGCACGGGCTGGCTATTGCCTGGTCCTTGGTGGAGTGGATGGCACTCTTGCGCTGGAGCTGGTTCGCAAATCCGACTTGCAGGTGGTGGTATTGGAGCAGGACGTTGCGAGGGTTCAGGCAATCCGGGCCACCCTTGACGAGGCGGGTGTTTATGGCGTTCGGGCCTCGGTGCTTGAGGGGGCGCTGGACGAGCGTTTTCTCGGCTCGATGCTGTTCAACTTGATTGTCTCGGAGCGGCATTTGCTTGAGGGCCAACTGCCACCTGCCAAGGGTGCTGAGGCTCTCCGGTATCTTGTGCCCGGCGGCGGCACGGTGGTGCTTGGCCAAGCGGGCGACCTTGGCCAAGTGCAACGCTGGCTTGGCCGGGAGGGAAGCCGCTTGGTTCGATCTGATGACGGCGAGGCTCGCTGGCTCGTTTATTCGCGTCCCCAGTTGGCCGGGGCAGGGGAATGGACTCATCAGTACGGCAACGCGCAAAATACCTCCTGCAGCGGGGATGATATAGTGAAGGGTGAAATGGGAGTGAAATGGTGGGGTGAACCCGGCCCCCGCCCGATGCCGGACCGTGGCCCCCGCAACCCCGCGCCGCTCTCAACCAACGGCCGCCTTTACGTACAGGGAGACCGGGTGTTGTTCGGCCTGGACGCCTACAACGGTACTGTCCGGTGGAGTTTCTCCAGCCCGGAAATGCGCCGGGCCAACATCCCGCGAGACAGCAGCAACATGGTGGCGGCCGGGGATCAGCTTTACCTCGTGCAGGGCCGGTATTGTATTGGGATCGACGGTGCGACGGGGCATCGGGCCAGGCGGTTTTCCGTGCCGGAGGGCCAGGCGGCCAAATATCAGTGGGCCTATCTGTCGGCGACCGATGGGAAGTTGATTGGCAGTCGTGCCAAAAAAGGAGAACTTTACCTTGGGGACGACGGCGAGTGGTACGAAAAATACGAAACAAAATTCATCAGTCGGGTGACCAGCGACCGGCTGTTCGGTGTTGACCTGAAGTTAGGCGAACGGGCCTGGGCCTACGAGGGGGGAGCGATCGTCAACTCAACCATCACCATTGGCGATGGGGTGATTTATTTCATCGAGAGCCGGGCACCCAAAGCGATTGAGGAGGCCGGCGGTATCCAGCCCATTCAGCAACTGGGCAATCAACACCTCGTCGCACTGGACTTGGAAAGTGGCGAGTCGAAGTGGGATAGGCCGCACGACTTTTCAAAATTGCAGTACATGACGTATTTGCTTTATGCCAACGACACGCTCGTTGCCACGGGAACTGACAAGGATAAACATTATCACACCTACGGGATCGCCGCGAAAGAGCAGACGCGCAAGGCCAAGGATGGCAACCCTGTTCACATCCCGGCGGGCAGTCTCGTGTGGGAGGATCACCACAAGGAGGGCAAGGGGCACCACAGCGGACACCTGCAACACCCGGTGGTGATTGGGGACACTTATTACTCCGACCAATGGGCGTTCGACCTGGCCACCGGCAAAGAGCTACGGGATGACCTGCCCGAACGACGCGGCTGCGGTACGATGTCTGCCAGCAACAACGCGATGTTTTTCCGCCACTACTCCCACGGCATGTGGGACTTGAGCACGAACAAGCGCAGTCAGTTCGAGGGTATTCGAAGCGGGTGCTGGTTGAGCCTGATTTCGGCCGGCGGGATGCTGCTTGCACCGGAGACAAGCGCCGGCTGTTCCTGCGCTCACTCGATCCAAACTTCGGTTGGTTTTTTGCCTCGCAGCCTGGAATGAACGGTTTTCCCTTAAAAACGCCGCATAAAAACTTCATTTATTTTACGAAAAAGTGTTGACATATGGCTGCTGGTATATAGCTTCCCCGCCAATTCGCACGGCGTGGGCCTGCAAGCGCTGTCGTGGATGTCTACTAAACCTTACATTGCTAGCTCTGAATTATCCCCGGGGGGGTTGCAGGTTTCTTCAACCTGATCCCCCCGGATTCTTTTTGTCTGATAGTCTGGTTAGATAATCTCTCGTTCCCCCCTGATTCCATTTGCAAAACAGAATGGAAACGGTAGTTTTCTGGCAACACGGTGGCATCCTCTCATTCCATTAATGGTGTCAGTTCGGTTCGGATTATCAGATTTGCGACGCTTCTGTTGGTAGGTGGATTCCTGTGTCATTGGGGCGTTGTCGCTGGCAACGACCACTGGGCCTATCAGCGCCCCGGTCGACCGGAATTGCCGCGCTTGGCAAAGCCGGAACAGGCAGCCAGCGCCGTGGATCACTTCATTCTCGATCGCTTGGCCAAGCTTGGGATGGCACCGTCGCCCTTGGCCAAGCCCGGGCAACAGGCTCGCCGAGTGTTTCTCGACCTAGTTGGCCGTCCGCCGCAACCGGGCGAGGTCGATGATTTTCTCGCCAACCCAACCCGCCGTGAGTACGGGCGAATGGTCGATCGCTTGTTGGCGAACCCGCAGTACGGTGAAAAATGGGCGCGGCGTTGGCTCGACCTCGCGAGATACGCCGACTCGAACGGCTTTCAGGCCGACCAATTGCGCGACAGTTGGGCTTACCGAGACTGGGTGATTGATGCGTTCAATTCCGGGATGCCTTTCAACCAGTTTGCCATCGAGCAGTTGGCTGGCGATCTTTTGCCCGGCGCGACGATATCCCAAAAAATCGCCACAGGATTTCATCGAACCCCGACATGCAATGTTGAGGCCGGCGTGCACCCGGAATCGAACCGTGTCAACCAGGTGATCGATCGCGTGAACACTACCGGTACGGTGTTTCTTGGCACGACGCTCGAGTGCGCGCAGTGTCACGACCACAAGTACGATCCGTTCTCGATGAGGGATTACTACCGGATGTTTGCTTTTTTCAACAACACGTCGCTCGAGGTGAAACAGCAGGGCAACGGGGTGACGTGGAATTTTTACGGCCCAACTATAAACCTGCCAATGCCACCGGGGCAGGAGGCAAGGCGGGCTGAGTTGCAGGAGAAGATCAACGAATTACAGGCATCGAAAGGGTTGGGAGAGGCGTTGAAGAGGGAGATCTCTAAACTCAGTAAAGAGAAAGAGGCGCTCAAGCCGGCCTCCACCCTCGTGATGAAGGAAATAAGTGAGCCGCGTGATACGAAAATAATGTTGCGCGGTAACTATCTCACGCTTGGTGATTCAGTGGCTGTTGGCACGCCTACAGTGATGCACGCCTACGACAAAAAACTGCCGCCGAATCGACTGGGCTTTGCGAAGTGGCTGGTTGCTCCCGCCAATCCGCTGATGTCCCGGGTCACGGTGAACCGCTGGTGGGCGGCCTTCATGGGGCGTGGAATCGTGGCGACGCAGGAGGATTTTGGTGCCCAAGGTGAGGCACCGACCCATCGGGAGTTACTCGACTGGCTGGCGGTTGAGTTCGTCGAGAGCGGTTGGTCGATGAAGCATATTCATAGATTGATTGTGACGAGTCGAACCTACCGGCAGTCGTCCAGGGTGAGCGGTGAACATCTGGAACAAGATCCGGCCAACCGTTACTTCGCGCGCGCGCCCCGGGTTCGGATGAGTGCGGAGATGGTTCGTGACTCGGCCCTGGCGGCGAGTGGTCTGCTGGCGCACCGGATGCACGGGCCGCCGATTTATCCGCCGCAGCCGAATGGCATTTGGCGGCATGTCGGTCGCAACGCGCCGAAGTTCGTCGCCGCCAAGGATGAAAACCGTTTTCGTCGCGGGGTATACGTGGTTTGGCGGCGGGGCGCGCCGTACGCTAGCTTCGTCAATTTTGACGCGCCGGATCGAGGTGCCTGCGTCGTGGCCCGGCCGCGCACCAACACGCCACTACAGGCGCTGACTCTGTTGAACGACGAGGCCTACGTCGAAATGGCGATGGCGTTTGCGGGTCGCATCCTCGCCGAACCGGACTTGAGCAACGACGAGCAGCGAATAGATTTTGCGTTCCGCGTGGCTCTTACCCGGCCCCCCATCCCGGTGGAAGTTGCTTATTTGAATCAACTCTTGGCCAAGCGCGAAGCGGCGCTCGCCGCTGAGCCGAAAGTGGCTCGTCAACTCGTCTCAGGTGTGAAGAACTGGAGGATGCCGGCCGGCGTCGAGGCGGGCGACCTGGCGAAGTGGTTCGCCGTGGCCAGCGTCCTACTGAACCTGGACGAGGTGATCACCAAGGGCTGATTGATGACCCCTCTGCATCACCACTACCTGACCGAGTCCCGCCGGGAGTTTCTCAAGCACACCGGCGCCGGCATCGGTGCGCTTGGCTTGGCATCGGTGCTCAATGACCGGTTGTTCGCCGCCCCGGCTGCCGGAGGGCAGGGTGATCCACTGATTCTAGGGCAACCTCACTTTGCGCCTCGCGCGAAGAACGTCATTTACATTCACCTGGTCGGCGGGCCGTCGCACCTGGAGTTGTTCGATTACAAGCCGGAGTTGGTTAAGCGCAGCGGCGAGAAGTGTCCGGATGACATGTTCAAGGGCAAACAGTTGGCGTTCATCCGCGAGCACCCGAAGTTGCTGGGCACGCGATTTAATTTTTATCGCCACGGACAGGGTGGCCTGGAGTTGTCGGAGCACCTGCCGCACTTGGGTTCCGTCGCCGATGAGTTGGCGATTGTGAAAACGGTGCGAACGGAGCAGTTCAACCACGCGCCGGCGCAGTTGTTTTTGCATACAGGTTTCGAGCGGTTTGGCCGGCCGGGAATTGGCTCCTGGGTGAGCTATGGCTTGGGCACGGGGAACCGCGATCTGCCGGGCTACGTCGTGATGATCACTGGCAGTGTGGCCGGCGCGGGCAATAGCCTGTGGGGGAGCGGTTTCCTGCCGACACTGCACCAGGGCGTCGAGTTCCGGAGCCAAGGCGACCCAGTCTTGTTTTTGTCTAACCCAAAAGGGATCACGTCGCAGGGCAGGCGAGACATTGTCGATGGGATTAATTTCCTCAACAAGACTGCGCTGGCAGACGTAGGCGACCCGGAGATTGCCACTCGCATCGCACAGTATGAATTGGCGTACCGCATGCAAAGCAGTGTGCCGGGGTTAATGGATATTAAGCGGGAAACCTCTGAGACATTAGAGGCTTACGGTGCCAAACTGGGCGCAACGAGTCTGGCGAACAACTGCCTGCTGGCGAGGAGACTGGTCGAGAAGGGGGTGCGTTTTGTGCAATTGTTTGACCAAGGATGGGACCACCACAGCGGTATTTTTGCTAGCATCCCAAAAAAGGCGAGACAGTTGGATCGTCCGGTGGCTGCGTTGATCGGTGACTTGAGAGAGCGCGGGTTGCTGGATGAAACACTGATCGTGATTGGTGCGGAGTTTGGCCGTACGCCGATGTTGCAGGGCAAAAGCAACGGAGGCGCTGCGAGCAACGTGGGGCGGGACCATCACAAGGAGGCTTACTCGATGATTCTTGCAGGCGGCGGAGTGAAGGGCGGCATCAGTCATGGCCGGACGGATGAATTCGGATATCGACCGGTCGAGAACCCGGTTCACATTCACGACCTGAACGCCACCATCCTGCATCTGCTTGGCTTGAACCACGAGCAGTTGACCTATAAAGTTCAGGGCCGTCACTTCCGCCTGACCGATGTTCATGGCGAAGTCGTGAAGGGCATTTTGGCTTAAACACTTTATTTGATGAAATCCTTTCTGACAAAAGCGGCGCTGGCTTGCGTCCTGATGCCTTGTCAGGGTGTAGTGGCGGTTGACGTGGAGATCATTGCCCATCGGGGCGCGTCACACGATGCGCCGGAGAACACGCTCGAGTCGGTCAAACTCGGCTGGGAGCAGGGCGCCGACGCTGTCGAGATTGATGTGTACCTGTCCAAGGACGGTCATATCGTGTTGCATCACGACGGTACCACCAAGAAGCTCGCGGGAGTGGATCGCAAGGTTGTCGACCAGACGCTGGCCGAGTTGCAGCAACTCGACGTCGGCGCATGGAAGGGCGACAAGTGGAAGGGCGTACGCATCCCGAAACTCGCCGACGTGCTAGCGACCATCCCGGAGGGACATCGGCTGTTCGTTGAGGTGAAGTGTGGGCCGGAGATCGTCCCCGACCTGGCCAAGGCGTTCAAGCGTTCCGGCAAGAAACCGAAGCAGTTGGTCGTGATTTCCTTCGACTACGAAGTGGTGAAGCAGGCCAAGGCCAGACTGCCAAAGGTCGAGTGCTTTTACCTGTCCAGTTTCAAGGTGGACGAAAAAACCGGCGAACAGACGCCCCGCGTGGAAAAGCTGATTGCCATGGCCAAGGCGGCCAAGCTCGAGGGCATCAATGTCAGCTACAAGGGGCTTGGAGACAGGGCGTTCCTCGACAAGGTCAAGGCGGCCGGGCTGGAGTTGTTCACGTGGACGGTGAACTCGCCGGACGTGGCCAGGCGCCTGGCCAAGCTTGGCATCAACGGCATCACCACCGACCGACCGGCCTGGCTGCGGCGTGAGCTCAGCAAATGACCTGGTTTTTGTTGGTAACCTTGGCCAAACGTTGTGCGTACATAGCCGATTGAGGATGGCTGATTTTCTACTGCGGTTTTTATTTTTGGGGATGCTGTGTGCCTGGCCAAGAGTCGTTGCGCAGGATACCGACCTGGAGTTTCCGGATTACGACAAGGAGATTGCCGCCATCGAGAAGGAGTTGATGGAGGATCTTTCCGTGT
>Ga0257121_1002077_pt1 | contig 14526 bp, 9 predicted proteins | sample SI106_100metaG_FD_190180 | JGI IMG/M metagenome (GOLD analysis project Ga0257121, IMG submission 190180) | Marine microbial communities from Saanich Inlet, British Columbia, Canada - SI106_100 | ecosystem: Environmental > Aquatic > Marine > Inlet | place: Canada: British Columbia | collected... | reverse complement strand
AAGAATTTCCTATGATAAAAAGTTTATTAGCCTTTAAACAAAAAATTTTTAAATTTTTTGGAGTTTTGAAATATATAGAATGGCTATATCCTAATTTCAAATGTAATAAATCAAAATCTAGTATTTTTAAAGTAGATGCTCGAAATCCTACTCCAATAAGATTAAGTTTTTTGCAAAAAAAACTTGAAATTTCTAAAAGCATTTGTTTTATTAAAACGACCTGAGTCGTTTGTAGAGCCTTTAAATTTCTCTTCTTGTTATTTGACATATTAAAAAGGGGTTCTCTAGTTATTTTAATTAATTTTTTGTCTTTTTCAATGACCAATTGAGTTTTTAACCTTAATGCCTTTTGAGTAACAGAGTTCGTAAAAATAATGATATGATTTGTAGTGCAATAATAAAGTGAGATATCTTTTGGAATTTTGATTATATGCCGTTTTGTAATATTATTCATTTTTATTTAATTATGAATAAAGGTTTTCCTCCTATATGAGTTTGTTTACATTCATGAATTGTCATTAAACCTTTATTTGTTGTTAATACAATAAGACTTTTTTTTGTATCGAGCTTTCACAATTGTGGTGCTGAATAATAAATCTGATGACTAGGCTTAGATATTAGTTTCAGTGAGCTCATTGCTGGTTTTCCATTTTTATATTTCAAAAAAATTTTTAGTAAATTTGGGTCTGGGTCATAAATTTTATAACCTAAAATGAAACCTTCATCTCAAAGAATATTCAAAAAAGCGATAATTAATTTTGTTTTTGGTTGAAAAAGAAAGTTTCTTCGAGAAATTTGACTATTTTTTAAATCCGTAGCTACATTTCATATAGTGTTTTTCATAAAAGATTTTTAATATGTTTAGAGACAGGGTCGAACTGCCGTCACAAGGATTTTCAGTCCTTTGCTCTACCTACTGAGCTATCTAAACATTTGCCCACATTTAAGGGTTCTTAAAATCATACGGATTAACTTTTTTTAACATGATCTCACCATGAGCATCCAATAACTTTAAAAATGCACGTCCTGTTTTATTTGAAAAAAACGGCTGTTTGAATGCTACACGTTTTAATTTATCTAGCTCTAATTCATTTAACCCCCTTTTTTGAAGAAATTTTAATACGAATCTATCAGAGTCTGTCTTATTAAGCAATGCAGACCTAAAAAATTTGGTATCTAATCGAAACTTCGTTTTAATCTTAACGTCAGAGAATAGTTTCATCTTTACGTTTTTTCAAATAACTAAAAATTTGGCCATTTGGGATAAATGAATTTTTAATTGTTTATTATAAACATAGTATCCAAATTGTTCTTGAGACTTTTTATTAACGTGAGGTGATTGTAATACAGAAAAGAAATAAACTTTTTTATTTTTTTGAGATTGTACAGGGAAAAACTTTAAATTAAGAACTTTGTTTGTTTTAAGCTTGTAAAAAAATTTTAAAAAATTTGTTAAAGAATTTGGATTCTTTGAATAAATAGATAAAGTAATAAACATAAACTTTGCAATTTTTGAATATAACATAATAATCAAAGGTAGGTATTAACTAATAAAAAGAACTCAACATACTTAACGAATTTTGGACGCTGTTTTAGCATTTGTATGAGTACGTTGACCTCTGACAGGTAAACCACGCAACTTACGAATACCTTTATAAGCTTTGATTTGAACTAAATTTTTCGCTAACATAATTTTTGATTTTCTCAAGTTGTTATTTATTGATAAGTTTGAGTTTTCTATGAATTTAACTAATTTTGCAATTTGGTCTGGTTTTAGCGTAGACAATTTGCAATTATTGGATAAACCTAATTTTTTACAAATTGAAAACGATTGAAAATGTCCAATTCCAAAAATCTTAGTTAAAGAAAAAAAGATTGGTTTGTTTTCTAACAGTTCTGTTTCTAAAATATATACCATTTGTAATGTATAAATATGTGTAACTTCAACTAACATATTGACGCTCATATGCATTGAATTTAAAAAGACTTCTGGGTATAAACCAATGACTACTGTACCAACAATCAATGGCAAAAAAGCGGCCGCTTCTCGTTTGTTGATGTCAATATAATCGTTTAAATATTGAATTTTCAAATTACCATAAGAAATTCTATTAAACAACCATAATGAATAACAACCGCCAATAATCATACCGGTAGCACTAATAAAAGTAGCACTAGTACTAGTTTTAAAAGAGCCAGCTAATATTAAAAACTCTCCTACAAAGCTACCAGTACCAGGCAGCCCAATATTTGACATTGTAAAAAATAAAAAAATGAATGTGTACAACGGCATCGTATGAACCAAGCCTCCGTAATATTTAACCATTCTAGTATGATGTCTTTCATAAACTACTCCAATAATCAAAAATAAAGCACTCGCTACAAAACCGTGACTTAGACTTTGTAGTATTGCTCCTTCTAGACCAACTATGTTAAAACTGAAAAGACCAACCATTACTAAATTCATATGCGCTACAGAAGTATACGCGATAATTCGTTTAAAATCGGTTTGACGGATTGCCGTAAAAGACGTATAAACGATACCAACGATAGACAGTAAATAAACGATTGGAGCAAAAAAAAATGATGCTTCTGGGAACAGCGGAAAAGAAAAACGTAGGAAACCATAAGTTCCTAATTTTAATAAAACGCCGGCTAAGATAACAGACCCTGCAGTTGGAGCTTCTACATGAGCTTCTGGCAGCCATAAATGTACAGGAACCATTGGAACTTTAGTTGCGAAAGATCCAAAAAAAGACAGTCATAAAAATCTTTGTTCTGTTGTAGAAAAAATGAAAGTTAATAACACTTCGTAATCAGTTGTTCCTACTTGATAGTAAATATATAAAATGGATAATAACATCAATACTGAGCCCAACAATGTATATAAAAAAAAGAAATAAGCAGCCCTAATTTTTCTCTCTCGAGAACCTCAAACACCAACTATTAAATACATTGGAATTAACACACTCTCAAAAAAAATGTAAAATAGTAACAAATCTAAAACAGAAAAAACTCCAATTAAAAAAAATTCCATAACTAAAAAAGCAATCAAGAATTCTTTTATATTTAGTTTAACACTAGTTCAACTTATTAATATACATAAAAAAATCAATAAAGTAGTTAAAAGTATAAAAAATAATGAGATTCCATCAATGCCTAGAGTGAAGTTAAAGTTTAAAAAAGGAATTCATAACAATTTACTTACAAATTGAAAAGAGCCAATAGATTTATTAAAAAAAACTCAGAAAAATAAAGAAGCTACATACAATAGACAAGATACGTTTAAAGCTATTGATTTCAATAAAAAAGAATTTCGTGAAGGTACAAATAATAAAAAAAATGTTCCAATTAAAGGTAATATCAAGACAAAAATCAATAAATTTGTCACATTTAATAAAAAAAAATCTAACATTTACATTTTATAGGACTTGAACCTATGTCCATCAGCTTAGAAGGCTGTTGCTCTATCCAACTGAGCTAAAAATGCTAAAGATAAAGGCTAAAATCGGACTTGAACCGATATTAAAAGATTTGCAATCTAATACATTAACCAAATTATGTTATTCAGCCTAGAAATAAAATTTACATATAATTTTAAAAAACATCCTTACAAGTGATAAATCAAAATTAGTAACTGTAAAAAATTAAACTATTGACATAGTTAATAGTAAAATTATTTTGTATGAAAATAGATAAATCAGAGTTGGGTTTACAAACAGAAAAAGTAAAAGATAAAACAAACAAACTACTAAAATTGAAATACTAGACTCTATCGGATAATACAATTTGCCAGCTACAGAATTCTCAAAATACATAATTTTTACTATACGAATATAGTAGAACGTAGAAATTACACTACATAATATACTAAAAATTGCAATGAAGTACATAGATGCTTCAATGGAAACTAAAAAGATTCCAATTTTAACTAAAAAGCCGATCATTGGCGGTAAACCCGCTATCGATAATAAAACAGTACTGAAAAATAAAGCTAAGATACTATTGGATTTACTTAACAAGTTTAAATCTGTTAAATCTTTATTTTGTTTCTTACTATATCTGTGTTTCAGCTGTAACAATAAAAATATAGACCAAGTACATAAACCAGCAATCATATACAAGAGAAGATAACATAACATTGACTGCATACCTTCAAATGTTCCCGTGCTAAAAGCAATCAACGTATATCCCATATGACTAATTGAACTATAAGCTAAAAGACTTTTTAGTTTTTTTTGCTCTAAGCCACCAAAAGAGCCAACTATTATAGTTAGAACTGCTATAGCAGCAATATAATAACGCCATTTGATAGAATATTCAAAAAAACTTGAATAAAAAATCCTAATAATCAGAATAAAAATAGCTAACTTGGGCACAACAGCAAAAAAAAACGTAGAACTAGAAGGGGAGCCTTCGTAAACATCAAGCGATCATAAATGAAACGGAGCCACTGCCAATTTAAATAAAAGACTTACAAAGATAAATACCAAAGCAAATTGAATTAAACCCCCGTCAATAAAAATGTGTTTAACAAAAGTATAGTTATTTACCCCATAAACACTTTCATATTCTAGATACACTAAAAAAAATAGATTCTTCAAATCTTCAAAATTTGTAGTGCCGCTAACTCCATATAAAATAGAAGAACCAAATAGAAATAAACTAGACGAGAAAGCTCCTAGAATGAAATATTTCAAACCTGCATCCACAGAAAAAGTTGAGTCTTTTTTCATGGCTGCCATTATGTAGAAAGATAAACTTTGCAATTCAATCGACAAATACGCAGTAATTAAATCATTTGAAGAACATATAAAGAAAATACCTAACAAAGCAAAAAGTATTAATACGCTATATTCAAAATAATTGATTCTTTGTATAATCAAATAACGTTGAATCATCATGAAACAAAAAATCGATATTAGAGCTATCCAAGCCTTGGAAGAAAAACTTAAATAGTCAAGAATAATAGTATTATTAAAGATTTGGAAATTATTATATTCAACACTGTTATTCAATAACAGAAAACAAAACATAGTAATAATTAAAGTACTTAAATATAAAATAGAATTCTGAATTAATAAATACTTATTATTAACTGATATAAAAGTTCCGTGGATAATCAAATAAATTATAGAAATACCTAAAAAAATTTCAGGTAGTAGCTGTATTTCTTTAAATATTAACATTTATAAATTAATTAATCTGGAAGAGGAAAAGCAAAAAAAGTTTATAGCTGTATGTAAAAACTTAAACCCCATTACTATCAAGGTCGAAATTTATATAAAAAAAAACAATGACCAATAATTATGAAACTTGTTCAGTTTTATACTTAAAATGTTACACTATCATACATTAGTGTTTTAAAGGGGAGAATAGGCTTTTTTGACAAAATATATCAAATTGTGGAATTTTATAACATCTACAAAGAGAAATAAAAATTTAACTATAAATTATTTAAGTATATAAAACTGAACTATAAGTACGGGAAAGCTGCTTGAATACAACCTGAGTTTTAGTAATTTTAGTTGATCTTATTAAAACTAACGTTACAGGTCCAATAGTCGCTAATAACAAGATATTACCAGAAAGTAAAAACTGGATAATATAATCAGTATATAATAAATGACCTATAGACATAACTTCAGTAAAATAATCTAACTTGTTAAATCAATCAGAATAACAATTTCATAAAAAACTAACATCATAAGGGTTGGCTAACTCAAAGGTAGTAGGAACTATCAATAAGGTTTCAATCAAAAAAACAATACCAATAAAACTACCAAATGGAAAATACTTTAAAGAATCTTTTGCCAAATAAACTGTTTTTACATCTAACATCATGACTACAAATAGGAACAAAACGGCTATGGCTCCAACATAAATTATTATAAAAATCAATGAAATATATTCGCACTCCAACAAGAATAAAATACTAGATGAAGAAACAAAACTTAATACCAAAAACAGAACAGAGTATATTGAATTTTGACTGAGAATAGTCATTAAAGCACTAACTATCAAAACAAAAGAGAAAAAATAAAAAAATAAATTGATTATCATAAAATTTGGGAGATTTAATAATGAAAGAGGGATTTGAACCCCCGACATTTGGATTATGATTCCAACGTTCTAACCAACTGAACTATTTCATTTGTTCCAGCTACACGTTCCCGTACAGCTACCTTGTTACGACTTCATCCAAATTGCTAATTTTTCAATGAATTAACTTTTTTTACTTTTTGAAAAAAGCAAAAAAAATTAAATTTTCAAGTAAAACTAACTTTCTGCATGTGACGGGCGGTGTGTACAAAGCCAAGGTACGTATTCACCGCAACGTTCTGATTTGCGATTACTTGTGATTCCATCTTCATGTAAACGAGTTGCAGTTTACAATTCGAACTAAGAAAATTTTTAAAGATTAACTAAAATTTTTTGTTACTTTTTGTCATTTTCATTGTAGCACGTGTGTAGCCCAACCCATAAGGGCCACAGTGACTTGACTTAATTCTTACCTTCCTTTAAAGCTTTAACTTTAATTAACAAACAGTCTTTTTAAAACAAAATTTTCAATCTAAACCGAAAATTAAAAGTAAATTTTTAAAAACAAGAGTTACGCTCGTTTAAAGGAATGAACCAAACATCTCACGACACGAACTGACGACAGTCGTGCAACACCTGTAATGAAAAATCATTAATTTTTTAATTAACGTTAACAATAAAAAAAATTTATTAATTTAAATTATTTTTCAATATGTCAAGGGTTGGTAAGGTTTTGCGCGGATTATCGCATTAAACCACATGCTCCACCACTCGTTGTAGGCTCCCGTCAATTCCTTTGAGTTCCAATTTTGCAATCGTACTCCTCAGGCGGAATGCTTATGGCGTTAGCTTAAAAAATCCAAAATTCGTTTTTTAAATTACAGCACTCAGAATTTACAGTGTAGACTACCAGGGTATCTAATCCTGTTTGCTCCCTACACTTTCGTCCCTCAATGTCAGTTTGTACTAAAGAGTCGCCTTCGCTAATGATATTCCTTCATGTATTCTTGGAATTTACTCCTTAACATGAAATTCTACTCTTCCATATAAAACTCAAGTAAAACAGTATTGTATATTTTTTTAAAGTTAAGCTTTAAATTTTAACATATAACTTATATTACAATCTACGGACTCTTTACGCCCAGTAATTTTGGATAACGCTTGCCCCTCCCGTATTACCGCGGCTGCTGGCACGAGATTAGCCGGGACTAAAGCTTCTTTAAATAACGTCATTATCATTTTTAACGAAAGAATTTTACAACCAAAAGTTGGTCGTCAATCATTCACATAATATTGCTGGATCAAACTTTCGTTCATTGTCCAATATTCCTCACTGCTGGCCAAAAAATTAGCCTGGACCTTGTCTCAGTTCCAGTGTGGTTGTACGTCCTCTAAGACCAACTAAAGATCAAAGGCTTGGTAAACTTTTATTTCTACCAACAACCTAATCTTCCACAAACCCATCTTTTAACAATTATTTCTTTTATAATTTTTGCTTTTTTGAGCTTAAAACACTAAAAAACTATTTAATATTACTACAAACTAAAAAATAGTTTTACCCTAAAAAAAATCAAAATTTTTAATAGGTATAGTTTATCTTAAATTAAAAGGTAGACAAAAAATATTTGCGTATTCCTCACCCGTTCGCTGCGATATTTCAACATTTTATCGCACAACTCGCATGTGTAAAGCATATTATTAGCGTTCACCCTGAGCCAGGATCAAACTCATTTTTAATAACTTAAAATTATTTAAGAAATTCTAAGTTTGTTTAACTTGAAATCTTGCATGTTTTTGATGTTTATAACTTATAATAGTTTATTGGATAGTTAAAACGAATTTTAACATTATAAGTTATAAATGTTTTCAAAATTTATAAAATACATAGAATCTTAAGTAATTTGAATTTTAGTACTTATTAGCTAAAAATTTTACAACTCTTACACATTAAGCCTATTACGTAATAATCTTTTACGACTTTCAAAAAATTTTTTTTAAGGTTAGTTTCTTGTTTAGATGCTTTCAACAATTATCTATTATGAATGTAGCTACTCGACTATGCTATTAAAATAACAATCGATTGACCAGAGATTCACTTTTCCCGGTCCTCTCGTACTAGGGTCTACTCCTTTCAATTTTTAACACTTACGGTAGATAGGGACCAAACTGTTTTACAACGTTCTAAACTCAGATCATGTACCGCCTTCCTTGGCGAACAGCCAAACCCTTGGAACCTTTTACAGCTCCAGGATGCGATAATCCAACATCGAGGTGCCAAACCACTCCATCGATAGGGTCTCTAAAGAATGATTAGCCTGTTATCCCTGGCGTACCTTTTATCCGTTGAGCGATGACCTTTTCCACTCAGAGTCACCGGATCACTATAACCGACTTTCGTCCCTGTTCGATTTGTCAATCTTTCAGTCAAGCAAGCATTATACTATTATGCTCTTCAATTGAGTTTTGTCAATTTGAGCTTACCTTCGTACGCCTCCGTTACTCTTTAGGAGGCGACCGCCCCAGTCAAACTACCCATTATAAACTGTTTTAAGTTCATGAGTAACAAAAGTTTTTAAGAGTGGTATCTCATGGATGTTTAAATAAATAACTTATGTTACGATTTGATAAAAACTTACCACATATTCTGCACAAAAAAAATTTTATTACAATTTATAACTATAGTAAAGGTGCACAGGGTCTTTCCGTCTAGCCGCAAGTAGTCTGCATCTTCACAGACATTTCAATTTCACTGAAATTGCACTGGAGACAGTAGGACAGTCGTTACGCCATTCATGCAGGACACCAATTAAATGCCAAGGAATTTCGCTACCTTTGGACCGTCAGAGTTACAGCCGCCGTTTACTGGGGGTTAAAGTCAAAGCCAGAACTTTTTCTCTTAATCTTGCAGCACCGGGCAGGCGTCAGTCTCTATACTTCTTTTTTCAAATTGGCAGAGACCTGTGTTTTTATTAAACAGTCGCTGTCCTCGATTTTGTGACAGCTTTTAAAAGTTTTAACTTAAAAAAGCTACTCCTTATTCCGAAGTTACGGAGTCATTTTGCCGAGTTCCTTCAATACAATTAATTCAAGCACCTTAATTTGCTAAATTTGTTCACCTGTGTCGGTTTAGAGTACGGTATTATCTTAAGCTATTTCTTGAAAATACTAAAAAACTTCTAATTAAAATCGCAAATAGAAATTAAATTTATATTTTGTCACTTTAAGATATAATAAAAAAATTACCCATCAATTACAATTTTCATTTTTATCTTAGGGACCGGTTAACATTAAGGAGGATTAGCCTTCCCTTAAAAACCTTGAACTTAAGGTGACAATGTTTATTATTCACAATGTTTTTCGCTACTCATATCAATATTTTCATTTTTGATTTTTCTAATTTATATGACTATAAATTTTCTTAAATATACAAAACGTTCTGCTACCATTTAAAATCAGTTTTTAATATTTTACTATTAATTATATTGTTTTAAATTTATTGTTTCGGCAAATAATTTTAGTCCCTGTACATTTTTGACGCAAAAAAACTAAACCAATGAGCTGTTACGCTTTCTTAAAAGGATGGCTGCTTCCAAGCCTACCTATAGATTGTTAAAATTTTTTTACTTTCTTTTTCACTTAATTATTTTTAAGGGCCTTAACAAATAATGTGGGCTGTTTCCCTTTTGACTATGAATCTTAGCACTCATAGTCTGTCTGTTTAAAATCTTTTTAATTCTATATTTGGAGTTTCATTAAATGCAGTAAAACTTTACGTCCCCTTTATTTATCGAGTGCTCTACCTTAGATAAAGAATTTTAAACGCTCTACTTAAATAGATTTCGCAGAAAACCAGCTATCTCTAAGTTTGATTGGCCTTTCACCCCTAATCACAAATCATCTCAGTATTTTTCTACATACACGAGTTCGGCCCTTCAATAAGCGTTACCGCTTTAAATTCAGCCTGTTCATGATTAGATCACTTAGTTTCGGGTCTTATATCAAAGACTAATAATATTCTTTAAAGAGCGCAATTTAAAACTCAATTTTTTTTAGCCTACACTTTAAAATGTTTAAGCTTGCCATTAATATAAACTCATTGATTCATTATGCAAAAGGAACGCTGCCGCTTTTTTAAAGCTACAACTGATTATAAACATTAAATTTCAAGTTCTTTTCAAATTCGAAAATTCTATTTCACCATTCCCTTACGGTACTATTCGCTATCAATCGTTAAAATTTTTTAGACTTTGAGGGTGGGACCCCATTATTGAAATAATACACGACTTGTATCATTTTACTTTGTATTTTAAAATTTTAGTATATGTTTTACAGGGCTATATATGTATTTTATTTTATGCTACCTTCTTTGGCTTTTAAGTTTTAAACATATTACTTATTACAGTTTTTAAAAATAGTCTATACCGCTTTTGCTCGCCACTACTAACGGATTCTCGGTTGATTTTTTTTCTAGTTACTTAGATGATTCAGTTCACTAGTTTCTAAAAATTTTAATTAAAAGATAATTAAAATGTGTTTAAATTTTTTAAAACTCGTTTCCGATTTAGAAAAGTTATAAGTTAAAATAACTTGACTCGTTATAACATTTCGTTTAACAAACGTTCTTTAATTTTTAACGTTGAGGTATCCATTTAATGCATTAAAAAGATTAAATCTAAAGGCGAATAATGGGATTTGAACCCATGACATTTAGAATCACAACCTAATACTCTAACCTAACTGAGTTATATTCGCCAAAATTTAAATCAAAATAACAGTTTAATTATAGAATTAATGTAAATTCACTATACTGTTTAAGTAGATACAGATTAGTATAGCAAATAGATAAGTATATATTAAAAACACCTACATCCAGCTCTAAATCCATCAATACAACTAAAATCAATAAAAGTAAGGTATGAAAAACTGCTACTGTTTTTTCTTATAAAGTTAGCTATGACTGTATGCCTTTTTTAACGTCATTTGCATTTTATCTACTGAAAAGATAAATAATAAAGCCTGAAAATGTATAACAAAACTTTTAACCAAAAGGAACTTTAACCAATGTAAGAACTTTTAAAAATACGAAAAAACCAAATATGAAAGGACAAATTTTTTGAACATAACACAAATATTTCTAAGAAAGCAAAAGTAGATTTATTCAAAGCTGCTTTTGAATCGTTTTCACAAAAAGTAAAACTTTCAGAAATACAGTGAAAACATTCTATATCTATATATATAAAATGTCATTCGAAAAGTATGACTTATTAAAGAGAAAAGAGATCCCCTATAGGTCACCTCTAAATAACTGACTAAGTTTTGTAGACAATCACTTAATTGCCCGTTGTCCATAGGACAACAAACTTCGTCATAATAGATCAATCCCGAAGGATTTATGCTTTCTGCTTTATTAGATTCAATGAACGGAGATTCTAAACCACTTTGTATGTTCAAACTGTAATTCCTAGGTTGCAGCTTGCCCGCACCTCCTTCAAGCTCCTGGACGCCTGGTAGCAGAGGCAAATCTCTTGGTGGTCTGCTCCGCAAAGATGAAGGAGCAACGTAACCCTCTAAGTAGTCACCTTCACCTAAGTTCGGCACAGATTTCTTGGCATTTCTGCCCAGCAAGGGTAAAAAGGACATAATCTCCCGTAAGGATAAAAGGGATACGTCAACCCCCTCTCAAAGTTCCCCTTCATCTATACTTGGCGAAATATGCTCATCAACTCATCTATTAAGGGTTCGGGTAAGGGTCCCAATCAAATGAGTTTGGTCATCAGTGATGTCCCAACCAGTAAGATTACTTAAAAATTCATAGTGATTATCTAACGAACCATTAAGTTCGTCGGATGAGGTTTTGAATTTGAACCTCCCATTATTGTGAGTAAAAAGTTTCCCATTAACGTAAATGGCAACACCCTCGTTTATCAACGAATTTCAACCCTCAAATAAATCTGGGCGTTGCGAAAAAATATTTAGCAAAACTTCTTCTTTTGAAGTGTTACTTAAGTCATCGTTAGCCCAAATTTTCAGGCGAGAAAAAATGTGAAATATTTTTAAAGTCGTAATAGCTTGTGGATTTTGAGTATCTAGAGTGAGAGTATAGTAGTCCAGTGGGTTTTCTACGTTGAATGTCCACATTTTGTTTTGAATTTTTACATCCAGCGCATAAGCAGTAAAAGCTTGAAGCTTTTCCTCACTTGTGATGCCTGTCATCTCCTCTATTTCTGAAATAGAGCTTTCAATAAAAGATGAATAAGAGCAACCGTCTACGTCTTCGATGTTGAATCGTGGCGCTTGTTGTACGAGTTTTTTGATAGTTTGTATGGAGTTCATGTTTTCAATGTGTTGTTGAAGCATTTTTTTTTGCGTTTATAGCTCAATTGGACAGAGCGTTGGGTTTTGGTCCCAAAGATTATAGGTTCAAGTCTTATTAAATATATTTTATGGTGCCGTTCTAGAATCACCTGTAATAAAAGTATTTTTTCTTAACAAAAACGTATTCATACAAACTTTACTAAATATTTTTTTGCAACGCCCAGATTTATTAGAGAATTGAGAGTCTTTACTGAAACAAGATGTGCTCATTTACGTTAACGAAAGGCCATATAATAATATTTTGTTTAGGTTTAAAACCGCATCTGAAGAACTTAATGGTCCGTTAAATAACCAATATGAGTTTTTGAGTAGGACCATAAATTAGAAAGTAAGTGATAACCAAACTCACTTTACTAGGGCTTTTACCCAGCTCCTTAATAAATTAGTTACCACTGCTTTTTGTCTTATAGAACTACCTGTCCATAGGCATTCAACATTAAAAAGACTTGTTCGAAAGGCAAATAATGGGATTTGAATCCATGACATTTAGAATCACAACCTAATACTCTAACCTAACTGAGTTATATTCGCCAAAATTTAAACCAAAATAACAGTTTAATTCTAGAATTAATGCAGGTTTACTACATCGTTAAGATAAATACAGGTTAATATAGTAAACACATAAGCCTGGATTAAAGCTACGCCCAATTCTAGACCCATCAATACAACTAAAATCAATAAAGGTAAGATATGAAAAACTGCTAAAAAGTCTTCTAATAATAACATACTTCAAGAAAAACCTACAATTACTTTCAGTAATGTGTGTCCAGCCATTAAATTCGCGAATAATCGGACACCTAAACTAATAGGTTTGAAAATATACGATAAAAGCTCGATAGGAACCAGCAACAATGCTAGACCAAAAGAAGTATTAGCAGGCAAGAACAAAGATAACATATGAAACTTATGCTTTTGAATACAGATTATGTTCAAACCTATAAAAATAGAAAGAGATAGAGTAAAGGTAACAATTAAGTGACTTGTTGTCGTGAAACTATAAGGAACTAAACCGATTAAGTTACTGAACAAAACAAAAGTGAAAATAACAGAAATAAAAGGAAAATATTTTTCTCCTTCTGCGTTAATATTATCAAACAATAATTGTGCTGAAGTTTCGTATAAAGCCTCAATGAATACTTGCCATGTGTTCGGGATAAAAAAGAAACTAGTTTCATTTAGATAATTTACGTTTGAACTAAAAAAAAATACCATTGCAGCAAAAATTGCTAAAACTAAAAAATTTACTAATGCTAAATTAGTAATTGAAAAATCAAAACAAAACAATTTGATAGAAAATAATAAAATAATTTGAAATTGTTCTAAAGGAGTATGTAACATAAAAAATTTTTAACTAATCAAATTAAAATTTTTAATTGAGGCAAGATTCTATTAGAAATTCCCATAGATTAAGTATTTAAATAAACTTACCAGAAAATGCGCTTGAGATCATAGGTTTCAGGGCATAGAACAGGATTTGAATAATAATTACATTTAATTGCATTATTCTATTAGTAAGCTTAAGTAGATTTGAACTACTGACCTTACGCTTATCAGGCGTACGCTCTAACCAACTGAGCTATAAGCTTTGAAAACCTATATTAGAAATTCTATTCTTTCATCAGAAGATAAATAATTTCAAAACTATTTATGAATTTATACTTTAGGTAATAATGGGATCGAACCACCAACTTTTTCGTTGTAAGCGAAACACTCTACCAATTGAGTTAATTACCTTTATTGCGAGATTATTAATATCAATATTTAGCTAGATATTTTTTCGCTTTTAGTTTCAAAATATCTATATATAATTTTTACTTTTTTCTTCCTTCCTTATATTACGGTCAAAATTTTTAAAAACAAAAAAACACTATTCAACTTTTTTCTTGGTAAGAATTAATATAATACCACTAGGCATATCTTTTATTATGTGAAGGTCCCTAGTCTGTACTAATCTATTGGGGTGTCATTTGAGCCTGATAGAGTAGGCATATCTTTTATTATGTGAAGGTCCCTAGTCTGTACTAATCTATTGGGGTGTCATTTGAGCCTGATAGAGTAGGCATATCTTTTATTATGTGAAGGTCCCTAGTCTGTACTAATCTATTGGGG
>Ga0257121_1002067_pt1 | contig 14575 bp, 16 predicted proteins | sample SI106_100metaG_FD_190180 | JGI IMG/M metagenome (GOLD analysis project Ga0257121, IMG submission 190180) | Marine microbial communities from Saanich Inlet, British Columbia, Canada - SI106_100 | ecosystem: Environmental > Aquatic > Marine > Inlet | place: Canada: British Columbia | collected... | reverse complement strand
ATCTGCATCTCCATGAAATTCAGAAACATTAGTTGCACCTCTTTGAGTTAGATATTCAACTGTTTTTTCATCAGATTCAATAATTCCATTTTTTGCACCAGCTTCAGTAGTCATGTTGGTTAATGTCAATCTACTTTCTATAGACATTTCATCAATTCCGGTTCCACCGAATTGCATAGTATTGTATGCTCCACCATCATTTCCAATATCACCAATAATTTTGAGTATGAAATCTTTAGCCATCACATGTGGAGGTAATTTTCCATTAAGTTTGAAATAATATGTTTCAGGTACTTTGAACCAAATTTCTCCATTTAGTAATACATATGCAACATCAGTATGACCCAATCCACAGGCAAATGCACCCAATGCACCAGTAGTATTAGTGTGAGAATCACCACCAACATAAACATCACCAGGATTAACCAATGCCTCTTCATGAGATAATGTATGACATATTCCATATTGACCCATTCCATACTTGAAATGTTTTTTGATATTATATTTTTTTGAGAAATTAGATAATTTTACAATATTTTCTGCAGAGATTTTTTCTGCGGATGGAACAAAATGATCTTCAGCAATCCAAACTTTTGTTGGGTCATGTAATTTTGATGTATCAATTCCTTGTTTTTGCAATTTATCAAAAACTTTCAAAACTCCTGGTCCTGAAACATCATGAACCATAACCTTATCGACTTTAGCAAAAACAATATCATCTGGAGAAACAGTGCTTTTACCAGAAGCACGAGCTAGTATTTTTTCAGTTATGTTCATAAACGACAATGCCATCAATTGAGATTAAAAGCTTTTCAGAACAATAATTAGAGAATAATATGTAAAATAACTATGAATTTGACAGTAATCCCATTAACTTCAGAGAAAAAGGATGGTGAATTTTGCTTTTTTGATGAACTGAGGAAGATAATTGATCATAGTAAAGTTGTAATCAAAGAAGGAGATGTATTAGTAATCTCAAGTAAATTTATCTCAAATTCACAAGGGCGTATTTTAAAGATAGAAAAATCAAAAGTTTGTGAAAAAGCAAGAAAAATTGCAAGAAAATTCAATACCAGTGAGAAATTTATGGAAATTGTTTTTAGAGAATCAGATAAAATTTTAGGAGGAGTTGTAGGATTTGCCATGGCATCTACAAATGGAATATTGGCACCTAACGCTGGAATTGATAAATCAAATTCCACAGGAACAAAAGTTATTTTGTATCCTAATGAACCATACAAATTTGCTGAAGAATTAAAAAGAAAAATTTTTCTTGAAATTAATTTACATGTTGGGATAATCATAGTTGATAGTAGATTGATGCCTGCCAGAATTGGTACAACAGGGGTTGCAATAGCATGTGCAGGAATAGAACCAACAAAAGATTTACGTGGAGAGAAGGATTTGGATGGAAATCCACTTAAAGTTACATTCCAAGCAACTGCCGATAATTTAGCATCAATTGCAAATCATAAGATGGGAGAAGGTGATGATCTACATCCAATAGCAATTGTCAGAGATTCAGAATGTGAATTAACAAATAGACAAATTGTTTCTGAAGAAATGATAATTCCTTATGAGCAATGTGTATACATTAGAAGTTTTTCTAGTTAACCCATTCCAAGTTTACGAAGCATGCCTTGCATTTGTCTGCCTTTTGATGCCTTCATCATTGTTTTTGAGTTTTTGTAGTTTTTTATTAATTCCTTAACTTCATGTTCAGGCCAACCAGAACCTCGTGCAATTCTTTTGATTCTGGATGAGTTGAGTAAATCAGGATCAGCTTTTTCTTTTGTATTCATACTTTGAATAATATATCGCCATTTGTCCATTCTTTTTTCCATCACTTCAAGTTGATCTTCTTTCACCATTCCTGATAACCCAGGCATTGTTTCCATTAAACTTTGAAGAGAACCAACTTTGGTTACTTCTTCTAATTGATAAAAGAAATCCTCCATATTCATTTTACCACTTGTTATTCTTTTCATACGAACTTCATCTGCCTCATTACCAAGTCGTTTTGCAAGATCAAGTACTGCTTGAACGTCACCCATACCCAAAAGTCTACCAACAAATCTAGTAGGTGAAAACTGTTCTAGATCATCAATTCGCTCACCAGTTCCAACATACATTACTTGTGCACCGGTTGCTGCTGATGCTGCAAGAGCCCCACCGCCTTTTGCTGAACTATCAAGTTTAGTAATTACTATACCACCAACTGGAACAATTTTGTTAAATGCCTCTGCTTGTGAAAAACACTGTTGACCAATTGTACCATCAATTACTAATAATGCTAAATCAGGATCAGATACTTTAGAAATTTCTGTCATTTCATCTAAAAGATCTTTTTCTTCTTTATGACGTCCAGCAGTATCAATCAATACTATATCGATATTTGAATTTTCAAAATGCTTTAAACCATTTTTTACAATTTCAGCTGCATTTTTATTATTTTCTTCACCATAAACTTCAACATTAGATTTTTCACAATTTGTTCTTAATTGAACCAATGCACCAGGTCTATAGGTATCAGCACCAATTGCACCGACACGATATCCTTGTTTGGTAAGAAATTTTGCTAGTTTTGATGATACAGTAGTTTTACCACTTCCTTGAATTCCAAGCATCAAAACTTTATTAATTTTTCCAGATTTGAAATGAAACTCAGTATCATTTCCTAATAATTTAGATAATTCATCGTACAGGATTTTAACAATGTGATCTTTTCGTGATAATCCAGGTGGCGGAGTTTCATTGATACAACGTTCTTGAAGATTTTTTGTAATTTCAAGAACCAATTTTACATTTACATCAGATTGTAAAAGTGAACGCTGTACATCCTTTGCTAATTCTTTGATTAATTCTTCATCGATTCCAGAAGAGCTAACAATTTTTTTAATTGCGGTTCTTAAACCATCTTTTAGATTATCAAGCATTATCTTTTAATTTCACATCCAATATTTCAAATCTTCCCCTATAACCATCCCATTCAGTACTGGAATCTTGAATAAACAATGATTTTTCAAATAAAGGACAATTTATTACAAATGTTTCAGCCTCTCCGCCTTCAAAATTCAGATTGAATCCAAATTTTTTTTGTAATTTTTCAAGAGTTTCTAATCTATTTTTATCAATTATTTGTCCAAGCCATGAATCATTCAGACCATCAGAACTCACACTGGAAATAATATATTCAAAATTTTCTTCCAATAATTTTTTCATATAAGATTCGGGTTTTGTATTCCATAAAGGAGATATAATTTCTAAATTATTTTTTTCACAAATTGAAGAAAAGTTATCCTTTTGATATTTACTGAGAATTCCACCATGTACAATTCCTTCAATAGAGTAATTTTCTTTTGCACGAGTAATCAATTTATCAAGTTTTTCAAATTCAGCCTTAGTATCAATGGATGAAATTTCTTCAATTAGTTGTGGAATTTTCATAGATTCAGCTTGTAAAGAAGTGAATTTTATATTTGGATGATGAAGTAAGTGACTTTCGCTAGAATGAGGATATAATGTCAGTAACACATCAACCGAATGGGATAATTTTTTTGCAAGATAAATCGCATAAGTACTATCTTTTCCACCAGAAAATAATGCAGCTAATTTCATTTTAAAATAAAAAATAGGATGCCTCAATACTCATAATCTTCATCAAAAATCAGTTGGCTTTTCCAATCATCATTAGCATCCATTTAGGATGTTTTTATTCGCATGATTTTAGTTCTTCCCATAACATTCCAATATTCAATATCTTGACCTTGTTCTAATTTTCCTTCAACTTCTTCATCAACCATTTGTATGTCAACCGTTTCAAATGTTTCCCCATCCATAACTTGAATTTCAGAACCAGTCATTGAAATGATTTGGCCAACTCTTTTATCAATTAGTGGTACGTGGATTTGCATACTTACAGGACCTACGTGCGGACGCTTTGCGCCATCAAAAACACCTACTCCAACAATTCGTGCTTTTGCTGCACCATGTTTTCCAGGTTTACTTGTATCATATTCAGATATTCTACAAGGCTCACCGGTAGGTTGATCACCAACAGGCAATAAAATGTAAGAACCAATTTTTAATGATCCTAAATCAGAAGGTTTGCTCATAACAAAATAATTTCTGAGGGGTATTTACCTTTTTTTATTTCATTGTTTCAAGAATTGAGAGGCTAACAAGATTATTCATAACAATTCCTTTTCTACAAATATCACGTCTAGTTTGTTCACAATATTTGTTATCACTTTGATGACTCTTGTCACTTGAAATTTCTAACATTACTATATGATCGCTATATGGAAACGCAAATTTTGGAGATTTTTTTGATAATAATTTCATATTTCCAAATCCAGCACGGCATACTTTTTCCCTTCTAGCAACATGTGCTGATACATCTCTAAGATCATCTTTTGAATCACCATATTCAAGATAATAAATTGAAACGAAATTTGTTTTTTCATTTATTGGTCTATCAAATATAGTATCATCTAATTTAAAGAGAAATGACGGCTTGTCGGTATTTTGAGAGAGGATTTCTTTTGAAATTTTTTCATGATTTTTGAATTTAGCCAATATGTAATGGTTTGAGGAGGTTAGAAAGTACGGTTTGCTATCATCAGAAAAGGTTGCGGTGACAAAATAGAGAGATTCTATATTTTTAGATGAAACCCAACGATCCTTGAGTTCGATTGAATCATGATCGTGAAGATAAGGTGAACAAACATAGCCACCGAAAGTTTGAGAATTATTACTCATAAATCTTAAAACTTTGGAAAGTAATTAAATTGTTCAAAATTGTTCAAAATCGAGCAAAACTAATAATTAATAAATAAAAAAAATATCAAAAAAGATGTCCCCACTTAGCTCAGCCTGGTAGAGCTTCCGACTGTAGTTGTCGGCTTAGGGCTGAATAACAGTAGTCTACTAGGCATACAGAAATCGGGTTGTCGAAGGCTCAAATCCTTCAGTGGGGACCATTATTTTTTAATTAAGGATTGATTACTGCTCGTCCCAAAATTTTTCTATTTTTTAGATCATCTAAAGCATCAGTTGCTTCATCTAAAGTATAATGTTTTGATACAATTGGATTGATAACACCTTTTTTGGCAAGTTCAATTAATTCGACCATGTCTTTATAATTTCCAGTATATGCACCTTGAATTGTTATTGCTTTTAGTGGTACAGATACTAGAGGTAATTCAACAGAACCACCAAACAAACCTACTAGAATAATATTCCCACGTTTTCTAATTACAGATAAATCTAATTTAACAGTTGGAGGTGCATTCACAAAATCAACTATACTGTCAACACCTTTTTCATTACATATTGACATTATTTTTTGTGATGAATCACTTTCTTTTGTATTAATTACATGTGTTGCACCTAATTCTTTTGCAGTATTTAATTTCACATCATCTAAATCGGCACAAATAATTTTACATTGTGTCATATGACTTGCTAGTTGTACTCCCATCAAACCTAAACCACCAGCACCTACAATTAAAATAGATTCAGGATTATTTACTAATGCTTTTTTGATTGCAGTGTATGCAGTTAAACCCGAACATGCCAATGATGATGCTGAATCAGGATTTACATCTCCAATATTTGCCAGAAATTTATAATCAGGAACAATAACTTTTTCAGCATAGCCACCATCTTGAAAGACACCTAATGATTTTGGGGTTTCACATAGATTTGTATCACCTTTTTGACAGGTTGGACAAATACCACATCCAATCCAAGGATAAACTAGAACTGTGTCACCAATTTGTACATCTTTTACAGATTCACCTATTTTTTCAATATTACCAACAACTTCATGACCAGGAGTAACAGGAAATTTTACACCTCTATCTGTAACTTTCATAAATCCATCACCTGTATCATATCCACCTTCCCAAAGATGCAAGTCACTATGACATACACCAGTAGAGAGTACTTTGATTAGAACTTGTGTACCAGTAGGGTCAGAAATTTCAACTTGATTTAGTTCAAGTGGCTTATCTGGCTCTATAATGCGTACTGCTTTCACAAAATGAATTTTTTATTTTATAATATAAGAGTTGACCGATGATGAAAAGAAAATAGAGTCGATAGATATTATTCAATTAGAATGTGAGGAGTTTGTGAGTCAAGAAGATACAAAGTCACTTATTTCAAAAGTTCCAATTAATGTATTATTTAATCCAGAAGGAATCCAAAAAAGAGACGTTTGGGATATAGATCTTATTCAAATTTTGTCCATGTTATTAAAAATTCTAGAAAAAACGGATAAAAAAGATCTCAGAGTAGCAGGAATGGCAGCATTATCATCTTCATTAATTTACAAATTGAAAGTGGAGAGTATTTTTGCATTACAAAAAGCAGCGATGGAGAAGAAACCTCTACGCCAAAGAACGGATGTTGATATAGATATTCTTGAGTTTCCATATAGACATGAATCAACGTACCCTGTTAGTTTAGATGAATTACTGGATTTGCTTGAAAACCTAATTGGAACAATTGCAAATCCCAGAGAAAGAAAAGGCAATAAATTAAGATTTGAACCAATAGAACCACCAGATTTTAAGAAGATTTTCAATAATCTTGAGAATATTATAGGAGAGTATCAAGATTTAGTATTAAGAAAACTTCAAGCAAATGGCTCACTTTTACTTGAAAAGATTGTGGAAGAGTTAGATATGACAGATTCCATAAGATGCTTTTTTGCAATCTTATTTTTGGCAAGAGATGAAAAAATAGACATTCTACAAGAAGAAGGAGAAGAAGAGATTAGGGTCACCCTAATCAAATAATAATTTACAATTTGATCAACGATATGAAAAGGATGATTTTAAGTCAATTTCAAAAGAGAGGTAATCATGGTCAAGGTTGATAATGAAAACGAAGCAACTGCACGAATAGAAGCTGCACTATATTCAGCAGGAAGACCACTAAGCATAGAAGACATTATCAGAGCATCAGGAACAGAATCAAGAGTAAAAACACTAAATTTACTTACAAAACTAATTCAAAAAACAAAATCATCATTCAAAGCAATAGAGATTGCGAGTTTACCAGATGGATCATATGTCTTTCAACTAAAACCAGAATATAGTTCAACAATTGGTAGAAAGTATGCATCGAGACCAATGTTAGCAAGAGCAACTCAAAAGACATTATCTTACATCGCATATGAACAACCAATTTCCAGTAAACAATTGGTAGAAGTTAGAGGAACAGGAGTTTACTCCCATTTGAAAGAATTAACCCAACTTGATTTCATAGAACACCAGACTGTTGGAAGATATAAAATTTTTACAACAACTGAAAAATTTAAGAAGTATTTTGGAATTCAAGGTGACGATGATACGTTGAGACAAAAATTATTCAAAAAAGTACGTACCCGAAATACTATGCCTAGTACGGTAAATTAGAATTAATATACGTAAAAATTCTCAAATCGTGCGTTTTGTATAAATTAGAGTAATTCAAAAACATTCCATGAAGAAATCTGTAGAGAATCTTAAGACTAGTAAAATTACAGGAGGTCTTAGACATCCATTAAAGACCAGACAAAAGTTTGAAACAGACAGATATCCAAACGAAGCTGAAATGGGAGAAGAACAACAAACCATAACAAGAAAAACCAGAGGAAATAATAGAAAAACTGGTTTAAAAATTGCAAGCTTTGTGAATTTGGTTATGGAAGACTCCAAAGTAAAAAAATCAAAAATTATCAAAGTTTTAGAAAATCAAACAAACAATGATTACCAAAGACGTGGAATTATTACAAAAGGTGCAATTGTTGAAACAGAAGATGGGAAATGTAGAATTGTATCAAGACCAGGTCAAAGCGGAACAGTTAGTGGAATTTTAGTAAAGTAGAGACATGAAAGATTACGAACATGTCGTAATCTGGCTTGATTATTTTAACAAGACATTACCACGTAACAAAGGCAGAAGATTATCAAAAGAAAAATGTGTTTTTGACCCATCATTAAAAGAATTAATCGATGCATCAAATGCTGCAGGTTTACAACCAAATGAAACTGAAGAACAAGTAAGATTCCCAAAGAGGCCATATGTTAGGTCAGGTTACATTGTTCTACCAAAAACCGAAAAAAAGACAACAATACTTGAAAAAATTTCTCAAAAACTAGTTTCTAAACGAGCAAAACAATCAAAGAAGTAACGAAAATAGCTACAAACTAAAGTTTTGTTGACAGAACTCAATGAAAACTATCAAAACGTATGAATTGTAATTGCAGGAGGTAGGTGAAGTTATGCACTTAGCCAATAGTGGCAGAGTCATTGTACGACTCAACTCAGAGGTACCTGAAGGTCAAATTCTTTGTGATAGCAATAGTCAAAAAATTGCAAAAGTTACAGAGTTAATTGGACCTGTGTCAAGTCCCTTTGCGTCAGCCATACCACTAACAAATAACTTGAAAAAAATTAGTGGAAAGAAAGTTTTCGCACTTGATCAAGCTCCTGCAAAGAAAAAAAGCAGGAGAAAATATAGATGAGTACAATAGAAATACAATCTTGCTGCAATGAATGTAAATCTTCAGTAGTAGATGACATTCATAACGGCGAGAGAATTTGTTCCGGATGCGGCATTGTCGTTGATGAACAAATGGCTGATTTAGGTCCAGAAACAAAAACATCAAATCTCGAAGACAAGATGAGATTAGCAAGAGCAACTGGACAAACAACACTAGCACAACATGATATGGGAATTGCTACAGACATCTCAATTTCATCCACAGATTTTAGTGGTAAAAAACTCTCAAGTACAGTTTCCAATCAAATGCAAAATCTAAGAAAATGGCAACAAAGAGTTCGCGTTACATCTCCACGTGAGAGAAGACTGACTAACGTTTTAGGAAAAATTTCTGAAACTTGTGTTAGTTGTAGTCTTCCAAAAAATGTGGTTGAAACAGCATCCATGATTTATCGGAGTCTAGATGGAAAAAACATCGAGGTTAAAGGTAAATCAGTCATAAGCATTACGGTTGCAGTAGTGTATATGGCATGCAAACAATGCGGAATAGTCAGATCATTAGATGAAATTTGTAAGAATGTGTGTGAACCAAAAGATGTAAAAGCAAAAACAAAGTTAGCTGCAAAATACTACAGAAATCTTGTTTTAGAGATAGGAAATGTTGTAACTCCAGTAGTTACCATGGACAAATATATCTCAAAGATCGCAAATCTAACTAAAACAGATGTAAGAGTTGAGCGACTTGCTTTAGAGATTGCTGCAAAAACAAAAACAAAAAGTATCACAGATGGCAAGGCTCCAAACGGAATAGCCTCAGCATATCTGTACGTATCTTCAGTTTTGTTAGGACAAAACGTTCTACAAAGAGATGTGTCTTCAGTTTCTGGCATCACAGAAGTAACAATCAGAAATAGAGTCAAAGAGATTCTTTCAACACATAAGATGACTTTGACATTAAGACCTATTTTAGCCAAAAAATAATCACCCCCTTTTCTTCTTTATTTTACATTAGGATTAGCTAAAATTCGTCGAGATTATATACGAAGATCAAAAATTAAACTTGATGGCAGTATTAGAAATAAAGGATTTACATGTAAAAAGAGAAGGAAAAGAAATTCTCAAAGGAGTTAATTTGAAAACAGGTCCAGGAGAAGTGCATGCAATTATGGGTCCTAACGGTTCTGGAAAAAGTACATTATCCTATACACTTTTGGCACATCCAAAATATGAGGTTACAAAAGGAGACATACTTTTGGATGGAGAAAGTATTTTAGAATTAACAGCTGATGAAAGAGCAAAAAAAGGATTATTTTTAGGATTCCAATATCCAACAGAAGTTTCAGGTGTAGGTTTTTCACATTTTCTTAGAACATCTTACAATGCACTAAGTAAAGCAATGAAAGGAGAAGACCGAGAAGTATTCATCACAGTAAGAGAATTTCAGAATTATCTTAAAGAAAATATTAATTCTGTCGGATTAAAAGAAGAATTCCTTTCAAGATATTTGAATGAGGGTTTTTCAGGTGGAGAGAAAAAACGTGCAGAAGTATTACAAATGGCAGTACTAAAACCAAAAATTTCAATTTTAGATGAACCAGATTCTGGATTAGATATTGACGCAGTACAATCAGTTGCAAAAGCAATTAGTCAAGTATCAGATAAAGATTCAACAACAATTGTGATTACACATTATGCAAGAATTCTAAATTTCTTAGATAAATTGGATCACGTTCATGTATTTGCAGATGGTAGAGTTTTAAAAAGTGGCGATGCATCTCTTGCGCAAGAACTTGAAAAACGTGGTTATGATTGGGTTTTAGAAGAAGCCGGAATACAAAAATAAAAATTATTTTAAATATTAGACAACAAATGAATGAACATGTCTGAGGAAAATAAAAGATATTATTTCAATTTCTCATTTTTTAAAATAGATCCAAAATGGAGATGGATGGCAGATTTGGCAAAAGAAGAATCAGCAAAAGAGTTAGAGAATATTTTAGAAAATGCTCCGGTAAAAACTAGAACTTATTCCACATTAGGATTAAGAGATGATGCTGATTTTTTAATTTGGTTCATGTCTGAATCAATAGAAGACATTCAAGAAACAATTTCAAAAATATATCTAACTGTAGTTGGGAAATACATCATACCATCCATAGCATATTTTTCATCAACACGTCCATCAATATATGCACAAACAGATAGAATTCATTCGTTCGTAGGAGGATTAGAGGCTAAAAAATACACAGTTGTGTATCCATTTACAAAAACAAGAGAATGGTATCTTCTTCCTCTTGAACAACGTAAAGCACTGATGGATGAGCATATCAAAGTCAGTCAAAAATATCCACAAGTTGAACTAAACACAACATACTCCTTCGGCATACATGACCAAGATTTCATGTTAGCATTTGAGTCAGATGATCTAAATGTATTTCAAGATATGATTATGGAACTTAGAGGTACCAAAGTTTCAGCATTTGTCAAAGAAGACACACCAATGATAGTCTGTGTGAAAAAAGATATAGTTCCTATAATTACGAGTCTTGGATAATGGATGGACTAAAAGAATGGGCTACGGTAGTAAAAGCTCTAGAACAAGGAAAACAAACTGTAATTTTGAGAAAAGGTGGTATTTTAGAAACTGCATCAGGATTTAATGTTGAATCCAAAAAGTTTTTTTTATTTCCAACATGGGAACATCAAGAGACAAAACATGTTAAACCAGAATTTCATGATTTTCTAAATCAAGTATTAAACAAAAAACCAGATGAAGGGTTTAATAAAATTTCATCATATGCAGAAGTTTTGTTTGAAAAAGATATAGAATCTAATGATGTGATTAACAATTTATCATCATTTCATGTTTGGAGTGATTCCTACATTCAAGAAAGAAGGAATTGGAAACCAGAAAAACCAATGAAAGCAGTATTCTTAAAAACAATAAAAATTCCAGAATTTAATTTGCCATTAAAATCAGAGTTTTCAGGATGCAAATCTTGGATAGAATTAAATTCTAATTTTCAAGAAGGTGAATCATCATTGAAAGATAATGAAATTGAAGAAAAATTACAGGAATTCAAGGAGATTGTTAAATGAAATATAAAAAATTAGGAAAAAGTGGAATTGAAGTTTCAGAGATTGGTTTTGGAGCATGGACAATTGCATTGAATTGGTGGGGGAAAGAGATTGATGAAGACGAAGCTAAAAGAATGTTGAAAAAAGCATATGATTGTGGAATAAATTTCTTTGAAACAGGAGACATGTATGGGAAAGGTAAGAGTGAACGATTGATTGGAGAGACCTTCAAAGATATGAGAGACGAGATTATAATTTCAACTAAATATGGTTATGATTTTGAACAAGTTAAACAAATTGGACATACAGAATTACCACAACAATTTGATGAAAAATTTACTCGTAAAGCATTAAACAATAGCTTGGATAGGTTGAAGACAGACTATGTCGACATGTATGGATTACATAATCCAAAGATGCACCACATTAAAGATGATTCTATTTTCAATACATTGGATAATTTAATTGAAGAAGAAAAAATCAGAACGTATCAGATTGCTCTAGGACCAGCAATAGGATGGACAGCAGAAGGATTAGAATCAATGAAAAGAAAGAATGTGACTGCGGTCCAAACTGTGTTCAATGTTTTAGAGCAAACACCAGGAAATGAATTATTAAATTCAGGTATAGAAAATGATGTAGGGATTTTAGTTAGAGTTCCGGATGCATCAGGAATTTTAACGGGAAAAGTAAATGCAGATACAAAAATTGATGAAAAAGATCATCGTTCAGTAAGAAAAGGGGAATGGATTAAGGCTTCATTGAAAAAAGTTGAAGAGTTGAAACCAATTGCAAATAGAAATGGATTCAGTATTAAAGAATTGGCCATTAAATTTATCCTATCAAAACAAGGAATTTCATCAGTTTTTCCAACAGTGATTAGTGAAGAAGAGATTCAAACATTTTCAGATATGTCAGATGGGAAATATCTAAGTGATTCAGATATGAAAGAAATTGACCAACTGTATAAACAATGGTGGTCAGAAAATCCATACGAATTGAAAGCTACTCAGGTTGCATAGTATCAGATATTTCACGAATCAATTCTCATTAAGATTTAATTGTAGATAATAGAACATTTCTATGATGAGCTCACATTCAGTTTTAGTTTTTTCATTACTATTAATCTCATCAATTATTTTTGTATCCAGTTTTAGTACTAGTTTTGCTGACGAAGTTATTGCCACAAGTACAGGTTTTGAAGATTCAACCATACTTGAATTAAAAAATAGCAGAGGGAATACTGCAGATATCAATACAGTAAGGATTTGGTTAAGCGGAGATAATGAATTCAAATCTTTTAAGACTGAAGAAGGATGGATGGGGAAAAATACACCTCAAGGAGTAATTGTCTTTACATCTCAAAATGAAATAGCTCCAGGTCAATCTGTAAAATTTGGAATTAAGACTATAGAAAATAATCCAGTGATAAATTGGAAAGCATTGGATTCAAATGGTGAAATAATTAGTTCTGCAAGTACAACAGTTTCAGATTCCAAAACATCTCAAAATAAACCAGAATTAAATCAACCAAAGATTGTTACAATAAAAGAAAATTCAAACTTCAGATTCATTCCAGAAAAACCAGCATCAAATTCGGATTTTAGAGTAGTAGGAGAAGAATTTGTTCCAAACCAATCACTTGATTTCTATATTTCAAATGAATTACAAAAATCAGTTAAAGTTGATGAAAATGGAAGGATATTATTCACAGCTAAATTACCAATTATTCTAAATGATGAAAGAACTGAATTTATTTTACGAGATTCAGGTGGAAATGAAAAAAGTCTCAGTATTAGAATTCCACAATTAGAAAATAGGGAAATTGCAGACGTCATAAAATTATCACTTGGTAATACACCGCAAGAGGTCAAACGAGGAGACGTAATAACACTTGAAGGAATGTCAACTCCAAATACAACATTGACGATTACATCAAAAGATGTAAATGGAAATATTCTTGCAATTGACACTATTCAAGTAAGATTTGATGGTAAATGGACTTATGATAATTTGTTTGCCCCAGATTTAGATTTGGGAACAGTTTCTATTGAGATTGACGATGGTAAAAGTAAAGCATTAAGAAATATTGAAGTCATAAGTGCAAAAATAATCAATATAATAAGTACAGAAACAAGTATTGAAGCTGGAAATGTAATTGTGTTTGAAGGAATTGCAATTCCAGATCAAGAAATGTCAGTAATAATTGAAGATGCAATAGGTACAGAAATGTTTTCTAGAACTGTATCGGTTGGAGAATCAGGGATGGTTAATTTCAATGTAGAAATACCAAGAGGTTCGGTTGAAGGGACTTATGTTTTATCAGCATTTCAAGGAAATGAATCTGGAATTACAGTTTTCGGCGTAGGACAAGAACCAGAACCAATTTTAATTGTCAGACCAACAAAATTGAATTTCTCAGCAAACGAAGAAATTAATATTGAAATTCAAGGTCCATCTAATGCACAAGTTGCAATTATTTTGATTGATTCTGCAGATAGAGAGAAATTTTCAGATACACTAAACTTAGGACCAGATGGAAAAGAATCATATAAAATTCAATCAGGAGAATTACCTACCGGTGCATATACATTGAATGCAAAGAGAGGCGAAAGTAGTGGGTCAGAAGTGTTTACAATAGGATTGAAAACTGGCTCTGGTGCAATTTCAATTCAAACAACTAGAGAGGATTATAAACAAGGAGATCAAATATTGATACTCGGAAGTACTGGTGCAATTAATGTTCTACTAGATATTACAATTACAGATTCTGATGGAAAAACTATTAAGAAAATTGGAACATTTTCAGATAGATTTGGAGTATTCAAAGTAGATAATTTTAGAATTCCAATAGATGCCACATTAGGAACGTGGACAATTAATGCAAAAAGTGGCGGAAATTTCAAACTAACAGAATTCCAAGTATCTGGAGAGAATCAAGAATTAGTGATATTTACAGATAAGGAAAATTACAATACAAATGAATTAATGAACATCTCA
>Ga0257121_1002062_pt1 | contig 14580 bp, 11 predicted proteins | sample SI106_100metaG_FD_190180 | JGI IMG/M metagenome (GOLD analysis project Ga0257121, IMG submission 190180) | Marine microbial communities from Saanich Inlet, British Columbia, Canada - SI106_100 | ecosystem: Environmental > Aquatic > Marine > Inlet | place: Canada: British Columbia | collected... | reverse complement strand
CCTATACAGCATAGCAAGCTAACAGGTTGATAAGTCCAATCAAATTTCCAATGCCAAATTCTTGCAATAATATAGGCTGTAATATTGACTTGTATAAATTGCATCACAACCATCTTCAGTGCCAAGCCCTGTGAAGCTAAGCCTAAGCCGGGCATAAAAGCACTACTTGGTGCAAGAACCCAATAAGTTACGATCATGCTGGCAATCATAAAAAATATACCAATAATTGATTGAATGGAAACTTTTTCACTAGCATAAAGCATTGTTCCACCAACCTGGCCCATTGATTGATAAACAGGATAAATAAACATAATTGCTAAAGTTAAGGCTCCACCCTCATAATTTTCTCCAAGAATATTTTTTAAAATAACTTCAGACAAAGGGATTAAAAAACCTGTAATAGCAGCACTAATAAAAAAAAGTAAACGAGAAACTTTTTTATACAATCGACTGACATGTTCATTATCACCTCTTGCTTGTGCCTCAGATACTTCCTTCCAAAAAATCCTCATAATAGAAGCCGTAAAAATAAGTGCGATTGCTGAAAATTGAGCCGCTATAGCATAGTAAGCTTGCTCAACACTTCCACTGTAATATTGCAATAACCAACGATCAATAAAGATATATGCAAAAGTTACCCATGAATAAGGTACGAGTGGCAAACAATAGTTCAAATATTTTTTTAAATTTCTTTCTTCTGGCTCACTAATTGTTTCTGCTTGTTCACCTGGATTATATGTGTATTTACTATGAACAATAATTGCAGCAACAAAGTATTCTATTAGAATTGCAAAAAATATTGCATATAGACCTAACCAACCAAAAAGCCAAAGTAAAACTATAGCTAGTAAGTGAATAAGAGTGACTCCTAAGGCTACACTTTGCACCCAATAAGTTCTTTTTTGTGACTCTCCTGCCTGTTGAATCACAGACCAAACTGTTCCTTGCATAAAAATTGCTACAAATGCTAATAAAACTAAACTTAATTCCTGGCCTAGCCAAATATTTTCAATCCAATGAACTGGAAATAATAATCCAATGACAATGAGAGTAGCTATCAACTGGATAGCGACCCACAAAAAAAATGACCAAACAAACCTTCTAGATCTTGTTTTCTGTGACATGAAAGTAAAAAATGCCGATGAGCTTCCCATATTCAATAAGCTTAAAATACCCATAAATGAGCCCAACATAAAAGCCATATTTCCATAAGATACTGGGCCAAGAAGACGCGCTAATAGAACACCTGTAGTAAAACTGATTAAGCTTCTAAAGAAGTTTGTTCCAACAGTAAAAAGAAAGCGATTCCTAATCGATGTTATCATCAGTATTCAACTTTGCTAAAGGTAAAATCGTATCTTGTAATGCAACCTCAACTCTATCTAATAGATTGTCAGGAAGATGGCTATATCGTTTCTTGAAAAACTCAAGAGCTTCTTGTACAGCATTACTTTCCCACCAAAAATCAACATCCTCCCAAATCATATTTATATGCTGAGCCGCAGACTCTGGAGACTCATGAAAAATACCTACTTCTCTGAGCTTTTCGAAGTATGGAATAGCAGAATTACGTAATTCCCAGTGATTTATATTCCAATACATAACTGTAGGTATATTCATTGTAAAGGACTCTAAAAAAGAAGTGGCATTATAGGTTGAGACATAAATACGACTTTTCTTAATTAGCTTTTTAATATCAGAATTACCTTCATCTAATTGAATATCTGGAAAACGATTTTTCCATCGATCAATTGGATCCCATCCATAATTATCAGCTTTTAATCTCACTGTTAGTACATCACGAATTTCATGCGATAAGGCTTCTACAAAATCAAATTGATCATTAAAATAATCAAGCATTTGGCTTGCTATAGGTGCACTAAAAATATGATAACTCTGAAGTGGTAATTTGATAGCTACCAACATAATTCCATCTTTTTTATTATGCTTAACCCCTAGCGGACGGTGAGCTTTAAGCTGGCCAACTGGTTTTACTTTTGGTTGTGAAGTTTCTGTCCATCCCCAACTCAAATAAGAATCGCTAATAGCTATTTGATGTTCTTCGTAAAAAGCCCATAAATGAGTTCCGATACCACCTCCATGCTGACCAATCACTAATGGAGAGCCTTGTTCATTCTTCTCTGCTGCATAGACTTTGAAGATATCATCTGTACTATAACTGCTACTTGTAAAAATAACCTTTGGTTTGATTGGCCAAGATAAAGCAGCAGCTTGTTCAGTTAATTTTATATAGCCTTCTAAGTATATAGTTGGTATCTGTTGAGGAATCATATTCCTTACAAATAGTTCAAACCCAGAACAATTTTCAACAAATAAACTCCATTTTCTTTTATCGCTATCAATAGCTGTTTTGATTGTTGGTATTTCGCGAACAAGCCTTGGTAGCTGAGTCATGCGTAGATTCAACTTTACCTCATCAATGCGAGACAAATAGGTATTTAGAAAGAGAGCATCTTGGTCTCTCCTTAAGGGATTTAAAATTTTGTCATGGAAAGCAAAAAAACTTTTTTTGATACCACTAATCCAGTCATTATTAGAACTAATTTTTGGATGTTTATCTTCTGGTTGACGTATATTCATTATGCAAGGCACGCTTGTATACTCTGTTAAAATATTAGCATATATATAATGATTCCATTCTATCTTAACAGCAAGTTTCATAAAATGAGCCATATCATTAGGCACAAGTGACTCTATTTGACCGTTCTGAATAACTGTTTCTGATAATTCATAATTATTAATAGCACTCTGGATGGATTTCCATCGATCAAATAATATTTGGGTAAAATAACCTAGCCAAGGTCCAATTAAAATTCGCCAATATCTTAGGCTATGATTTGTACCATGAATTTTGTTTAATTTTTGTGATAGTTCTAAAAGCAGGTTTTCGTAAAGTTTTTGTAAATATTGATAGTCTGTATAAAGCATTTTTCGGTCATCCCAATGATAAGGAACAACTATTGCATTGAATTTCTTCCACTTTTCTTTTCGACTATAGCGTTTGCACCATTCTCCTAGAAAGAGGACTGGCTCATCTTTCGTTTTTGGCCAAGTTTGCTCATCAGCGGTAGTAATGAGCGAGCGAGCTACCAAGTTGTACCTCTGCTCTCAAAAGAGGAAATTATAGTATATTCTCTTTCCATAGTTAAAAGATGCCTACTGTTTGGCCACCATCAACTACCAATATTGATCCAGTTATAAAACTCGCCCGCTCGGAGCAAAGAAACACAGCTGCATCTGCCATCTCTTCTGGTGAACCAAAACGTTTCATAGGTACAGTAGATTCAATAATCATATTTACTTGATCAGGATTTTCTTTAATTTTTTCATCCCAAGATCCGCCTGTAAATAATACATTACCAGGTGCCAAAACATTTATTCGTACTTCTTGTGCCAATTTTCTTGCCATATTTTTTGACAGCGCTATAACAGCCGCTTTAGCAGTGGAGTAATCAACAGGTGCGCCGAATGCTTCCATTGCTGTAATTGATGAAACAAACAAAAGACACCCTTTTGATTCTCTTAGCATAGGTAAAAAAGTCCTGGCAGTATATAGCGAGGTTTCAAAATTATTATCCCAGATCTTTTTCCACTGATTATCATCAGGCAATGGGTCAGACACACTTCGTCCATCTCCAACATTAGCTATAACGATATCCAAGCCATTCCATCTTTCTTGGACTCGTTCCTTTAGTACTAAAAGTTCACTTGGATCTGTGCAGTCACATTCATCTGCAATCACACGGTTTTCTCCAAACTCTTCAATAAGTGATGATTTTGTTTGGTAGAGTTGTTCTGAACCCCTTGAAACAATATAAGTTAATGCATTCTCTTTAAGAAATGTATGTGCAATAGCAGCTCCAATACCCTTAGAGGCACCAGTTATTAAAACTCGCTTACTTTTTAAACCTAGGTCCATCTTTATATTTCTTCATCTTAAAAAAATAAGAATAGTAAGGTTATCTTGTTCTAAATGACTGCTCATTTAGACTTTAATTCTTCAACAATTTCCATCAATACTCCCTCAGGATCATGACAATATACAACCTTTGCTTTACCATTAGGCGCTGTTGCTGGCAAACTAGCTACAGTACCACCTGCTTTTCTAATTTTATCACAAGCACTTTTAATATCATCAACGGTAAATGCTAAGTGTGAACAACCTAATTTATTAGATTTTTGATTAGTTACTTCTTTACTTTCCAAATGAGAATGATAATGGAGTAACTCTAACAAACATCCATCAGGAGCTTCCAACTTAACCCATTCTAATTTTGTATGCTTTAACCCTGTAACCTGATCAATAAAATTTCCTTCTTCAATAGCTTTATTAGAATCAATGAATCCAATAGCTCTATAAAAATTTGAAGCTCTTTCTAAATCTCTGACTACAATCCCAGTATGTCTGATAGATTTAATCATATTGACTCCCTAATAGATTCTTCCAAAACCTCAATACCATCTATGAGTGCCTCCTCATTGATAGATAATGGAGGAGCTAGTTTAATTGATTCTCTCCCAGTATGAACAACTAATAAACCTTTTTGGAATGCTTTTTCAGCAACCTTGTCACATAATTGTGTCAATTTATTACCTTCTTTATCCATAAAAATAAGGGCCGCTAAAAGACCTTTTCCAAAAACATATTGTAAATGATCAGGATATCGATTTTTTATCTCTTTGAGTTTATGGTGTAAAATCTGACCAAGTTCCTTAGAATTTTCAATTAATTTATCCTCTAATAGTGCTTTCAGATTTTCATGTCCCGCAACACATACTAAAGGATTAGCTGAATGTGTAGAACTCATAGAGCCAATACCTGGTAAGTCCATAATTTCTTTCGATCCCAATACAATTGACAATGGTAAACCAGAACTAGCTCCCTTACCACAAGCTAAAATATCTGGTTCAACTTCATAGTGTTGATAACCAAAAAGTTCTCCTGTGCGGCCAAAGCCTGACTGCATTTCATCAAAGGCAACCAAAATATTATGTTCTTTAGCAAATTTCATTAAGGCTTGTACAAATTCTTTGGGGTAAAAAATAGCACCCCACCCCTGAAAAGTCTCTAACATAAAACCACATAAATCTTTATAAGGATTTAAATTATGGGTTTCAAGCAGTTTTATTATTGAACTATTGAAGAATTCCTTTGAATTTTCTACTATCCATGGGTAAGGAAAATCAATGTGATGCATATTTGGATCTTCAAATCCAACCCATTCTTTTTCTTTTTTATTGCCTGTCATTATCTGAGCACCCATAGTACGTCCATGATAGGATGAATTGAAACAAACTACCCCCCCTCTTCTTTTTTGCTGGCTTTGACCATAAAGTCTCATTAGCTTCAAAGCAACTTCTGTGGCTTCTGTGCCAGAAGAAAGTAGAAAAGCTTTTTGAAATTGTTTAGAGGTATTCTTAATCAAATAATCTAAATACTGAATTCTTTCATTTGATGCATATGTGTAGGTATGTAATAGTGGTTTATCTAATAAATCTTTAAGTCCCTTCACAATGCGTGTATTACTATGTCCTGCATTAGCAACGAATATAGTACTGGTAAAATCAAGCCAAGTATTGCCCCATTTATCAAAAACTTGGAAATCTTTTGCTCTATCCCAAATCATTGGATATTGTCCATGCATAGCTTTAGATTCCAAACTATACATTTTTTGTAACAAAGGAATGCTCTCTGGTACCGGCAATGAAGTCTTTATTGATCTATACTTGGTATCAATCTTTTCAACTTCTTTTGATGTATGTGAAAATCCTGCACTAGCCATTGACTACCTCTAATAAAATTTTAAAAACTATTTAAATAGTTTTGCAACTCTGTTCCATCTCTATTTATCTGATATTGAATGTAATCAAACTCCTCTATTGAGTCAACCTCTGAGCATACAGGAGAGACAAAACCAATCATAGAATCACCATGAATTCCTGGATTGCTCATAACATATGTAGCCTTCACAATATCAACATACCCATTAGGAATATATACTTTGTCAAATGCTTCTTTAGGTAAATTAGTATCATCATTAAAGATACCTTTGAAGTTATCACCACTTTTTTTAAACCACTTAAAAGGTGTCTCAGGAGCCTCATGGGCAGACCTCAAAGAGGTAGAATCTTGATGGTTTTTAATCAATTCAATAGCACTATCTATTACCCTAAAGTCTCTTAATGGTGTTGTTGGTCTTAAATGCACCCAATAATTTGGGACTATATTTTCATTAGCTTTTAGCCACTCCATAGCATGCAGAAGAAAATCTCTATCCATAGAAGTATCGTTTGAATATTTATCTGGACGCATAAAAGGGGTCTCAGCACCATAATATTTGGCAATATCAGCATATTTTTTGGAATTAGTAGAAACAATAACTCTATCTATTGATTTTGATAATTTTGCAGCAGCTATACTATAAGCAAGTAATGGATGATCAGATAATAACTTAATATTTTTATCAGTTACTGTCTTTGCTCCTGAACGAGCAGGAATTATGGCAATTACATCATTCATTTAAGTATGGACTAATCCAATCTAGTTGTTTTTTAAAAATATCAACACCTTGATCATCACGATAAGCCTGCATAATAAAAGGGCCTTGATAATTAAATTCTTTTAATTTTTTAAAGAAAGAATCAAAATCAGCATCACCTTGACCTAAAATAACTGAGGCACCACCAAAATTTCGGTCTTTAATATGTATATCTGAAATCCTTTCACCATAAGCATCGAGCTCTTCAATTGGATTATATCCAAGAGCTGCGCTGTTACCAATATCATAATTCACAGTTACAATCCTTGAGTTGAAAGAATTAAGTAACTTTAAAAAAGAACTAGGTGGTAAATCAGTCTCAAGTGAGAGGTTAACTTTATTATTTTCAGCTATTTCTATTATAGGCATAAGGTTGTTAATAAAACGATCTGCTGCTGCTTCGCTATTTATTGAAGATTGATCAACACATGGTATTACAATATCTCTCACTCCTAGGTTAGAAGCATTGGGGATCAAATTACTTAGTACTTTTGCACTTGCTATAGCTGATTTAGGATCTTCAGAATGCAATGGTGCCTCCATGAAATAATCGGCACATATTGACTCAACTGTAACATTCGTTTTTTTAATAACTGACTGAATTTCGCCAATACCATCTTTTTTTATTAATGGATTTTCTTCAGAATAATCAAAATCAAGAATGAATTCTATACTATCTATGCCAATCTCTGCACATATACTAAATTCTTCTTGCCAGTAATTACGTGGATGCGCCTGATATCGGTTATTAAGCTTTGGTAGAAGCCTTCCCTGCATGACACCTATTTTATTCATCAATTACCTTAATGTAATAAATTTTGATTCTATTAAAATATTCTCTATTAATTCCATGAGTACATGACCAGCAGTTATATGGCTTTCTTGAATTCTTGCAGTATCACTGCTTGGAACTAGAAAAAACTGATCACATAATTGAGAAGAAGAGCCGCCTCCAGAGCCAAGAAACCCAAAACATACAATGCCATTTTCTTTTGCAGATGTTAAAGCACGATTTACATTTTTAGAATTCCCTGAAGTAGTAATTCCGAGTAAAACATCTCCCTTAACACCAATTGTTTCTACCATTCTTTCGAATAAAACTTCATAACCAAAATCATTACCGCATGCAGTTATAGTTGATGTATCCATTGTTAATGCTATTGCAGGAATTCCTTCTCTATTATTTAGTGGTTTCAATCTAATTAATAATTCTGCTGCTAAATGTTGTGCATCTGCTGCAGAACCTCCGTTTCCACAAATAAGTAGCTTGTTCCCGTTCTGGATAGATTTTGCAATTATATTTGCCATTAAGATAATTTTTTTATACTCACCATTATCTATAATATCTTTCTTTACATTTCTAGATTCTTGAAAAGAATTTTTTGTGATTTCATCATTGGTTAGATTCATAATTTTATTTGAGGTTTTAAAGTTAAACTAGACTAAATTATTTAGTTTATCAAGAGCAGTCCAAAATCCTTCTCCGCCATTCTTATGGCCTTGCCATATTTCTGGAATAAAGGTGCTTTGTGGGGCATAAAGATTAAGTATATTGGATAAACGTTTGAAATCTATTTCCCCATCACCAACTTGTAAACCTTCGCCATTAGTTCCAGAGGCATCACCAAGATGAAGATGAGCAGTTATTGGAGCAATTTTTTCCGAAAATTCATAAAAGTCCCATTTAAATTCATTGCATGCAAGCATAGTGTGCGAAACATCAAAACACATTCTAAGATTAAGCTCATCACACCATTTCAGAATATCATCTATATGCACAAAAAGATTTTGATATCTTTGCCCGCCAAAATGCCAAGGGAAAGGAGCCATAGTTTGAGGTATAATTTCAACATCTTTTGTATCTAATTTTTCTAAGCTATCTCCAAAAATTTCATAGTATTCACTTAACTGATCTTTTTTAATGAATTCATCCATGGAGATTCCACCAATATTTGCCACTATCTTTGGGTTTTCTGTAGAAGGGAAAAACTTATTAAGTTCTCTTGTCATATCAATCACTCTTTGAGTTTCTTGTAGCGATTGGTCTCTATACTGTCTATCTGGTGTAGCTAAGTCCATTAGATGGCTTCCATTAAAAAGCTCTGGAGCATGAACAACATAATCAAAGGAATAATGTCCTTTGAAATAATCTTTTAAATCTAGATCTAAGTCTGAATAAGACAAATGGAATTCAAATAAATCTGGAGTTATCTTGCTAGAAAAATAACCAAAATCATGGAATCTCACAGGTATACCCCATGCATGCTTAAAATTATATTGCGAAGGTTCCTCAACATATCCATTTAGATCTGATGGATAAAAAAAGTCTTCTTCTTCAATATCTCTAATAGCTATCTTATCTAATAAATTATTATAATTCTGAGGAGATAGACCTTGCCCAGGACTAGCAACCTTTATAAAGTCTTTGGTGATCTTCTCTCCCTTGAGAATTTTTTTTGAAGCCATTAAGCTCTTTGAAAGATTTTCTTTATTGATCATCTGGCCTTGGGAAAGGTTTTTCTCAACATTAGATCCTAAAGCACTATTTATTTCTTTAATTCCTAGTATTAAATCTTTCAATCCTTGAAACTCTATACTCGCTGCATGATCAGGCCCTTCCATACTTCTATCTAATGTAAAATGTCTTTCTATAATCTGTGCTCCTAGTGCACATGCAGCCATTGAAATATTAATGCCTCTTTCATGGCCAGAATATCCAATAATGGGATGGATACTCTTTAGTTTTTCCATCCATGATAGGTTTATGTCATTTATAGGTGCAGGATAAGTGCTATTGCAGTGCAATAAAGCAAATTCTGCATTGTTTTCATTAAGATAATCAACAGTTATTTTGATTTCTTCCTCTGTGCTCATCCCTGTTGATAAAATTAGTGGTTTTGATGTTTTGATCAATGATTCTAATAATGGAGTATTTGTAAGATCAGCTGAAGCAACCTTATATGCCTTCACATCGAATGTCTCAAGGATATCTAAACTAACCTGATCCCATGGTGTACACATATATAAGATTTTCTTACTTTCACAATAATCAAATAATTCTTTATGTTGATCTGATGTGAATTCAAATTTTCTCAAAAGATCCAAAATATATTCTGAACCTAGATCATCTCCATCTTTCTGAAGAGATTTTTTCCTGTATAGAGAATCTAAATCTCTCATTTGAAACTTGACACAATCAGCTCCTGCTTCAATTGACAAATCAATCATCTTTTTTGCATTATCTATTGATCCATTATGGTTATTACCAATTTCTGCTATGAAAAAAGTTTTATTCTTTTCAAAATGAAAATTATCAATTGTAAATTTCATACGATTAGTCTTTTCTTCTTACTGACCAACTTTGCAGGCCATCAAAATCAAAATTAAAATTTGTGACTTTCAATTTTTGAGTATGTAGATATTCTATTAGTTCAAACTTCTTAGAGGGATCTACATAGAATATAAAAAAACCTCCTCCACCAGCACCAAGTAATTTGCCACCTACTGCACCATTAGATATAGCGCCATTATATATATCATCAAGATATGAATTTGATATTTTAGAGCTTATCTTTCTTTTAAGATTCCATGCCTTATGAAGGTTCTCACCAAATGTTTGAAGATTGCCTTTTAGAAGAGCATTTCTAATTTCATAAGTTAAATCTACATTTTGACTGATGATATCTTTAATATCTTTAGATTTTGAAGATTCTTTTTGATCTTCATGAATTGCCCCAGAATCATGCATACTATTTGTATCACATAAGACAAGGCATTCTTGTAATTCATTAATTACATTTTTATTTAATCTAAGTGGATGAACTATATTTTGCTCCTTTCTAAATTCCATAAAATTAAAACCTCCAAATACAGTCGCATATTGATCTTGCCACCCGCCTGCAATATTGAATAGTATCCTTTCTGCTTCATAAGCCAATTCAGCTATTTCATGATCATCCCACTTATCTGTTCTAAATTGATTAAAGCATCCTATCACTGCCGATGAGATTACAGCAGAACCTCCAAGACCTGAGCTTATGGGATAATCGCTATTAAGATATAGATCAAATCCAAAATCAGGCTCTATACATTTTATTACAGAAATAATTAAACCAAATTCAGATTCTTTAGAAAATAGATCTTCTAAATCATTAGCTATTATTTCAGATTTTAAATCAGCAGACTTAATATATATATTTTTATCATTCCTCTTTCTAAGAAAAGCATGACTATATAAAGATATTGTTATATTGATTACTGCGCCTCCATACTCATTAAAAAAATGAGTTAAATCTGAGCCACCGCCGCCAAAACTCACCCTAACAGGAGACCTTGAATTAGCATATACCTCACTCTCTCCTATTAAAGGAATACTATTCTTGGTTACAATTTCTATTAATTGATTATTGTCATCAAGTATAGGAATAGCTTTAATGGTTGAATCTAGTTGCTTGAGAATATTTTCTCTTGACGAATCTTTATAAGCAAATATAAATTCTTTATTAGAGAATCCAGAAACATCTTGATCAAGAGAAGGATTTTTAATTAAAGCTCTCCTAACATCTCCATCTGTTATAAATCCATTTATAGAATTTTTTTCATCGCAAGTAAGAACGAAACCAAGATGATTACTTTCAATCTTTTTAATAGCATCCTTAAGATATTGCTTATCAGAAATGATAAATATTTTTAAATCTTTCGAGGGTATAAATTTTGATTTCATAACTATTAATGTTTATTAAATTGCATATAGTGATATAGATGGAATATTATTTTTTGTGGGGGTTATAGAAACAATTTCACAAGAATTAGATTCTTCAAAATAAGAATGGAAAATTTGGTTCATCTCAGCTGATCTTAAATCATCACCATTAAAGCCATCAATTCCTGCTAAATAAATTTTTGAAGCCTTACCCGCTGTAACAAATGAAAGAGCGTAAGCTACAACAAGAGGCAAAGGTATTGTAGATTGTAAAGCACCGAAATTAAATTTGTTCTCCTCGATATATATACCGTAATCCAAAATATTAGACTCAGAAAGCATTTCTTTTATTTCTGTTGGTAATTGACTGAATGGCAAAACTATTTTCTGTTTTAATTTACTGTATTCCTCACAATCAGCAATAATCCGCATAGGATGGCATGCTGTTCTTAGATCAACTAATGATTCTGAAATACTTTTTTTGGTATTTAAAGCCAAAACAATAGGATGATTTTTCTTAATAAAATCCTCTAATCCTTCTTTATGGGTTATAGCCGAAGGTCCAGAACCAATAATTAAGACTTCCTTGCCTTTAAAAAGTTCTTTTGGGTTCCAAGTCCCTTCTTTCTTTGATTGATATAATTGTCTTCCAGTTTCAAGCGCTTCTTTACTAAATTTAGTGCCTCCAACCTCTTTTAAATGATTTATTAGTGATAATATATCAGGTGTTTCATACCTATCATCTTCGAGCATTGACTGAATATATGTTGGGTGTATTTTATGTTCACCGGCTAAATAGTAGAAAATATTTGTCCCCCAAGAGTATCTCTCTTGTAGTGGGCCAAAGTAATTAGCAATTAAGTCTGCAATACTCTCTAGGTTGGGCTGTGCATTCCTTTCCTTCTCAAATTCAATAATTGTATTCTCTGTTTTTGCATTTCCGGGTCCTCTGCCCATTCCAGTTAATGTGCTATCGATCCAGGTAGCTCCCTCACTGAGTGCAGCTTTACTGTTAATCATCGCCAAGGTCTTACTATCATGAGTATGGATACCAATTTCCCCATCCCACCCTTTTCTCAAGTTTATTATTATATTTTGAACTTGTAAGGGATCTAAACTCCCCAAACTATCTGCAAAATACAGAACATCCAATGGCCATTTATTTGCTTCTTCAGCATATTGAATTATATCTTCTTCTGTCGCTTCTGAAATCTGCATTAGATTGATTCCAACTATGTAGCCCATATTTTTTAAGGTTTCAGTTACAGGCAAAACCTTTTTAAATTCTTTTAAATGAGCTGCTATCCTAATTAATTTAATTTGCGATGTTTGATTAATGAGTTTTACTATATTTTTTTCTGGTAGTTGATTTTCAATAAATAACTCTGATGCATTTATCATAATGCCTATATTGAGATCACTAGGTATATCTAAGGTATCAAGAAAACTATCAGTACTATATGCATAAGCTCCCTTGAAGCCATCTTTGATTATTGAACGAAAACCTATTTCTACAAAATCTATACCTATAGACTTCATACAGGATAGATATGCTGTTACTAAGTCAGCATCAAAGTCCCAGTTATTATAATAACCTCCATCTCTAAGTGTGCAGTCTAAAAGCTTTATATTCATAGGTTAATACTCCAATATTCTATTTAAAATATGCTTTATAAGGGACTATAAAACTATTAATACCTATCAATATTTTATACTTTTTATTTTTGGTGGAAAAAAAGTAATAAGCATCTTTTTATCCATAAAAAATAAGGCGAGCACAACTATTAAAGAAAAAGAAAAACTTGCTATGAAGTATGTTAGAACGACTATTGATCTTTGGGGTAGTATCTTTTGTTCAGGAACAGCGGCATGTTCAATTATATCGAAAACATAATTATCTAAAACTTCAGAAAGCATGAGTGTATTTAGTTCTTTCTCCATTAATGCTGAAATTGACTTTCTTATCTCAACAGTTGTTGATTCTTGTAACTTATTGATTAAAAAATTATAAGCATTTTGGGCTTTTGTTTTATCTATGTTAGAAATATATAAATTTATCTCTTTTAATACTCTGTCTGCCCATTCCTTAGCTATATAAGGTGACTCATGAAAAATAGTTAGTGTAATTATTCCATTTTCTCTATCAAGACCTATCTCAAAATTAGAATCTATAAACTCTTTATGTGCGTTCAAAAGACTTGGTCTTCCATTCACCCATTGATTTTTTATATTTTGAGTATTGTATTCATCTGAAATATAACTATCACTTGATTTACTTATATCAAAAGAATCATAGGCCATTAGGTTTTTTAAAAAAATATCATCTTCATGGAAAATTTTAAAGAAATCCCTAGACCTCATTCGTTCAATAACAAATTTTCCTGATGAATCCATTTGGGATTCGTTACTTGCTAATTTTGTTAATATAGAAAGGCTGCTATTTTCTTGGTTTGAGAAAGATGATGTATAGCTTAATTGATAGCTTGAGCTATAAATATTATCTAACGACAATGAGTAAAGAACAGCAAATATCGTAAAAAATGATGTAAATAGAATAATAAACTTTCTACTAGACATTGCAGCCTGTAATAGATCAACTATATTTAATTCATTAGGATCGTTTGGATTCATTTTTTGCCTAGAAACTATTAACTGCTGCTGCTGCTAATGCCATTTGATAGATAATTTGTGTAATTTCAGTTGTTGCTTTTATCCCAGAGAAAGGTTGGATACTCAATGGAACAACAATTGTATCTCCTGGTTCAAGACTCGATTTACCTGCTCTAAAAAATCCTGATCCTGATAACTGAGAAGGTGAGACTATACTACCATCAGATTTAATAAGATAAGTATTATTTACATCAGCAAAAATAGTAGTTCCCCCACTCAGACTAATGTAATCTTGAAGATATAAATTTTGCTCATATAAATGTGAGTTTGCAACAAACACTTCACCTATTACAGAAATACTCTGTTTTCTTTTTGGAATAATAAGACTATCTCCATCTTCAAGAATAATATCTTCAACATAGTTATTTAATATAGAATCAAGATCAATCACTAATCTACCTAGTGCATCATTTGATTGAGTGTCTCCAGTAATCAGAGATGTTAGCTGACTAATTGAATTATTATCCAATGATTCTTGTCCTAAACCTCCTGATTGGCTAGACAATAGAACTTTTCTTCTTAGTTCATTTTGTGCACTCTTAAATCTTTCTTTCTCTGCTGCTTTCAGTGCATTCCTTTGAAAATAAGCTGCCTTTGGGGAACCATTATCTGTTAATCCTCCTGCCCGTCTGATTAACTCTCCTAGTG
>Ga0257121_1002053_pt1 | contig 14609 bp, 14 predicted proteins | sample SI106_100metaG_FD_190180 | JGI IMG/M metagenome (GOLD analysis project Ga0257121, IMG submission 190180) | Marine microbial communities from Saanich Inlet, British Columbia, Canada - SI106_100 | ecosystem: Environmental > Aquatic > Marine > Inlet | place: Canada: British Columbia | collected... | reverse complement strand
TAGAAAATAAATATCTAAAGAATTTAATAGACGAAAAACTATTAAACTGGGCATCATCAAAAAAAATATTTAAAAGATCTGAAATAGCAAAATTTGCAAAAGAATTAAATGTACAAGATAGAACTCTAACAAATAAATTATCAAAATTTATTAAAGAAGAGAAACTAACCCAGCCTTTGCATGGAACATATAGTATAGTTTAATGAGATATATTCTTTTTAAACGCAAGGAGACACTGCATAATACTACAGCGGAGATTCAAAACCCAAAACAAAAGACCAAATCGAAAATAAATTAAAGTATTGAAAATCAATATTATGAGTAAATTTAGAGATGGGGGAAGGCATATTTGTTAAGAGATTAAAAAAATAAAAAATATTTAGGTGGCAAGAATGTGAGGATTATACCTCAATATATGAATGGGCATTGGCTATAGAAAACAACTATTTTCGAAGGGGTGGCATGACTTTTTAAGATTTTTACCTCCAAATTTTTTGACTTTTTTAACTGGCTCAGCACTGCCACAAACAACACTTTTTTATATATTTGTATACTAACTACACATAAAAAAACCCCACCAAATAGGTGAGGTTTCTGTGGGCCCAGTTGGGCTTGAACCAACGACCCCTTGATTATGAGTCAAGTGCTCTAACCAGCTGAGCTATGGGCCCTGTTAAAAAGTAAGTGCAAAACTATCAAAATTGTTCAATAATTTGCATGTTTACCAAATGAAAAAATGCAAAGCTATTATTTTTGATTTAGGAGCTGTTATCCTTAATATTAACTATCAAAATACGATAGATGAATTTACTAAATTAGGCGTAAAAAATGCAGCAACTTTTTACTCTAAAAAAATACAAACGGATTTATTCAATCAAATTGAAACAGGAATGATTAGCAGTAATGAATTTCTGAAAGCATTACAAAAAGAAACTAACAATGCAAATATTAAACAAGTAGAGCAGGCTTGGAATGCTATGTTATTAGATTTACCACAGGAACGATTACAATTGATAAAAAAGTTAAAAAATAATCATACTATTTACCTGCTAAGCAACACAAATGCTATTCATATTGATGCATTTAAGAAAAAGTTAGGAAATACAAAATGGTTAGCATTTTGTAAATTGTTTGAAAAAATGTATTTATCTCATGAATTAGGTTTAAGAAAGCCAGATGTTAAAATATTTGAATATATACTGAAGGAACAGGAACTAAAAGCTGAAGAAGTATTTTTTATTGATGACTCTCCACAACACATAGCCGGCGCAAAAAAATTAGGACTACATTGTCATTATTTATTAGATGATGAAAACATTATCTCCCTATTTCCTGACATAGTTCTATAAGTACACCATTAGTATCCTTAGGGTGTAAGAAACAAATTAACTTATTGTCCGCCCCTTGTTTTGGTTGGTCATTCAACATTCTGATTCCTTCAGATTGTAAGCGTTTCATTTCTTCTTTTATATCTGCAACATCAAAAGCAATATGGTGCATTCCCTCTCTATTCTTAGCTAGGTACTTTGCAATAGAGCTGTCCTGATTAGTTGCTGCAACTAATTCAATTTTGCTTTCGCCCACTTGAAAAAAAGAAGTAATTACTGATTCTGATTCTACAGATTCTGACTTGTAACTCTCTTTTCCAAATATTTTGGTAAATACTTTATTTGAGGCTTCAATATCCTGAACAGCAATACCGATATGTTCTATTTTTCTCATCTTAATAGCCCCAGAAACCGATATGCCTTTGAGAAGCTAAAGTCTTAATTCTTAAAGACAACCCTATTTCGTGCGTACCGTAAGCATATTGCATAATCTCCCCAGTAAAAGTATGTTCATAAGTATATGATATGTGTAATTTATTAGCTACAAAACCAAAACCAAAAACTAAAGTTCCATCTGTTCGGTAAGTTAATCCAGTCCATGTATCTTCTAGGTAAATAATTCGAGTAGTAATATCCGTCACATTACTATGCAATTCCATTTTACGTAACAAAAAAGAAGGTTCAAGTTGCCAATCCCTATTCATAATATTAAAACGATAAGCCCCCATAGTATAGTAGTTGCGAAATAGTTTATTAGAAACAGGGCTTAACCTAATTGGAGTTTTAAAAGTAGATTGCAACAAATTAGAAGCCGAAAAACCTAAATAAAAATTTCTACCATATAAATAAGTTCCTGCAGAAACATCCCCTAATGTATTTTCGTAAGCACTTGCAGAATAAGCAGGATCAATTCCTGGTGGTAAATCTTCCTTATTAAAATCCAGATTATAGTACATTAATTTAGCACCAACACCAAAAGAAAGATTTACTTTTTCATAATTAAGAGGAATATGATAAGCGTAATTTAACTGCAAATTTGCTTGTAAAGAAGGATTCGCTTTATCAAATATAAGGTAACCACCCATAGCAGATCGATTGTTTAACGCTCCATGGTAATTTATATTTGTACTTAATGGAGCTCCTTCAAATCCTAACCATTGCTGCCTAGTTTGCATACTTAGGGAGTTATATGTTTTACTTCCTGAAACGGCAGGATTAATTGCCATATCATTATTATAGTATTGTGTGAATAATGGCTCTTGTTGTGCAAATAGACTAACACTTAAAAGCACACTTAAAATTAATATTATTTCTCTCATTATCTTACAATTGTTAACACCCCCTTAAATACTGTATCCTCATTTTCTAAATCAATTATATAATAATATGTCCCCGATGGAAGTATTCTTCCTTGCTGATCTTTACCTGAAAAAGCATCTTCTTCAGCATTAATATAATTTCTTCTATTGTAAACTTGCTTCCCTGTTCTGTCATAAACCTGAACCAAAGCTTCAGGATATAGATTGATATTTTCTATTTCCCAGAACTCATGTATATTATCATCATTAGGAGAAAATACTTTATAAATCGTAATACAAATGGAAGGGTCTGATTTTACTTCAATAGTATCGCGTGTTACACAGCCCATTGCGTCAGTAATTTTCACATGATATTCTCCAGGAAACAATCCTTCAACAACTGAAAAAGAATCATGTTGAATAACAAAAGTACTATCTATTGACCATTGAAACTGAAATGGAGCAGTTCCCTTAGTTACAAACACCCTTGCCGAACCGCTATAATCATCCTTACAGATTACACCAACTGAAGACATAAAAGGATTCATAGCACTAGCAGTATTAATAGAAAGATTTTTGGTTCTTGTACAATTATTTGCATCAGTAATAAATAACTGATAAGGTAAAATACTTGGGGCTAAACTATCTGTATTTCTTGCTGTATCTCCTGTACTCCACAAAGTGGTATAAGGTGGCGTGCCTCCCCATATACTTGTAATTACATCAGCTGAATCATTTTCATCACACATAGTAGATAGCTCAAAAATAGCATCAATTTGTAAGACTTCTTCAATTGCAATAGAATCGATTACATAACAAATAGCCGTTGTACTAGTGTCTCCAGATATCAGGTTATCCATAATGTGCAGCACATAATCTCCAGCAATCAAATTACTAATATTAGCTGAAGTAGAAGTAAAACCCCCAACTCCAGTCCACCAAAAAGTTGTACTTGAATTTAATAAAGTGATATCAATTGCACCAGTATTGTCCCCATAACAATTAATATGTGAATAATTATCAAGATTATAATCACATTGTGCGTTTACCGATAAAGTGGCAAATAGAACTGTAATTATGAAAAGGTTTTTTATTTTTTGCATGCTTAAAATTAAGATGGACAAATATAAAAAAAAATGCTTGTTATTTCTAACAAGCATTTTTGGAGGTATCGAGCAGATTCGAACTGCTGTAGATGGTTTTGCAGACCACTGCCTAGCCACTCGGCCACGATACCGTTTCGAGTGGTGCAAATTTAATTATTTTTAAACTATCAGCACCTTAATTAAAAAAAATTATTTTCCATTAAAATCAGACATTGTACGACCTATACCCATACTAGTAAATGCCTGAATCATTTTTACTGTTAAATCCATACGAGTATCCATAGTAATATAATCTTCATTAGTAAAATTATCCAAGACATATTCAGCTTGTTTTCCTCTGGGAAAATCGTCACCAACACCAAAACGCAACCTTGGATAATTACTAGTTCCCAACTGATTTTGAATATCTCTCAATCCGTTATGGCCACCATCAGAACCCTTTTTTCGCATACGAACAATGCCAAAAGGCAAAGAAATATCGTCTGTAACTACTAAAATATTTTTAATATCTACCTTAGCTTGTTGCATCCAGTATTTTACCGCCTTACCTGAAAGATTCATAAAGGTATTTGGTTTAACCAAAACTAAAGTACTACCCTTAAACTTTACCTGAGCAACATCAGCTAACCTCTCTGTAGAAAAAGAAATGTTGGATAAGCCCGCAAGTTTATCCAACATTTTAAATCCTATATTATGCCTTGTATTTTCATATTCAGCACCAGGGTTCCCTAATCCAATGATTAAGTACTTCATGATTTACTCAGCAGCTGGCGCTTCAGCACCTTCAGCAGGAGTATCTCCTTCAGCACCTTCAGCACCCTCCTCAACTTCCTCCTCAACTTCCTCTTCAATAGCAGCTCTTGCAGTTTTAACGCCAACTACAACTGAATTTCCTGGTGCGACTAACTCACATCCTTCAATATTAATGTCTTTAATATAAGTAAACATACCAATCTTTAAGTGCTCAATGTTCAACTCAATTGAATTAGGTAAATTAGCTACTAAACCTTTAGTAATAATTTTACTTCTTCTGAACATTAAGTTACCTCCATTCTTAACCCCTATCGCAGTACCATTTAAGATAACTGGAATAGCAACTGTAATTGCTTTATTGTCAAATACTTCTAAGAAATCAATGTGTAGTATTTTATCCGTTACTGGGTGAAATTGAATGTCTTGCATAATCGCTTTAGTAACATTACCATTAATGCTTAATTCAACTACAAAAGTATCTGGAGTATACACAAGCTTTCTAAAGTCATTTTCATGAGCATAGAAAGTCACTTGCTTTTCTCCCCCGTAAAGTACACATGGTACATTACCCTGATTTCTTAACGCACGAGTGTTAGTTTTACCAACATTCTCTCTTTCTTTTACGTTAATTGCTAGTGTTTTCATCTTTATTTAAATTTGATTATTAAGTCTTTATTTATTGGTTACTTTTCCATTTATCAGAAATGGATTCATTTTTCACCACTGAAGTAATGGTTTGAGCAAAGAAATCAGCAACTGAAATTTCTCTTACTTTACTACTATTATGTGTTTTAGGAATTGTATTTGTAATTATTAACTCCGCAATACTTGAATTATCCAATCTTTCATAAGCTGCACCCGATAAAATACCATGTGTACAATATGCTCTTACACTTGTGGCTCCACTTTCCATCATTAAATCGGCAGCTTTAGTAAGCGTACCCCCCGTGTCTACCATATCATCAATAATTACAACATCTTTACCATTTACATCTCCTAATATTTTCATCTCACCAATAACATTGGCTTGCTTGCGCTCTTTGTAACAGACAACAACTCCTGAATTTAATATTTTAGCGTATGCATTCGCTCTTTTACTCCCCCCCATATCAGGTGAAGCAATAATTAAATTAGGTAAATTAAGATTTGTAATATCTTCAATAAAAAGTTCAGAAGCATATAAATGATCAACAGGTACTTCAAAGAAGCCTTGAATTTGATCGGCATGTAGATCCATAGTCATGATACGGTCAACTCCTGCTGCAGAAAGTAAATTAGCTACTAATTTAGCTCCTATTGGTACTCTTGGTTTTCCTTTTTTATCCTGACGAGCATAGCCAAAATAAGGCATTACGGCAATAATATTTGCAGCAGAAGCTCTTTTTGCAGCATCAATCATTAACAATAATTCCATCAAATTATCGGATGGAGGTGTGGTAGATTGAATTAAAAATACATCTGCACCCCTTACTGTTTCGTCAAATGAAGGTTCGAACTCACCATCAGAAAATTCAATTATTGAGGATTTATTTAACTTAGCACCAAAGGCATTAGCAATTTTACCAGCTAAGGACTTAGTATTATTTCCTGCAAAAAATTTAATTGGTCTTTCCATTGATATACCTTATTAAAAAAGGGGTGCAAATATACACTTTAGGGCGTAAATAGACTAATGATTTTATTTTTTAGTTAAAAGGCATGAGATTTGCAGTAAACATCTATTTTTGCAGTCCACTTGCCCAGGTGGCGGAATTGGTAGACGCGTTGGTCTCAAACACCAATGAGGTAACTCGTGCCGGTTCGAGCCCGGCTCTGGGTACTAAAGCAGAAACGATAAGTTTCTGCTTTTTTTATTTTAAATAATTAGTTTTTTAATATTACTATAACTAAAAATTTAACTTTTTTTTTAGAATAAATTTTTACTTTAATTATTATACTTGTTATAAAAACAGTAAATACTATGCTAAGCATAATAGATGTTTTTTTATGCCATATATTTGCACTTTAATTCAAACAGACAACTTAAACTAAAAAATGAATACAATAATAAAAATATCAATTGCTGCATTTCTACTTATAGCATTAAATACAAAAGCACAGCATTCTACAAAATTTAAAGAGTTTAATGCAGGAGTATATTTAGATGGATTAGATGAAGATATGTTTGTTTTTCCCGGAGTTTCTTTTCTTTGGGGGAAAACAACATATTTTTCTAATAATCTATTGCTTGATTATGAGTATGGGTTTGCATTACCAACACTTATAACTGGTAAAATAGGTTTAGGTATTGGCAATTCTAATAATACTGTGGTACTTGGAGTTAGACCTTTTCCGAGTTCTGTCTATTTACAATATACACGTAAAGAAAAGCACTTATTCAATAGAGAATATGGAAGGAATTTGGGATGAAGGTGGAATAATTATAAATTATGGATATCGTTGGTAATCTAAAACATATAAAAAATTACATATATTCAACATAAATAAAAACTTCTTTTTATGTATCTTGCGTTTTTATTTTCCAGCAACAAATGACAAATATAAAACAAGAAAAATACGATAGAGCTTACCTAAGAATGGCACTAGAATGGGCTAAGCTCTCCCACTGCAAACGAAAACAAGTTGGAGCCTTAATCGTTAAAAATAGAATGATAATTTCTGACGGATACAATGGGACGCCAACAGGATTTGATAATTGCTGTGAAGATGAAAATGAAAAAACACAATGGTATGTTCTCCACGCAGAAGCCAATGCCATATTAAAAACTGCAAGCTCTACTCATGATTGTAGCGGAGCAACCCTATATCTAACCATGTCCCCTTGTAAAGAATGCAGTAAACTTGTACATCAAGCTGGTATAAAACGTCTTGTATTCATTAATAAATATAAAGATACATCAGGAATAGAATTCTTAAAAGAAGCAGAAGTGGATGTGGTGGAATTTGACAAGCAAAAATTATAATGAAGAAATTACAACCTCTTATTTACGCTCTGCTAATTTGCAGTGGAATACTTATAGGAAATATAGGCAACAACCCAACCGAAGCAAATGAGGAAGGGAAAATTAATGCCATTCTCAACCTAATTGACAACCACTATGTGGATACGCTAAACACTAGTGACTTTGAAGATAAAACGATTAATGCTATACTTAATGAGCTTGACCCCCACTCCGCTTATATTCCGGTTAAAAAATACCAAGCTGTAGAAGAAGATATGCAAGGGAGTTTTAGTGGAATAGGTGTACAATTCAATATTATTGATGATAGTATAGTAGTCGTTTCAGCCATTTCAGGAGGACCATCAGAAAACCTAGGCATTCAGTCGGGAGACAGAATTATATCCGTAGAAAAAGAAGATGTTGCCAGTGTAGGAATAAAAAATGAAGGCGTAATAAAACTACTAAGAGGGGAAAAAGGCAGTATTGTAAACATAAACATAAAAAGAAGAGGGCAACTAGAACTTATGCCCTTTGCTATAACCCGTGATGACATTCCATTATATAGTGTAGATGTTGGAATAATGCTTCAAGGAAATATCGGCTATGTAAAAATAAACCGATTTGCCGCTACTACATATCAAGAGATGATGGAGAAAGTAAATTCTCTACAACAAGAGGGAATGCAGAAACTGATCCTTGATTTAAGAGGAAACCCTGGAGGATACCTACACATAGCCAACCAAATGTGTGATGAATTCCTAAAAGATGGAGAGTTAATCGTATTCACTGAGGGCAGAAATAGACCTAAAGAAGAAACATTCGCCACTCGAAATGGACAGCTAGAAAACATAAAGGTAATCGTGCTTATTGATGAAGGGTCAGCATCTGCATCCGAAATTGTATCGGGGGCCTTGCAAGATAACGATAGAGGAAAAATTATAGGAAGAAGATCGTTCGGGAAAGGCCTAGTGCAGGAACAGATTCCACTTCAAGATGGATCAGTAATTCGTCTTACAACGCAAAGATATTATACGCCATCTGGTAGATGCATACAAAAAGATTATGGGAAAAATGAAAAGGATTACTATTTAGAACAATACATACGAAAAGATACAATAGATAACTTTCCTGATAGTTTAATATACACCACAAAAAATGGAAGGACGGTATATGGTGGTGGTGGAATTACGCCAGATATAATTATAAAAAGAGATAGTACAGCAAACTATTTGCAAATAAATAGAATGATAAGTAAGGGCTGGTTAAATGAGTTTTGCTTAAAACAAAGTGAACAGTTAAAAAAGAAAAATATCAAATCCCATACCGAAATTGATAAAGCCATTATTTACTCCCAATACAAAGAATTTGTAAACGAAAAAGATAAAAACTTTAAGCTGAAACTAGGAAGTACTGAATTGAAGTATTTCAGTAACCTATTAAAAGCAACTACCTGCCGAAACCTATGGGATAATGATATTTATTATTCTGTAATAAGCGAAGAGGATCAATTTATTCAAAGAGCCATTAATGAGATGCAAATGGATTAATTAAAAATATAATAACTTCTCATAATGTTCTTAGGGAAAAGAAACTTTTAGAAATTTTAATTTCTAGATAATAAATTTTAAATCATTAACTAATTTAGCAAAAACATAATAACAGTAACATATGAATATTACAATTATTGGCTCAGGATACGTCGGACTAGTCTCAGGAAGTTGCTTTGCAGAAATGGGAAATCATGTTACTTGCGTAGATATTGATCCTATTAAAATAGAGAAGTTAAATAATGGAATAATCCCAATTTATGAGCCTGGATTAGAGGGAATGGTTTTAAAAAATGTAAAAAATAAAACCCTTTTTTTTACAACAAATCTGAATGAACCCCTTGAAAATTGTGATGTTGCTTTTATAGCAGTAGGAACCCCAATGGGTGAGGATGGTTCTGCAGATCTAAAATATGTATTATCTGTTGCCAAATCTATTGGTAAATCGATGCAAAAAAGATTAATCGTCGTTGACAAGTCTACTGTACCCATTGGAACTGCAGATAAAGTAAAATTTACAATACAGAAAGAATTAGATTCTAGAGGGTCTAATTTAGAATTTGATGTTGTTTCTAATCCTGAATTTTTAAAAGAGGGTGCAGCAATTGCAGATTTTATGAAACCAGACAGAGTCGTAATTGGAGCAAATTCTGAAGTTGCATTTAAAATAATGAAACAATTATACTCTCCTTTTTTTAAAACTTCTGATCGTATAATTACAATGGATATTCGCTCTGCAGAAATGACTAAGTATGCAGCTAATGCAATGTTGGCAACAAAAATATCCTTTATGAATGAAATTGCCAATATTTGTGAAAAAGTAGGTGCAGATGCCAACCAAGTTAGAATTGGAATTGGTTCCGACAAGCGTATTGGATACAATTTTATTTATCCAGGTGCGGGATATGGAGGGTCATGTTTTCCAAAAGATATAAAAGCCTTAACTAAAATAGCAAAAGAAAATGACTATAATGCTAAACTGATAACTGCAGTTGAAGAAGTAAATGATGCGCAAAAATTAGTGATTGCTCAAAAAATAGTTAAACGTTTTGGTGAAAATCTTAATGGATTTGTTTTTGGCATTTGGGGATTGGCATTTAAGCCTGACACTGATGATATGAGAGAAGCACCAGCTATTTATATAATCAAAGAGTTAGTAAAACGTGGAGCGCACATTAAAGCTTATGACCCTAAAGCTATTCCAGAAGCAAAAGATCAATACCTTAAAGATGTTAAGAACATAAGCTATGTAGATTCAAAGTATGATGCCTTAAAAGAATCTGACGCACTAGTTCTTTTAACTGAGTGGAAAGAGTTTAGATCTCCTGATTTCAGTAGAATAAAATTATTGTTAAAAAACCCAATTATATTTGATGGAAGAAATCAGTATAATACAAATGATTTAAAAGAAATTGGTATTAAATATTACCAAATAGGTAAGAAATAATGAATAGTTCTAGATAACTATTAATAAATTATAATAACGCATCAAGATCAAATTGGTTTTCTTATTTTTATTCATTGTTCTATTAGTTTTATAAAATATATTATTAATGATTTCCAAAACAACAAAAATTTATATCGCAGGTCATAAAGGTATGGTTGGCTCTGCTGTTATGAGAGCTTTAAAGCAGAAAGGATATACAAATTTATTAGGAAAAACTAGTACTGAGTTAGATTTAAGAAATCAACAAGCAGTTATAAATTTTTATGCATCTGAAAAACCAGATGTGGTTATTGATGCAGCTGCAAAAGTTGGTGGAATACTCGCTAACAACGATTATCCATACCAATTTTTAATGGAGAACATGCAAATTCAAAATAACTTAGTTGATGGCGCATTAAATGCAGGAATAGAGAAATTTATTTTTCTGGGAAGTTCTTGTATCTATCCAAAATTTGCGCCACAACCCTTAAAAGAAGAGTATCTACTTACAGGTTCCTTAGAGCCTACAAATGAATGGTATGCAATTGCAAAAATAACAGGAGTAAAAGCATGTCAGGCTATTAGAAAACAATTTAATAAAGATTATGTAAGTTTAATGCCTACAAACTTGTATGGGTATTTTGATAATTTCGATTTAGAAACCTCTCATGTTTTGCCTGCAATGCTACGCAAATTTCATGAAGCAAAAGAAAATAATACTGCCGTAAAATTATGGGGAAGCGGGACACCAATGAGAGAGTTTCTGTTTGTAGATGATATGGCTGAAGCAGTTGTTTTTGCTTTAGAAAATAAATTACCAGAATATTTATACAATATAGGGTCAGGGAAAGATATTACTATAAAAGAATTGGCAGAAACCATTCAAAAAGTAACAGGAAATCAAGGTGAAATTATTTGGGATACTGAAAAGCCAGATGGAACACCAAGGAAACTAATGGATGTATCTAAAATGGCAGCATTAGGCTGGGAATACAAAACCGAGTTAAAAGAAGGAATTGAAAAAACATATTCATGGTATTTGGAGAATATAGAGAACATAAAAGAAATTAAAATGTAGCTTATTCCCTTAGGGATATTTAATAGAAATAAAATAATATGAAAGTAGCGTTAATTACAGGAGTTACAGGACAAGATGGATCTTATTTAGCGGAACTATTGTTAGAGAAAGGATACATGGTGCACGGTATTAAAAGAAGATCTTCTCTTTTTAATACTGCTAGAATTGATCATTTATATCAAGGCCCTCATCATCCGAATCGAAAGTTTAAATTACATCATGGAGATTTATCGGATTCAATGAATTTGACCCGTATTATTCAAGAAACACAACCAGATGAAATTTACAATCTGGCAGCCATGTCTCATGTTGCTATTTCTTTTGACAGCCCTGAATACACGGCAGATATTAACGGATTAGGAACTTTACGAATATTAGAGTCCGTAAGAATTTTAGGTTTAGAAAAGAAAACAAGAATTTATCAGGCTTCAACTTCTGAACTGTATGGAGGAATGCCTGAGAATAAAAATGAACAAGGTTTTTATGATGAATCTTCTCCTTTTCACCCGCGTTCCCCATACGGAGTAGCTAAAATTTACGGGTTCTGGATAACTAAAAACTATCGTGAAGCCTATAATATATTTGCTTGTAATGGTATTTTATTCAATCATGAAAGCCCTCGAAGAGGGGAAACTTTTGTTAGCAGAAAAATTACACGAGCAGTATCAAAAATAGCACTGGGTTTAAAAGATAAATTCTATCTAGGAAATTTAGATGCTAAACGTGACTGGGGTCACGCCAAAGATTATGTAAAAGTTATGTGGATGATATTGCAAGCAGAAAAGCCGCAAGATTGGGTAATTGCAACAGGAGTCACTTCATCAGTAAGGGATTTTGTAAGCTTGGCTTTTTCAGAAGTTGGAATTGAATTAGAATTTAAAGGAGAAGGAGTTGATGAGAAAGCATATGTTACAGCATGTAACAATAAAGATTTTAAAGTCAAAATAGGTAAAGAAGTTTTATCTGTAGACCCTAACTATTTCAGACCAACAGAAGTTGATTTATTAATTGGAGATTCTTCAAAAGCAAAAAATAAATTAGGTTGGGTACCTGAACATGACTTAGCCTCTTTAGTAAAAGACATGATGAAAAGTGATGTCTTACTAATGAAAAAAGATATTGATTTACTTAAAGCGGGTCATAAAATATTAAAACAGTCTGAGTAATAGTTTAGCCTTTTTTGTTATCCAAATTATTACAGAAAAAAATATGTTAAAAATTGATAAAGGAATCCATATCAGAAACTAAATAGGAAAATGAAAAGAATTAAAATTGCCGTTATTGGTCTTGGTTATGTTGGATTGCCTTTAGCTGTTGAATTTGCTAAAAAATATAAAGTTGTTGGCTTTGATGTTAATCCTGAACGAGTAGAAGAATTAAGAAAAGGAATAGATGGAACATTAGAAATAACAAATGAGCAGTTAAGTCCCGTTTTAGTAGAAAATGCAAAAGAATTATCTAATAATATTGGTTTGTTACCAAGTTCTGATGTAAAGGATATTACATTAGCTAATGTTTATATCGTTACTGTTCCAACTCCAGTAGATGAACATAAAAATCCTGATTTAAGTTATTTGATTTCTGCATCTAAGATGATAGCTACTGTTTTAAAAAAAGAGGATATAGTCATTTATGAATCTACCGTTTATCCTGGTTGTACGGAAGAGGATTGTGTGCCTGTCTTAGAAAAATACTCTGGACTTAAATTCAATAAAGATTTTTTCTGCGGTTATTCTCCTGAACGTATTAATCCCGGAGATAAAATAAATACTATTTCTACGATTAAAAAGGTAACTTCAGGCTCTACGCCAGAAATAGGTGAACAAATTAATAATTTATACAAATCCATAATTACAGCAGGCACTCACTTAGCCCCTTCAATAAAGGTTGCTGAAGCTTCTAAAGCTATTGAAAATGCACAAAGAGATGTAAATATATCTTTTGTGAATGAACTGGCCTTAATATTTGATCGCATGAATATTGATACCCATGAGGTCTTGGCTGCGGCAAATACTAAATGGAATTTTCTACCATTCAAGCCTGGTTTAGTTGGTGGTCATTGTATTTCTGTAGATCCTTATTACTTAGCTCATAAATCAGAATCTTTAGGCTATCACCCTGCAGTTATTCTTTCTGGAAGAAAGGTGAATGATGAAATGGGAATATTTGTGGCTACAAAAGTTATTAAAATAATGACTAGAAAAGGAATACCCATTACAAATTCAAATATTTTAATTCTAGGAATTACCTTTAAAGAAAATTGTCCTGATATAAGAAACACTAAAGTAGTTGATATTTACAATGAACTTGTTTCCTATGGTATTAAGGTAGATGTTAATGACCCTTGGGCAAATAAAAATGAAGTGATGGATGAGTATGGAATCAAATTAACGGAAAGGCTAAATCTTGAGCAATATCAAGCTATTATTCTAACCGTTGCTCATAAAGAATACTTACATCTTAAAATTCATGAGTTAAATAGAGATAATATTGTAGTATTTGACACAAAATCAGTATTTGATAAGTCGGTAGTAGATTCTAGATTGTAATCAAAATCTATTAATTACCTAATCTTTTATGTATCGATAATGTATCAGTATTAAATTCTAATTCTACTTAATTTGCATTCTAAAAATAATTAACTAACAAATCACTGTGAGTTAATTGGACATTAAAATATAATTAAACTCTTTTTTTAATTATCTTTGTATAAGTATGGGATTATTTAAATGGTAGATACAATTTCAAAAAATTGGTTTGTAATATATACTAAACCTAGGCAGGAATTAAAGGTATTGGAACGCTTAACCCATTTAGGAATAGAAGCTTATACTCCGACTAAAATTGAAGTTAGAAAATGGTCTGATCGCAAGAAAAAGGTGACCGTCTGTTTATTGCCTTCAATGGTATTGGTTTGTTTAGAGGAAAAAGAAGTAAGTAAAGTATTTGAAGTACCTGGGGTGAGGAGATATTTGTTTGTTCATGGTGAGCGAGCTAGAGTCACGAATGACGAGGTATTAGCAATGAAACATTATATAGAAAACACTTATCAGTTGTTAAATAAAAAAGACCATTTAGTGGGGAGTAAGATAAAAATACCTTCACTAAATCAAGAAGCGGAGATAATTTCT
>Ga0257121_1002047_pt1 | contig 14633 bp, 8 predicted proteins | sample SI106_100metaG_FD_190180 | JGI IMG/M metagenome (GOLD analysis project Ga0257121, IMG submission 190180) | Marine microbial communities from Saanich Inlet, British Columbia, Canada - SI106_100 | ecosystem: Environmental > Aquatic > Marine > Inlet | place: Canada: British Columbia | collected... | reverse complement strand
GAACATGGTGTAATCCATCTGGTGGTCCTTACAGATCAGCTCAGTGGGATGGTCCAGTAACTTGGTCACAACCAAGCTCTATTAGAGTAGAAGGTGGAACAACAATCAATAACTTAGATGTATATCCCAACCCATCAAGAGATATCTTTAACGTGAGTTTCACGTCAGAAGATGTTCAAGATCTTGATGTTAGAATCATCAATGTAATTGGAGAAGTTGTTTATACTGAAAACTTGAATAAGTTTGTTGGTGAGTACACTAAACAAGTTGATTTAGCTACTTATACAAAAGGAATTTACTTCTTAGAAATTACTACAGATAATGGAGTAATTAATAAGAAACTAATCCTTCAATAAGAATATTAAGTTACTTTTAGTCTTTGAGATTACTAAAGATAATCGAGTAATTAACAAGAAACTCATCCTTCAATAGGAAGTTAAGTTAATCTTAATATCAAAAAGCCCGGACATTATGTTCGGGCTTTTTTAAAGCAATAATTAAATAGAGTAAAACACTTATGAGTAATAATATGAGATCATTAACTTATATTTGCATTAAAACAATAATAGATTTATGAGAGTTTTTTCTATAATACTATTTTTAATTTATTTTTCAACAAATTCACTTTTTTCTCAATCATGGAATTTAATTTGGAATGATGAATTTAGTTTCAATCATTTAGACAGCACAAAATGGATACATGATATTGGAACTGGTTCCCAGTACGGTTTGTATGGATGGGGAAATAGTGAATTACAGTATTATCAACCTTCAAATACTGAGGTTTATAATGGTACAGCAAAAATAATTGCAAAGGTAGAGCCAAATGGAATAGTTGACTCATGGGGTAATACAATGTATTATTCTTCATCTAAAATTACAACAAAAGGAATTTTTGATTTTAAATATGGGAAAGTGGAAGCTAAAATTAAAACTATTGATGGGCAAGGATTCTGGCCAGCATTTTGGATGCTGCCTTCAGGAGGAAGCTGGCCTTGTAATGGAGAGATTGATATAATGGAACAATGGGGAAGTGATGGACCTACAAATACTACAACAGGAGCAGCTCATGTAGGAATTTGTCCAGGAAGTAGTTTCTATCAGAGTTTTTCAAATGTGATATCTAGCGGATCTTATGCGGATAATTTTCATGTTTATTCTGTACAATGGCAGCCTGATTATATTGCTTGGTATGTTGATAATGTGCAATTTTTTCAAGTAACACCTTCTTCATATCCTTCGAATTATACATGGCCATTTAATTCTAATGATTGGTATTTGATGATTAATTTAGCTATATCTAATAGCACATGGGCTCCTGCCCCAAATTCAAATACTATATTCCCAAGCCAGATTGAGATTGATTATGTAAGAGTATATGAACAAAATGGGATTTTAGGATGTACAGATTCTACAGCAAATAATTATGATGTAAATGCTACAATTGATAATGGTAGTTGCGAATATATTGTTTCTTTTAGTGTAGATTTAAATTGCTCAACTAATCTGAATCCACCATCTGTGGTTTATGTGACTAGTTCAGCTATTAATTGGGATTGTAATACTTATGCTTTAAACGATTCTAATTCTGACGGCATATGGACTGGAAACATAATATTGCAAAATGGATTTTTTGAATATATATATTGTACTGATGGATGGTCAAATTCTGAAAGTAGCGGATTAATTACATCAATGCAGAATGGTGGGACATGTGCTACAAATACAGATTATTCTACTTATGCAAATAGATTAATTAATATTTTTAGTGATACAATTATATCTAATGTTTGGGGTTCTTGTGGACAATGTGTATCAGGATGTACTGATCCAACAGCAACAAATTATAATTCAAATGCAGGTTATGATGATGGATCTTGCATCTATAACTCTAACTTTAATATAACTTTTCAACTAGACATGAATAATATTACATCCTCTTTTACAATTCCAGAAGTTAATGGAACATTCAATGGATGGTGTGGGAGTTGTTGGCCTATGTCAGATGCAGATGGAGATAATATATGGAATTATACTACATCTATTCCTTCAGGATTATATGAGTATAAATATGCTGCAGATGGATGGAATATTGCTGAGAATTTAACTATGGGTAGTTTTTGTACATTAACTACTGGTATTTATACCAATAGGTTGATTAATGTTACATCAGACACTATCTTACCAGTGGTTTGTTGGGAATCATGTTCATTATGTCCTACTAGTACTTGTGGTGCAATTACAGGTGTTAATATGAGTGATGTTATCCATGATAGAGCTTGGTTTAACTGGGATGATATGAATTCATCTACTTGTGATGTTGATCAAATAAGATTCCGTTATAGAGAAGTAGGAACGAACGCTTGGTCTACCAAAACAATGGGAGCTCCAGTTGGAAACAGTGCTCTATGTCTTAATACTTCGAAACGAGTTATTAATTTAACCACTTCTACTCAGTATGAGTATGACTTTAAGATTTGGTATCAAGATGGAACAGTAGTTTCATGGCATTCTGGAGGTACATTTACTACAGCAGATCCTTGTTTAAATGCTACTAATGTTACTGCATCACCGAATTCTGGTACTCAGACTGATTTCTGTTGGGATGCTCCAGCAGCACCTTGGTCATTTGTTAGATTGAAGTACAGAGTTGACACTGGAGGTGCATGGGCTAACATTGGAGGTATGGGAGTTATGTCACCATTACTTTGTAAGACTAAGAATGGATTAACTCCATCACAGACTTATAGAGCTATTTGGAGAACATTCTGTAATCCAACAGGAGGTCCTTACAGATCACCAGTTTGGGATGGTCCTATTACTTGGACTCAACCATCTGGAGTAAGAGTTGAAGGTGGAACAACAATAACTAATTTAGATGTTTATCCTAACCCATCAAGAGATATCTTTAACGTGAGATTCACGTCAGAAGATGTTCAAGATCTTGATGTTAGAATCATCAATGTAATTGGAGAAGTTGTTTACACTGAAGACTTAAATGAGATTGTTGGTGAATACACTAAACAAGTTAATTTATCTACTTATACAAAAGGAGTTTATTTCTTAGAGATTACTACAGATAATGGAGTAATTAATAAAAAGATAGTATTATGTTAGATAATTGTATAAAATACACTAAGTATTTTATTATATTTGTAAAAAATTATTAAACGTGAAAAACCTGATCATTATCTTTTTATTGTGTTTTTATTTTCATTCAAATTCTCAAAATTGGACTCTTGTTTGGGAGGATGATTTTGGAGGAAATGTTTTAGATAACACCAAATGGGATCATGAGTTAGGAACAGGTACTCAATACGGTTTATGGGGATGGGGAAATGGAGAGCTTCAATATTATCAATCACAAAACACTACATTAAACAATGGAATTGCAACAATAACTGTTAAAGAAGAGCCTGCTGGATTAGTAGATAATTGGGGTAATACATCTTATTATTCTTCTTCTAAGATTACCACAAAAGGCATCTTTAATTTTAGATATGGTAAGGTAGAATCTAGAATAAAAACAATTGATGGTGAAGGATTCTGGCCTGCTTTCTGGATGTTACCTACAGGCGGAAGTTGGCCTTGTGATGGAGAAATAGATATTATGGAACAGTGGGGTAATAATTATCTTACTAATAATACAACAGGAGCTGCTCATTTAGGAGATTGTCCGCATTCACAATCTACACATTTTTATCAGAGTTTCTCAAATTACATTTCCTCTGGTTCCTTTGCTGATGATTTTCATACATATTCAATTATATGGAAAACTGATACTATAAGCTGGTATGTTGATGACATTGAACTTTTTTCTGTAACACCAGAGAGCTATACTTCTATTCCTTCTCAAAGTTTTTGGCCCTTCAACTCTAATCAATGGTATTTGATGATTAATTTAGGAATTACTTCTTCTGGGCCAAATTCTAACACAGTTTTTCCTAATCAGATAGAGGTTGATTATGTTAGGGTTTATCAATCTAATGTTACTTCTGTTTCAGAGAGTATTTCAGATATTTCAAATATAATTTACCCTAATCCAACAGATGGAAAAATAACTATTAATGAAAAAGATATTAGTTCAATGACGTTATTGGATATTTATGGATCTAGAGTATTAGAAGTTAAAACTCCATTAGATAATCAACAAATTGACATAAATCATTTATCAGATGGAATGTATTTGTTACAATATATAAAAGACGACATCACATTTGTTAATAAAATAAAACTAATTAAATAACAAAATAATGACTGAAAATAAAAATCATAACCAAGCCTTATTTACTCTAACTACGGTTTTCTTTTTTTGGGGATTCATTGCTGCAGGGAATTCAATATTTCTTGGATTCTGTAAAGAATACTTTAATTTAGATCAATTTCAAAGTCAATTGATAGAATTTGCATTCTATGGAGCTTATTTTATTGGTGCAATGATTCTTTTTATTTCTTCAAGTATTTCTAGAACTGATATAATGAATAGGTGGGGGCTAAAAAATGGAATTATATATGGATTAATTTTATCTGCATTTGGAGCTGGAGCTATGATTATGTCTGTTACTGGAGCTGAATCGGGAGATTCTTCTGCTTTTGGTTTTGTTTTAGGATCTCTTTTTATAGTAGGTCTTGGATTTTCTTTACAGCAGACAGCTGCAAATCCATTTGCACTTCTACTTGGAGATTCAGAAAAAGGATCTCATCGATTGAATCTAGCGGGAGGTGTCAATTCTTTAGGTACAACTATTGGGCCAATTATTGTCACATTAATTTTATTTGGAACGGCCGCCAAAGCTGATATTGATTTAAAAGAAGAAATAGCAAAAGGTAATTTAACTCTTGCTAAAGTTCAATATCTCTATATGGCTGTAGGTGGATTGTTCTTAGCGGCATCAGCTCTATTCTTCTTTTCAAAAAAATTACCGTCTGGAAAATCTAATTCAGAATTTCATGGAGCGAAGAAAGCTTTAAGAACTTTATTAATTATGACTGTATTAATTGGAGTGACTTATACTCCTGTATTAATCAGTTATAATACTGATAGTCAAAAAAATATTGAGAACCTTACAAATACAAATGATGAACTAGAAATAGATATTAATAATAAATATAAATTAGATTCATTAGCAAAATATGCAACGATTAAGAATAGTGAACTCTCTGTAACACAGAGAGAAGATAAAGAAGATGAGATTAAACAATTATACCCTGTAGAATCTAATACTATAGAAGATAATAATAAATCTATTAAAGAATTAAAAGATCCATTAGAGAATAAGAGAATGTTTTGGTTATTAATTTGCTTAGTCTCTGTTATTGCTCCATTATTAATATCGAATTTCTATTCTAGAAAAAATACTAGTAATTGGGGAGCAATGCAATATCCTCAATTGGTTTTAGGAATGATTGCAATATTTGTATATGTTGGTGTTGAAGTTTCTATTCAAAGTAATTTAGTAGCCTTGCTAAAATTACCAGATTTTGGATTAATGACTGATAAAGAAATTTCCCCATATATCTCTATGTATTGGGGTGGATTAATGATTGGTAGGTGGACAGGATCGATAGCAGTTTTTAATCCTTCAAAAAGGATAAAGAAAATACTTATGATAATTGTACCATATATAGCTTTTGTAGTCGTACTAAGCCTTAATTTTATCTCTGGATTTGAGGTTAGACATCTTTTTGTGTTTGCATTATGTGTTGCAATACAGATTGCAGGATTCTTCTTAGGAAAAGATAAACCAACATCTACTCTGAAAATTTTCGGGATATTAGGTGTGATTGCTATGTTGACAGGATTGTTTACTAGCGGATATATAGCATTATTTGCATTTCTTAGTGGAGGATTATTTTGTTCTATTATGTGGCCTTGTATTTTTGCTTTAAGTATTAAAGGGTTAGGAAAATATACTTCACAAGGTTCTTCTTTTTTAATAATGATGATTTTGGGAGGAGCAATTATCCCACCATTACAAGGTAAATTAGCAGATATTATTGGAATTCATGAGTCTTATTGGGTAACTGTTTTCTGCTTCCTGTACTTAATCATATTTGCAGAAAAGACAAAAAGAATATTTCAAAAATCTTAGAAAATATTAAATGAAAATTCAAAAAATAAAATCTTTACTTACAGGAATTTTTATTCTAATATTTTTTAGTATAGTATTAATTCTCCGAAACAGCAGTAATGATTCTGAAGAAATGACATCTTCTTTTGTTCTTAATAGTCAGGATGATAAGAAAATTGAAAATCTTATTGAGAACATGACAAGAGAGGAGAAAGTTGGACAAACTTGTCAGATTACTTTAGATGCAATATTAAAGAAAGACTCATCAGGAGTTTTATTAGAACCTCATCAAATAGATCAAAAAAAATTAGATCAAGCGATATTAGAATATAATATAGGATCGGTACTGAATGTATCTAACCATACTTTTAGTTTAGAAACATGGCATAGTATAATTGATGATATTCAAACTACTGCATCAACAACAAATCATAAAATTCCAATTATATATGGTGTAGATGCTATTCATGGTGCGACATATATTCAGAACAGTACTCTGTTCCCTCAGGAAATTGGTTTAGCAGCAACTTGGGATACTTCTCATGCTAGAGTGATGGGAGAAATAACTGCCTATGAAACAAGAGCTTCTGGAGTTCCTTGGAATTTTTCTCCTGTTTTAGATTTGGGTAGGCAGCCCATTTGGTCCAGATTTTTTGAAACATTAGGTGAAGATGTATATTTATCAAAGACAATGGGTAAATCCATAATTAATGGGTATCAAGGAAACGGAATAATTGATAAATATCATGTAGCTGCTTGTCTAAAACACTATGTAGGTTATAGCTATCCATCAAGCGGTAGAGACAGAACTCCTGCTCTTATCCCAGAAAGAACAATGGAAGAATATTATCTTCCACCTTTTAAAGAAGCTGTTGATGCTGGAGCTTTAACTGTTATGATAAATAGCGGTGAGGTAAATGGAATTCCTGGTCATGCCAATAAATATTTACTTACAGATATTCTAAAAGATAAATGGGGATTTTCTGGATTTACAGTTTCAGATTGGGAAGATTTTATCAATTTACATAAAGTAGCACAAACAGATTCTACATTAAAAGACGCTATTGCAACAGCTATTAATGCTGGTGTTGATATGAGCATGGTTCCTAATAATCCAGAATATAAGAACTTTTGCAAATTATTAATTGAATTAGTAAAAGAAGGAAGGGTTAGTGAGGTCCGTTTAGATGATGCAGTTAGAAGAATCCTTAGAGTAAAACATCAATTAGGATTATTAAATGAGGTTCGAATTCCAATTGATAATGATTATCCAAAATTTGGATCAGAAGAACATAGAGTATCAGCTTACAATGCTGCATCAGAATCAATAACATTATTAAAAAATGAAACAGACATTCTTCCATTATCTATTAATAATTCAATATTGCTTATTGGCCCAACAGCAAACAGCTTAAATTGTTTAAATGGAGCATGGACACATACATGGCAAGGATTGGATGAAACATATAATAATGATTATCCAACAATTAAAGATGTAATTGAAGAAAGGTTTAGTAGAGTAAATTACTTTGAAGGATCAAAAATGATAATGAAAGATGGGGATGAGGCAGATATTCCATCTTCAGACCTTCAAGATGCTGTACAGACGGCAAAGTCTTCAGATGTTGCAATTGTTTGTGTAGGAGAGCTTCCTTCTACTGAAAGGCCAGGTGATATTTATACATTAGACCTGCCAAAAGAGCAGCAATTAATTGTTGAAGAACTAAGTAAAACAGGTATACCTATAATTTTAGTTCTTGTAGAAGGACGGCCTAAGATCATCAGAGATATTGAACCATTATCAAACGCTATAGTGCAGGCATATCTTCCAGGGGATCAAGGAGCTTTTGCTATTGTTGATATATTGTGTGGAGATATAAATCCATCTGGTAAATTGCCTTATACATATCCTCGATATAATGGAGTTATAATGCATTATGATCATAAACAATCAGAATTAATAAATGCAAATACTTGGAAGAACGATTTTTATAATCCACAATGGGATTTTGGTTTTGGTTTGAGTTATACCACATTTGAATATTCTAATATGCAGATAAGTAGTAAAACAATATCTGCTGAAAAAGAATTATTAGTTTCAGTAGATGTAACAAATACTGGTAAAATGAAAGGCAAAGAAGTTGTACAGTTATATGTTAGAGATCATTTTGCAAGCATTTCTCCTTCACTAAAAAAGTTAAAAAGATTTACAAAGATTGAATTAGAACCATCAGAAAAAAGAACTATTGAATTTACTATTGGTATTGATGATTTAAAATTTTATGGTAAGGAAAATAAATGGATAGTAGAGGAAGGAAAATTTAGTTTAATAATTAATAATCTTTCCAAAGAGTTTAATTTTAAAAGATAATGGGCTCAGGAGGAATATATAAAGTAATTTTCTTAATGATATTTTTTATTATATCTGTTCCTTTTCTCTCTTTTTCACAAATCGATTCTAGTAGTACTAACTTCCAGAGTACACCAATTACTATTAAAGATCCAATTTCAAATATAAGGATGGGTGGATATTTTAGATTTTTAGGATATGTACGTAATTTTCAAGAGATGTATGATTTGGATGTTCCTACTTATTATTCTGGAGAATATCCCCAATCTACAACAATTGGTATAGGTACTGGATATCGTGAACCAATGATGATGCTCTCAATTTCTGGAAAAGCAAATAAGAACGTTAACATTGGTACTGACTTAATGTTAAATAGTCCTTTTAATGGAACCTTTGATAATAATAGCGTATCAATGTATCTTGGGACAAATTTATACTCAACAATTAACTCTGATTATGGAAAATTTGGAGTACATGCTGGAGGTATAAAATGGTATAGGCAAAGTAAACTTACTGTTTGGGCGGAGGAAGGATATTTAAGGTATAGTCTTTTTGAACGTGCTCCATATGATCCATTAAGTAAAGAAGTGTCAGAGAGATACAGTAAATATTACGATAAAGGATCTATTTCACAGGATTTACGATTTGGAAATGTTGCTTTTCAAGGGGTTACTCTCACAGGATCAGGAATTGAAGGTCCTTCATCTTCTACATTTTCTTTTCAATCTATTATAGGAAAAACTCAACATAATATTGGGGAGATAGTTTCTTTTGGGAAAGATGATTATTGTACAGGATTAAGAATAAATAATGATATAGGTAATGGCTCAAATTTTGCACTTAATTATTTTACTTCTATAACAGCAACAGACTCAGTAAAAAATAATTTCAGACAATTTTCTATTCAATCATTAGAGTTTAACTTTAAACTAAAAAAATTAAGATTTACAGGTGAAGGAGGAATAGGAAGTTACGAAAGTCATATTACTGAAAAAGAATCAGGGGAGATGTTGGTAATAAATTTAGATATACCAAAAGAATATTCTTGGATTCCTTTTAAGTTACAATATTCTAGAATTGCTCCTGAAGCAGTAAATGTAAATTCCTCATTTAAAAACACTTCTGTAGTTGAGCTTGTGCATTCTGCAATAGTAGAAGAAGGCGCAGATGCAACTATAATGTCATCTTTTGGAGGACCAATAAATAATTTAGGATATTTAGCTAATAATAGAGAAGGATTTAGTTTAAATACAGAATTTAAAATTGGAGATTTGTTTGTCTCTGGCGGATTTGGGTTTTATTCTGAACTAGAAAGAATAAATGCTAACTTCTCTTATAGTCATAATACAAATGGACTCATGTTATCTAGGATATCCTATTTTAGTTCAGGATACGGACCATACAAACAATTCAATTCATACTATAGAGGAGTTTTCGAAAATGTTAGTGTTTCTGATAGTATATATGTAAATGATAGCACATTAATTTCAAGTGGATATCTTGATACAAATGGTTTACCTCTTTTTGATAAATTCTACTGCTCCTCAGACTTACATTTAAAATATAAAACAAGAGTATTTGGGAAGAATTTATATTTATTTTCTCTGACAAATTACAATACAGCACAGGATTTCTTCAGTATATTACCTGTTACAAATTCATCAGCATTTATTAGACATTTTAATCAACAATTCGATTTGTGTTATGAGTTAAATAAGACAACATCATTTGTTTGTAAATACGGATTAGAAAGAGTTTTAGGAAATAAGTATACAGATATTGATGATACTGATCCATATCCTACTGACAATACTTGGGGAGTTACTGAAGATTATATTCCTTCTTATAAACCTAGAAATCAATTTGGTGATCTTCTTGGTTTTGGATTTGATATTAAATTAAATGATGGAGCATATTTATTTTTAAGGCATGCTGCCTTCCATTATTATGATAATAATTTTTCGGCAACCAATATTAAGGGAACTGAAACTACTTTAGAACTAAAAATTAATTTCTGATGAAAAATATATATTTATACTACCTGTCTTTCTTTATGTTATTTCCAATACTAGGGCAATCACAAGTTAAATCAAAACTTTGGTATGATGGTAATGCTAGAGTTATGTACAATAGGGATGCGTTAGAAGGAACTCTAAAAGAAACGGACACTGTATCAACAAGAAGTAATGGAGGAGGTTTTACTATTCTAGATTTAGGGTTTCATTTTACTCCAGTTGACGACATTGAAATTGCCTCTGAAATAAGATTAAAAAATGATTTTGGAGGAATGTGGGGAAATAAGAGTGTTGTTGAATTAAGAAGATTGTCTGCAAAAGGAGTTGTAAATAATAAGATTGCATTTAGTGTTGGAGATATATATTTAAAACAAACTAAGTTTACTTTATATAATTATGAGCAAGAATTATCAGAATATGAACCTTCCGTATTTAGATTTTACAGAGATTTTGTAAATTATGAAAATTATTATCAGTCTAATTATTGGAGATTACAAGGAGTTCAAACTAATTTTTCTTATAATATGTATAATTTTATTGAGCAGCTAGATTTTGATGGTTTTGCTGCAAGAGTTAGGGGTCAAGAGTGGATGGGAAAACCAGAATTATTAATGATTGGAGGCTCAGCAGTTATTAAGTCAAGCAATAACTTAAATTTAGGGTCACATTATGTAAATACCTTTGAAATATTATCTTCTAGTAATAGCTCAGTTACTTACTATAATCCAGTTCTAAATACTCAACTTTCCTATTCTGGGACATTAAAAGATAAACCATATAAGGTGTTATTGGAAGGAGGGTTTTCAAAAAGAGGATGGGATGGAGATTCATTAGCTCCTGAGATAAAAGGTAATTTTATGGAAGCGTCAATACACTCAAAAAGTAAAAAAGGAGAGATTAATCTAGGATTCCGATATGTTGACACTGATTTTAGAAGTACAGGAGCTCAAACTAGAAGGATTAATTATAATAACTCAACTACAACTTATCCTTATTATTCTAATAATTATACTCAAAGAAAAGTGAGTTTAATAGATATGATGTCTGACCCAAATATCTATAATCAGAATTTATCTACTTCACTAATGAACTATAATCCAATCTATAGTTCAATTTCTCCTTATGGTAACGCTACTCCAAACAGAATTGGACTAACAGCTGAGATTGATAATTTTAATTTAACGGACTATCTAAGTGCTAAAGTTCAAACACAATATTTTTCAGAGATTATCGGTCAAGGTACAACTAATAAGAGAAGTTTTAATAAATCTACTTTACATTCTTTACTTTCTTTAGATAAATTATTGTCTCTTAAAAACAGTTTTGATATTGAAGGAAGTATAAATATTGAAACTGTAAAAAGAGGTGGTGATGATTTTGAGAAGATTAATCTTAACAGTATTTTATATAGTGGATCAATTTCATATGAGTTGATGAAGAATCTTAAAATAATTGCTGGAGCTAAAATGTTTTATGCAGAAGGGAATGAGTTTATTGCTGAAAGAGATATATATGATCAGATTAATGATTTTGAGGATATTAATTACGATAGTAAAGAGACTATATTAATAGCTGGGATCCAACATCATTTCACAGAAGATATTTATTTTACTATGCAGTACAATCAATTTAATGTTTTAGACAAAACAAATACCTATGATGAATTTTCTTTAGGTAGACTAATCTTTATGTTTAATATGAATTTATAATATTATGAAAAACTTAAAATTCCTTTTACTTACTCTACCTTTCTTTTTCACCTCTTGTGAGAAAGATAAGATAGAAGGACCTAATTTAAATGATATGTACGGAGAATTAACTATTATTGAATCTTTAAATGTAATTGGCGATAGTGCTGATTTTAGTGTTGGTGACAACATGTATTTCACAGCATCTTTCTCAAAGCAAGTTGATTGGAAGATAAAAATAGAGGGATTAAATTCCGGATCTGTAAAGATTATTTCCGGAAAATCAAATGATATTAATCAATTAAACTCTACATGGGATGGAGGCTCTACACATTTACCTTTCTTTATATCTGAAGATTGTGATATTCAGTTGACTTTTGAGATGTATGATGACACTATTTATAGACAGTTAAATATTCAAGGAGAAAAAGAATATAATAATGAAAACACAGTATTAATTACTGACTTTGAAAATGGATTTAATCCTAATTTTACTGGATTTTTTAATGCGGGATGTACTAAGGCTTTAACAAATGGTGGTGCAGGTCAAGGTGTTAAATTTTTACAACAGTTTGGAACATGTGATTGGGATTGGTTAATTGGATATGTTGATTACTACTCAACATACTGGTATGATCAAAATGAGCTAGTAAACAATCCAAGTCAGGTATATTTTAATATAATGATAAATGGTGATAGCACTATTTCTCAAGCATCTAATGTGCCAAATTCATTATTTAAGATAGAATTTTATGAGGATGAAAATGGAGATGGATATTATGATGCAAATACTGAAGACAGGTACGATTATGAGTTTGATGTAGACTGGAATGGATGGAGAATGGTTTCATTTTGTTATAATGATGTAGATAAATTAGTTCTGGCCACTAGTGGAGGAAATGCTGTTAGAAATCCATCAAAGATATCTAATGTTCGGACTTTACTTCTTGCAAATCCAGCATCTGGTTTTGCTAAAGCAGACGTAGATTTTTTAATTTGGAGTTTTGGTTCATCAATTTTAAATTAATTGATGTATAAGTTTTTAATCATATTGATATTCTTCTTTTCATGTTCAAACATGAAAGAAATTACTTTATATGAGAATCCTCCTGCTATTTGTGATGTTAATTCCTTAAATGGATTTACTTCTACTGAGATTTTCAGTAAAGGGGGTACAGATGAGGTCTGGGGAAATAAGGAAGAACGCTGTAATCCATTTAGCTTTTCATCTTTAGACGCTTCAATGAATTATAATGAAAACACAATAGATAAATCACAACTAGATATAGAAGATGAAGATGTAAATATTTCACTATCTATTAATGAAGTTGAAATTTCAGAAAAGAAAAGTATTAAAAAGAATTCACTTCATATTAAAACAGATATGGATTCACATTGTGAATGGATCGGTATGGGGATTGGATGGGATGGATGGCAAGGAAAAGATATAAGTACTATTCTAGATAATGCTGCAATTGAATTTATGGCTAGAGTTGATGGATCCCCAATTTATAATATTCCGATAGTGTTTGTTTTAGAAGATTACGGAGATAATCAATGCTACACAACGGCAAATTATTTAGGTATTGATGGAGGAAAAATCACAAACAATTGGACTAAAGTTATTGTTCCTTTATCTACTTTTTCTTATGAAACTAACAGTATTGACCTTACTAATATAAAACAATTGTTATTGCAGTGTTATGATAAGGTTGATATTTATATAGATAATATCAGAATCATTCCACATGTTCATAGATATAAAAGAATGAATCCCAACCTTATAGTGAAAGACTCTGTTCTGCCAATTGATATTTTTTCTGAGAATTTAAAGTCTAGCTTTGGGATTAATGAAAAATATTGCAAAAATATTATTCTAAATTCGGAAAAAAGTTATGATGATGGTAATTATCTAGATATTGATGTAAATGAAGAAGAATGTAATTGGAAGGAATTTGGCATTAGTTGGAATGATTGGCTATATACTGATTTAAGTAGTAGTATACAAGGAGTATATCTTGAGTTTGATGTTAAATTAGTTGAATATCAAGGCATTAAAATTGCAATTGAAGATTATAATGGTAAGAAGATGAATATAGATTTATCTAAATACATTAACACATCAAAGAATGATAAATGGCAGAGGATCCGAATTCCTATGAGACATTTCCCTATAAGAAGGTCAGGTATTGATTTTAAGAAAATTAAGAATATAATATTTTCTTTCGGAGATAAAACAAAACTAAAATTAGACAATATTAAATTAACCAATTAAAACTATCAATTATGAAAACTAAATTTTTCACATTATTAATTTTGACAATTCCACTTTTCTGCTCGTCACAAATCCTATGGGATGATTTTGAACAAAATCGAATAGGATATTATGAATTTACACATGGAGGAATGACAACTAGATTTGCAAATCCAGATCCATCAAGTTCTGTTAACAATTCAGAATTATGCTCTGAATATGTCAGAAATGCAGGTGAATTATGGGACGTTCTGG
>Ga0257121_1002043_pt1 | contig 14647 bp, 11 predicted proteins | sample SI106_100metaG_FD_190180 | JGI IMG/M metagenome (GOLD analysis project Ga0257121, IMG submission 190180) | Marine microbial communities from Saanich Inlet, British Columbia, Canada - SI106_100 | ecosystem: Environmental > Aquatic > Marine > Inlet | place: Canada: British Columbia | collected... | reverse complement strand
TCCCTGGCGAGTATGTGTTTCCGCATGCGGCTGAGTTCTCGACTAAGGTCTATAAAGTAGTTGAAAAATTGAAAGTGGGGCAGTCGTTGTCTTACCAGCAAGTGGCTGACTTGGCAGGGTCGCCAAGGGCTTGCCGAGCGGTGGGAAATATTATGGGCAAGAATCCTCTGCCGTTAGTTATTCCTTGACACCGTGTTTTAGCTAGCGGCCAAGGTCTTGGCGGCTTTACTGGGGGGATTGGTTATAAGAAGATGTTGCTAATGGCTGAGAATGTGACGTTTATAACCTAACTCATTTAATATAAATTAGAGTTTTTCATATTCCCTTTTTGCATCAATAGTTATCTGTGAGCTAGGCCAACCAGCGACCGGCGTTGAAGGCGAGCAATATGAGTGTCGAGTTAATGAATAAGCCATTTAAATTAATGTTAGACTTGTTGCTCGGCCACGGTGTGTAAATGCAAATCAATGCTGCGGCGATTCCGGTATATAAGCCGACGTAATTCATCGCAAAGGCCATGATGGGTAATGCCAATCCGCAAAGCGGCACCTTAGAAATGTGTTTGCGTGCTAGGTAAGCGCAGGTAATCACCGGGATGATAAATGCTAGTTGCCCGAATTCGACGCCGAGGTTGAAGCCAAGTAATGACATGACCTTTGCATTAGACGCCAATCCAATGTCGCCGAGTACGCCGGCGAATCCGAAGCCGTGTAATAGGCCAAACGCAAAGGCGGGAATCGCCGGATTTGAGTTTTGCAGACCCTGTTTTAAGTGAGCGACTAACACAGCAATTATGCTAATCGAAATCGCAGGCTCAACAAACGCGGACGGCAATGACAAAATGTCTAACGCCGAAAATGCAAGAGTAATTGAATGCGCAACAGTGAATGCTGTAATCGCGTAAATCAATTTACGTAAACTTGCCACGCCAAACAGTAGCGCTAGCAAAAACGCTAAGTGATCATATCCTTCTAGAACGTGGTCGAAACCGAGGGCGGTGTAGCTACTCAGAGTTTCGAATTGAGTTGGCAAGTGCAATAAGTAGTCTCGGTTTTTCTCCGACAACACATAGTGCAACGAGTCCGCGCCAAAGCCATCAACAACGATGAAGGTTTTGTGGTTAGGGTTGCCTGATTCCAAAAACAAATCAGAGTGCACGCTAAAGTCTTCGCCGACATCAGCCACTGAAAAATTTGTACTCAAGACGATGTTGGTTATTTCTACATCGCCCACATATTCGGTCGGAGTAAATGTCGGGACAATGACCTCGCCATTAACTTCAAACCAAAACGTTGATTGCAGCAATGAGTCGATGAGTGGCCACGAATTTTCAAATTCAATTTGAGTAATATGACCGCTGCCGTCGGCGTCAATCGCGAATTGAGTTACTTCGCGCAAAGTCAATTCTTGCAGATTTAAAGTCGCCGTAATGTTATTGTCGCTGAACTTTAAGTTCAGATGCGTCATTGCGGCGGGGTGCACCGCGCCAACTGCCAAAGCTACTGCGGCAGCGAATTTGTAGAAGTAGCACACGGAAATTCTTTAAAGGTCGCTTCAAAAATAGGCACTAAGTTTGGATCAAATTGCGTGCCAGCGCCTTGCTGAATAATCTCAAGTGCAGCTTCACCCGGCAGCGCCTTACGGTAAGGGCGATCAGAGCAAATTGCATCATAAGTATCGGCAATCATAATCAATCGCGAACCAAGAGGAATGTCATTGCCGGCAATGCCGTCTGGGTAACCGTTGCCGTCCCAGCGCTCGTGTTCGTGGCGAACAATGCGTTGGACCTCGGGATAGTTTTTAGCAAGTGGCTCAAGAATTTTTGCGCCATGAATGGTGTGTAGTTTTACTGTTTCCCATTCTTCGTCAGTAAGCTTGCCTTGCTTGTGCAGGATAGTCAATGGAATACCAATCTTGCCGATGTCATGTAGCCACGCCCCGATACGAATTTCGCGAATCTGTTGCTTAGTCATGCCAGGAATCTCGCGTGCCATCATTACCGCGAACGCCGCAACTTTCTTCGAGTGATCGCGAGTGTATTTGTCTTTGGTTTCTAGAGAATTAACCAAAGCCTGAACCCCAGTCAAAAACGCGCGCACCTCGGCCATGTCAGCATTTTTCAGTTTGCGGTCGTCGGCAACAGTTTTACTGCGCCGACTCATAGCGCTTGAAATGTGTTGGGCGACCGATGCGACGCTGGCTGGTTTCATCATGTACTCGTCGGCGCCATCACGGACTGCTTGCACTGCTGTTTTCACATCGTTCTCGCCGGTCAACATCAAGAATGGCAAATCGGCATCAACATTGCGGATGTGGCGGAGTAATTCGTCGCCACGCATACCAGGTAGCCCTAAATCTGAAACTACGATGTCGAAAGACTCTAGTGCTAGGCGATGCAAGGCTGTGCGCGCATCACGCACCGCAGAAACACGATACCCCTGTTGACTAAGGCCAGCTTCGAGTAGGGCGCGCTGATCTGGGTCGTCTTCTACTACTAGGACGTTGTGGGACGGTGCCATTGTCTAAAAGAGTAGCATAAAGGTACATGTGGATACAAGCATGGCCGTTTGTCATCTGGACAAAGGCACTGTAATTATCCTTGAAGTGTTATTAAGAATATCTTGAAGCAGTGTGGATAATAGAAAGCAAACAAACTCATAGCTGCTTGACGGACGAACTGACTCAAACCGAGTTGGCGTTATTGACAAATACTCGAGCGGCATAGAGCAAACGGAAACAGCCCCAGAGAGCCGGCGGTATAATGACCCGCATGTCATCATCAAAAATTACCTGGACATTGGTCGATGAGGCGCCAGCCCTTGCGACTTACTCTCTGTTACCCGTGCTACAGGCGTTTACCCAAAACACAGGTCTTGATATCGAGACCGCCGACATATCTTTATCGGGTCGCATTTTAGCGAATTTCCCTGATGCGCTAAGCGCCGAACAGCGCATCCCCGACGAGTTAAGTCGCCTTGGAGAAATGGTGAAGCAGTCTGGGGCTAACATCATTAAGTTACCGAATATCAGTGCTTCGGTGCCGCAGCTGCAAAATGCTATTAGTGAATTGCGTGAGCAAGGCTTTGATGTTCCAGTTTATCCTGAAGAGCCGCAGGATGCTGCCGAACGCAAAATTCAACAACGCTATGCGGCAGTGTTAGGTTCGGCGGTTAATCCGGTCTTGCGCGAGGGTAATTCCGATCGCCGTCCTGCTGCTGCTGTTAAGTCGTTTGCGCAAAAATCGCCGCATCGAATGATGAAAGATTGGCCTGCTAGTGGCTCGAAGACTCGGGTGGCGCACATGGCCGAAGGTGATTTTTATGGCAGCGAGCGTTCGACCACTTTAAGTGCTGCCACTACTGCGCGCATCGAGTTTGTTGCTGAGGACGGCAGCGTCGATGTCTTGAAAGAGGGCATCGAGTTGCTTGCTGGCGAGGTAATAGATAGTTCAGTGATGAGTGTTGCTGCGTTGCGCGCCTTCTTTGTTGAGCAAATGGCCGCCGCTAAAGCTGATGGCGTGTTGTTGTCCTTACATCTTAAAGCGACGATGATGAAGGTCTCCGACCCAGTGATGTTTGGCCATTGCGTGTCTGTTTTCTTCGGTGCAGCGCTTGATAAGCATGCCGGTACTTTGGCGGAAATTGGCGCTAATGTTAATTTTGGTTTAGCTGATGTGCTAAGTAAACTCGACCGTCTGCCGGCTGACAAAAAAGCCGAAATCGAAACCGACATCAATGCTTGTTACGAAACAGGTCCTGACTTGGCGATGGTAGATTCGCGGCGTGGTATTACAAATTTGCACGTGCCTAATGATGTAATCATCGATGCCTCGATGCCGGTGGTGGTGCGTGACGGTGGTTGCATGTGGAATAACGATGACGCGCTGCAAGATACGATTGCAATGGTTCCTGACCGTTGTTACGCGACTATCTATCAAGAGACTATCGAAGACTGTCAAAAGCATGGTCAATTCGATCCTGCGACTATGGGCAATGTTGCCAATGTTGGTTTGATGGCAAAGAAGGCCGAAGAATATGGCTCGCACGACAAAACTTTCTTCGCTGCTGCTAAAGGCGTGATTCGGGTAATGAATGCTTCACAAGAGGTTTTACTTGAACAGTCGGTTGACACGGGCGATATTTTCCGCATGTGTCAAGCTAAAGACGAAGCTATTCGCGATTGGGTTAAACTTGGCGTGATTCGGGCTCGTGCTGCTGGTTCTCCGGCGGTTTTCTGGCTTGATGCCGCACGTGGTCATGACGCCGAACTGATTCGTAAAGTCGAGGCTTATCTTCCAGAGCATGATACGTCCGGTCTTGAAATTAAAGTGATGGCGCCAGTCGATGCTATGCATTTCTCACTCGAGCGAGTACGTCGTGGCGAAGATACGATTGCTGTAACAGGTAACGTATTGCGCGATTATTTGACCGACCTGTTCCCGATTTTAGAATTGGGTACTAGTGCGCGCATGCTTTCGATTGTGCCATTACTGCAAGGTGGTGGCTTATTCGAAACCGGGGCTGGTGGTTCTGCACCGAAACATGTGCAGCAATTGGTTGCCGAAGGTCACTTGCGCTGGGATTCACTCGGTGAGTACTGCGCTTTAGTGCCGTCGTTCGAACACGCTGCTGAGACTAGCGGAGATTCGCAAATCGCAGTGTTGGCAGCGACCCTTGATCGCGCCGTCGGACAATATCTAGAGAATTCGCGCATGCCTTCACGTAAGGTTAACGAACTCGATAATCGCGGCTCATCTTTCTACGTTGCAATGTATTGGGCGCAAGAACTAGCCGCGCAAAATGACGACGCGATGTTAAAAGCTCGTTTTGAGTCAGTAGCTGGCGAATTGAATGACAAGCAAGATGCGATTCTCGAAGAATTGCTTAGCGCTCAAGGCAGCGCAGTAGATTTAGGTGGTTACTTTCATCCAAGCGCAGAATTGACAGCGGCAGCGATGCGTCCGAGTGCGACTTTAAATGCGATTGTCGACGGTATGATGACGTGAGCGCCTGTGTGCTTAGGTCGTTTTGCCGCACATTCTAAAAGATGGTATCCTACGCGCCATGCAGCGCTACAAACACCGCCAAATACTCGATGCCGCAGGGGTTTCTGCAGCTCTCGACGGCCTTGCGACCCAGCTTCACCCTTTGTTGGGCGATGACGAGGTGACCGCCATCCCGATCATGGGTGGTGCGATGATTTTTGCGGCAGACCTGGTGCGCCGCCTGCCAGCCGGATTGGTTATGGATTTTATTCGTATTCAAACTTATGGCGATTCGACTTCGCCGCAAAACGAACCGAAGGCAGACTGGGTACCCAAAGAAGAAAACGTTAAAGGCAAGCATGTTCTTCTTATGGACGACATCTTAGATACCGGTCGCACCATGAACTACGCGCGTGAGTTTTTGTTAGATGAAATGGGTGCGTCTAAGGTTACTATTGCTGTGTTGATTGACAAGCCAGTGCGACGTGCAGTTGACATTGTTCCTGATGCGGCGGCGATAGATATCAAAGAAGATTTGTTTTTAGTTGGTGTCGGCTTAGATTTTAAAGGGCGTTACCGCAATGTGCCTGATTTGCTTGCACTCGAAACAGGCGACGATGGCATGCCGATAAAAAACGATTAATGGAAAGTCTCGCAGTAACCGCAGAGTGGAAAGGATGCTTGCTTGATGAATATGTTGTTGCGCATTGGCCCGACATCGCAAAAGGCCGACTGCGCGATTTGATTCGTGGTGGTGCAATTAACATCGAGGGCATGACGGTATTACCAAGTGTCAAGCTTAAGGAAGGTCAGTTAGTGTTGATTGAACACGATATGAGCACCGAGAAGCGTATTAAAAGCGCTAGTCTTGATTTAGAAATTTTATATCAAGACGAGCACTTGGTGGCGGTTAATAAACCGGCGGGTATTCCGGTCGAGCCGAGCCGTTGGGGTGAGCATCCGCTGCACCTTAGTGGTGCGTTATTAAGTTGGGCGCAAAAGCGTGAGGCCGAGGGGCCGTTGCAGCAGCGTCCACGTGCTTTGCATCGCATTGATTTGGGTACTACTGGGGTGATGCTTTATGCGTTGTCGCTTGAGGCCGAGCAGTATTACCGCGAGTTGTTTGCCAATCGCAAGGTTGATAAAAAGTATCACGCTTTAGTTTTGGGTGAGGTTCATTATCCGGGTGTGGTCGATTCTCCGATTGCGCCAGATGCGCGCGCTGGTGGTTTGATGCGGGTGAATAAGCATGGCAAAGAATCTCTGACCGAATACGAGGCATTGACTATTTTTCACGGCTACACTTTGATTGAGGCGCGGCCGAAAACTGGGCGCACGCATCAAATTCGTGTGCACATGGCATCGGTGGGGCATCCGTTGATCGTTGATCCGCGTTATGGCGGCGGCGAGAATTTTATGTTGTCGCAGATTAAGCGCGACTATCGACCTAAGGCAGGGCGTCCTGAAAAACCGATGATTGATCATTTGACTTTACATGCGCATTCGGTTGATATCCCTAAGTTTGGATGTGACGAAATGTTGCATATCGAGGCGCCGTACCCAAAAGACTTGCGGGTTACTTTGCGTAACTTAGCGAAGTGGCGTGAAGCGCGTGTTGGGCCGTGGGGATAGCTCTAAAGTCGGCGTCCACGGTAATAATCAGCAATAAACGGGTATTTGGGTATAATATGCCTGACGGTATTTCCCGTCACCACTGCATAATGTAAATGACCCATGCGATTAAAACGCACCGTAAATGATTTCCGCGTCAGCGAACTGCTCGACGACGACTCTCTCCCGCACATGGGGGGTAACTATACGATTTATCGTATCACCAAAAAGGGCTTAACCACCTTCGAGGCCGCTGATATTTTGGCGAAGGGCGCGGGCGTTGATCGCAGCGCTGTTAAGTACGCCGGCTTGAAAGACAAAGACGGTATCACTTCGCAGGTGATGACTGTCGAGGGCGGCAAAACCGTTAGCTTCCGCGACCAGTCTTTGACGATTCGTTTGTTGGGCAAAACTAACCGCCACGTTGAATCGACCGATAGCGAGGGTAACTCGTTTGAGATTGTGGTGCGCGACCTAGAAGCCGATGACATGCGGCGTTTACGGGTGAATATGCTCGAGTTGAATAAACTGCATATTCCAAATTACTTCGATGACCAACGTTTTGGTTGTCTGCGTCACGGCCAAGGCTTTGTGGTGCGTCAATTGTTGAAGGGCCAACCCGAATTAGCATTGCGCGCGATGTTGGCGGCGCCGTCACCTTATGGTCACGAGGCGATTGAAAAGTTCAAGCACGGTATTCAGCGTCGTTGGGGTAACTGGGAAGAATTAGCAAGTTACACCAAGCACCGTCGCGGTTCTTCTGCGTTTGAGTTTTTGCACAAAAATGGCGACGACTTTACCGGCGCGATTGAGCGCGGTATCGCTTCGCGTGAAAAAACCATTCACTTGTTTGCTTATCAATCCTTTTTATGGAATCGCGCGGCTACGCATTTTATAAAGTCGGTGGTTGGCGAAGAAAATGTAGCATGGCTTCCACATGACGCTGCTCCGCTTGCTGTTTATCGCGAATTAACTGACGAGCAGCGTGCTAAGTTGCAGGCATTTAAGTTGCCGTTGTTGGGCCCCGGCGTTGAATTGAATGAAGACGCTGCGCGTTGTTACAAATTGGTGTTCCGCGAAGAAGGCTTCGATATGCAGCAGTTTTTAGACCTGGATATTTCGGGTTTCCGTCCGCTACATGAAGATCGCCCGTTCCTGGTTAATCCAGAATTTTTGCGTGGTGCGCCAGCCGAAAGCGACGAAATTTATAAGCGTCGCCATAAAATGCGTATTCGTTTTTCATTGCCGCGTGGACATTATGCGACTTTGATTTGTAAGCGTTTGCTGATGCCGACCGAAAAAGATTATATGCACTTGCGTATTTGGGTGTCGCGACATTCGCTTGATTGGCCAGATGATTCTGGGCGCTCGAAGACTTTAGATGTCGCTGCTGAAAAAGAATATCATGCCGAGCGTACTCGTCGTGTGCGTAGTAAGTATGAGCGCGATCATCCAGAAGAGGCGCGCGAGCGTTATAGCCGTGGCGGTGATCGCGGTGGATACCGTGGCAACCGCGAAGGCAGTCGTGACAGCGGCGGATACCGTGGCAATCGCGAAGGCAGTCGTGACAGCGGCGGATACCGTGGCAATCGCGAAGGCAGTCGTGACTCCGGCGGATACCGTGGCAATCGCGAAGGCAGTCGTGATCGCGGTGGATACCGTGGCAACCGCGAAGGCAGTCGTGACTCCGGTGGATACCGTGGCAATCGCGAAGGTGGAAGAGACGGTGGGCGCGAAGAGCGCAAGCCATACGTAAAGCCAGCACCGCGTGATTCCGAGAAACCGAAGACGTCCTCTGATGCGCCTGCTGATTCGCCATGGGCGCAAGCAAAGCGTGAAAAAAACAACGACAATGACTAAGCAACAAGCGCGGGTGGCAGTGATCGGCGGCAGTGGTGTTTATGACATCGACGGCCTCGAGAACAAACAAGCCATCAGCCTGGACACGCCATGGGGCAAGCCGTCGGATGACATTTTGCTTGGCACCATGGACGGCGTTGATGTCGCGTTTTTACCGCGCCATGGCCGTGGGCATTTTCTGTCGCCGAGCGACGTGCCTTACCTTGCTAATATTTATGCGCTACGTCAATTAGGTGTGCAGCATGTGCTTACCGCCACCGCTGTCGGCTCGTTGCGCGAGCATACTCCACCAGGAACTTTTGTGTTTGTCGACCAATATATCGATCGCACTTACCGCCGTCGCCAAACATTTTTCGGAGATGGCGTGGTAGCGCATGTGCCGATGGCAGACCCCGTTTGTGCGGCAATGGTCGATGTGCTTGAGGGCGCATCGCAAGAGTTAGATTTAAATCACCATCGCGGTGGCACTTACGTGTGCATCGAAGGCCCACAGTTTTCTACGCGCGCTGAAAGCGAAATGTTTAGAGCATGGGGCGCCGACATTATCGGCATGACTAACATTACCGAGGCGAAGTTAATTCGCGAAGCTGGTATGAGTTTTGCATCGATAGCAATGGTCACCGATTTTGATTGCTGGCATCCTGATCATGAAGATGTCGATGTGGCGCAGGTTATTGCAACGGCGCATCGCAATGCGGGCAATGTCGTCGAGTTGTTGAAGATGGCGGTGCCGCGATTAGGCGAGTTGCCTGATTCAGAATGGCGCGGGGTTTTGGACGGCGCGATTATGACGGCGCGTGATGCGCGTGACACCGGCGCTTTATTGAAGGTGGCAGCGTTACTTAACGATTAATCCGCGTTCAGCGACTTCAGCATATTGGCCGATCACATTTTTATAGGCCGGTGAATCTTTATTCCAGAGAGGGTTGGTGTGATTTAAATGCGAGAAGATCACGCGCAGCTCCTTGTCGCGAATAATCGGCGCTAATAACTCAAGCGACTCTTTCACTCGCGGATGCGGAATCATTGACATGTCTCGATTACCCAATTCATAATCGTCATAAAAAGTCGCATCGATAATTACAGTTTCATGGGCGCGTGCGGATGCAAGTAGGTCGCCCCAGGCACTCCATGAATCAATGTCTGGGATGTATAAAGTACGCCGCCCTTTTATGCTGATTGAAAAACCGTGGGTGTCAGAATACTCGTCGCGGTGTGGAACTTTTAATGGTGTGATTTTCACATTTGCAATCGGTGAAAAAACAATGCCCGAGTTGAATTCATGCAACTCGATGTTTTGCAGTTCAACCAACTGACTCCAAGGTCCGTTGTCGCGCAAAAAACTAGCCATAGACGCGCTACACCATACCGGTAATTTGTCCGCTGCCATCACTTCGCGACCAAGATGAGTCAACCCAGTGTAATGACCTATATGCGCATGCGTTAAAACTATTGCTGCTGGCATCGACCCGGCGTCACGAATTTGTTCGGCCATGTCAGGAGTCGCGTCAATCAACAACCACTCACCATCATTGCCATGTACCGCTAACGACGCCACCAGATTTTTTTCATTCAATTCTGCACAACAACTTTTTTCACAAGCCAAATGTGGACGCCCTCCGTCTTGCGCTACTCCGAGGACCTCAATGCAGTTTCGTTTTGGTGCATCTGTTACGATTGACGCGCAATGACAATTTACATACCCGCTAAACAGGGTTACGGCGAGTACGAAGATCGCGGCTCGCGATTTTTGGCGTGGGTCTTTCATTGTCCTAGCGAAGAAGTTTTCACGCAACGATTATACGAGTTGCAGGGTGAACATCCTAAGGGGCGGCATCATTGTTGGGCTTACAAGACAGGTGATGTTTACCGCTTTAACGATGATGGTGAACCGACTGGAACTGCAGGGCGTCCTATGCTTCAAGTGCTAGATGGAAATGACATATCGGATGTGGCGGTTATTTGCGTGCGTTATTGGGGTGGTACAAAGTTAGGAACAGGTGGTTTGGCGCGTGCTTATTCCGCCGCAACACGCCTCGCTGTTGAAGACGCAGGGCTGCTTGAGGTGTTGCAGCGAATGGAGTTTGATGTTGAGCTCCCTTTTGATTTAATGGGTTTAAGAAGCGAACTTGAGGCTAAATGTACATCTATTCAATTTAGCGGCAAGTTTACAGCTCGAGGTTGGCGCGGATGTATTTCTTTAGATGCAGGTACCGATGCGAATGTTTTTCATGAGTTAATCACTCACAGAGGTGGTGGTAGAATAATTGTCAGGTAATTCGAGATGAACTCAACGAATTTTAGTTAATTGCTGATATAGCTTGATCTTGCCAAATAAACGGTTGTTTTGCGGCGAAATAGCCCCATATTGGCATATTATCGTGTATAAATAATGATATGTTCTCATTCCTTACTCTGATGGCTATTTTCGCTGCTCAACAGAACCCAGTGATTTCTGAATTCATGGCTTTAAATTCGAGCACTTTGTCGGATGAGGATGGCGATAAACCGGATTGGATTGAATTGCACAATCCTTTTTCAACAAATATAGATATTGGCGGTTATTACTTGACCGACGATATTAGCGCTTTGACTAAATGGCAGATTCCGCCGTCAACTGTAGTGAATGCGCAATCATACATTGTCGTATACGCGTCAAGCAAAGACCGCTCTGTTTCGGGGCAACCTCTGCACACAAATTTTAAATTATCTTCTAGTGGTGAGTACCTTGCTATTGTCGAGCAAGACGGGGTGACGATTGCTCATGAATATTCTCTTCAATATCCTCAGCAATACGAAGACATTTCCTACGGACTATGTTTTGATCCTAATGTCACTAACCAGGAATCTTTCTTCTCAACTCCAACGCCTTTGATGAGTAATGGTGCAGGCTCGGCTTATGTGCATAGTGTTATAAGCTCACCGGCACTACCTACAGTTTCGGATGACATAGTTGTTGAAGTTTCAGTAGCTAGTACTTCAACAGCAATTGCAACTTGCGATTTAGTTTGTCGCGTGATGTATGGCCCTGAATTTACTTTAGCTTTGCGTGATGATGGAGTCTCTCCGGATTCTATCGCTGATGATAATGTCTTTAGTGCGGTAATACCTTCTGGCACAGCGGCTCCATCAGAAATGTTGAGATGGCGTGTAGAGGTGACAGACGCTCTCTATCATTCAAGTAAATCTCCACTGAATTTTACGTATGATTCCGCCGAATACTACGGCACTATGATTGCCGACCCATCAATCACTAGCCAACTGCCTATTTTTAATTGGTTCGTTGAAAACCCTACTGCGGCTGACACCAATAATGGTACACGCTGTTCGGTTTGGCATAACGGAGAGTTTTACGACAATCAATTTTGTCGTAAGCGCGGCAGTAGCACTTCTAATTATGCCAAGAAGAGCTATAAAATAGATTTCAATCCTGGTGAAAAAATCCGCATGTTTGAGGGTGTTCCGAAAATGGAGGAAATTAATCTCAACACAACCTGGTCCGATAAATCTTACCTTCGACAACAACTTTGCTGGGAAATTTACGCAGCGTCCGGCGCCCCTACATCAATGTCTGCAATGATTCATGTGCGTCAAAACGGCGACTTTAAAAGCTTGTTGAATTTTATTGAGCAGCCTGATGATGAAATGCTTGAGCGATTAGGATACGACCCGAATGGAGCGCTATACAAAATGTTTAACCCGCTCTCGTCGGGAAGTAGGAATTTTGAGAAAAAAACTCGAGAATGGGAGGACTCTCAAGACCTAATTGATCTTGTCGCGGGGTGTCAATTAACAGGCGCAGCTTTAGAAGAATTTTTATTTGACAACATAGATCTCCCAGCTGTTATTAGTTATCTTGCAGCCACTTGCTTAATGAACGATAATGATCATGTCAGTAAGAATTATTATATGTACCGTGATTCTGATGGTGATAAAGAATGGATGATGATCCCCTGGGATAAAGATTTAACCCTTGGCCGTAATTATACAATCACCGGAGGTGTGCTTAACGATCAGATGTTTGCTGATAATGATCCATTTTGTCACCCGCTTTTTGGCGATATTAACCACCAGAAAATTGATGGTGGCTACCACCGTTTGATAGACGCTTGTTATCGCAATTTGCGCATTAGGGAAATGTATGTGCGACGCTTATGGTCTCTTATGGAAGAGCAGTTGCAGCCTCCTAATACGGCTGCGAGCGACTTAAAATTTGAAAATCGCATCGATGCTTTGCAGTCAGAAATTGCTGCTGAAGTCGTTCTTGATGTTATTAAGTGGGGCGCACCTACATGGGGTTCTTACAGGACCTTCCAGGAAGGCATTGACCAAATGAAAAATGGCTACTTCTCTCCGAGGCGGACTCACCTTTTTCAAACACATACACAGTCGCAAGTGTTACCTGGCCCACCACAGTTTGATGCGCAGATTTTAGTTAGCAACACAGAACCAGATCCAGTGTCTGGTGATGATGAAGAAGAATGGATAGAATTAAAGAACATCACTGCTGAGGCCATCGATGTGAGTGGCTGGGCTGTTAGCGGCGGAATATCTTTTGTATTTGCGCCAGGTACAGTTCTGGCGGCTGGCGACAAATTGTACCTTTCACCTAATATCGGAGCGTTTCGCACGCGCAACATATCTCCTACTGGTGGCGAATCGCACTTTGTTGTAGGTCCTTATGCCGGGAATTATCAAAGTACTGAGAGCATTTTTATTTGGGACAGCAACGGACTTCTTATAGGCTCTAATTCGACAAGCTTTGAGCTGTTCGTAAATGATTTTGTTGCGGGCGAAGATGCTCGATTTAGCATTGCTGGAGCTTTACCATCTTCACCGGTATTCATTGGTTATAGTCTCAGTGGTGGTGGACCTACAAACTCACAATTTGGAGTAGCCGACCTTACTCAGCCAATCTCAGCTTTACCGAGATTACTCGCTAGTGCTGCGGGGACCGCATATTTGACGTTGCCTATTGGCCCATCACTAATAGGCCAACAGGTTTGGTTCCAGGCGGTGAATGTTGCTAGTGGCGTACTGTCTAATGGCGAGACGCGCACTGTTCAGTAAATAACTGTTCAGCAATCTGAATTGAATTAAGCGCAGCGCCTTTACGCAAATTATCAGTTACTTGCCACATCCACAAGCGCTTGCCGTCGTGGTCTAAACGTAAACGCCCGATCTGCACGCAATCTTTGCCAGCAGCAGTTGCGGCAGTGGGGTAAACATCGTTGGCGGTGTCGTCTAGCAATTCAATGCCTGAGTAATTCTGCAATGCCGCGTGCGCTTGTTCGATGGTAATGGGTTGGTCAAAACTCAACAACATGCTTGCAGCGTGACCAATTTCGACTGGCACGCGCACGCAAGTCATGGTGACAGACAAATCTGAATCATTTAAAACTTTGCGCGTCTCAAACAACATCTTTTCTTCTTCGGTGGTGTAGCCGTTCTCTAAAAACGTTTCGCACTGCGCGATAATGTCGCCGCAATCAAGATAACGCTTTAACCCCTCACGACCAGCGCCACTGGCGGATTGCATGGTGGTGACCACAACATCAGTTACTTTGCTGACAGTATTAAGTGCATCAATGGCCATCGCAAAACCAGGTATCGTGCAATTCGGAATCGCGATCAACTTAGTGCTTTCATCGACCAATTCGCCGTTAATTTCAGGTACCACTAAAGGTACGGCAGCATCTAAACGCCATGCGGCAGAATGGTCGATAACCGTTGCGCCTTGCGCAATTGCCAATGGCGCTAGCTTTCGCGCTAATTCATCACTAGTTGCCAACAGTACCAAGTCGGCGCCTTCAAAAGATGCGGACGTCGCCTCGCTCGCCTTAATTTTGCGCACTTCTTTGTATGGAAAACTGCGTTCATCTAACAATGCTGCCAACGCACCGCCAACCAAGCCATTGGCGCCGACTATGCAAACTGTAAGTCGGGCATTTGTCATCGCCGAAATTGTAACGCCGCGCCCGCAGGTATTTGCGCCACAATATCTAGCGCCTCAAAACTCAGTTGCAGCACCCGTGGATACCCTCCGGTAATCTGACAATCGGCGAGTAAAATAACCAGCCGTCCGTCAGGAGTAAGTTGCACGGTTCCGGGCATTACCGGTGAAGTAATGATTGGGCTCAGGTCGTTGTCGAGACGTTGCTCGAGTTGCGCGCCCATGCGGTTGGCTAATTT
>Ga0257121_1002039_pt1 | contig 14659 bp, 20 predicted proteins | sample SI106_100metaG_FD_190180 | JGI IMG/M metagenome (GOLD analysis project Ga0257121, IMG submission 190180) | Marine microbial communities from Saanich Inlet, British Columbia, Canada - SI106_100 | ecosystem: Environmental > Aquatic > Marine > Inlet | place: Canada: British Columbia | collected... | reverse complement strand
GAATCATTGGTCGATAAAACTTAAAAGAACATAAAATTTCTAATTGTTGAATAATGCTCATGGAAGAGGTAAATGAACCGCATGGTCAAGAGCAGACCGAAAAGTCTGAAGATACCATCATAAACATCGGATACGACCCAGTAATGCAATCAGCTATAGAGTTATTGCCAATACTTGGAAACAAAAAGAAGGTGATTTTGAGAGGTAAAGGACCCTCAATTCCAAATGCAGTTGCAGTTGCAAATATAATTACAGAAAAAATGCTAAAAGGAAATTCTAAAGTTCAAAAAATTATACTAGACACAGTATCAGCTGCAGGTATTGGAGATATGACATCAACAGTTGAAATTATTTTAATTAAAATTTAGTAAACACTGCCAGGGCCTTTGAGAAGCATATTTTCACATTCTTTGCATACTTGCTCATCAATATTGGATTCAAGATTGTGATGTATTTCACAAATCAACAAACTTGATTTTATGTAATTACATAACCCAATGAATTTTGAAAGACTTGAAGGAGTGTATGCTCTATCAGATGATAAGCTATCACATAATTCATTAATCATTATTGCAACTTGTTCTTCTAGCAAAAGTTTTGCAATTAATGAAGGATCTCCTCTAGTTCCACGAATATAATTACTAACAGCAGCTTGAGTAACTCCAAGCATTTTAGAAATTTCATCTTCTCTAATATTGTGATCTTCTGCTAGTTTTTTAGCAAGAATTGCACGTAATGCTGGAATTAGAGTTTTAGATTCAATTTCAGCTGGAAGTAGCATGGTTTCTCAAGCATGTCATAATGAATTTAAAGTTTGCAATAAATTGAGAATTTCTTAAAATAGATACAGGCATACCTATTTTAATTTCAAATCAAAATACAAGATATTGGAGGATGTTTCTAAGAATATCTATAATGTTTTAGAAGCATCATGTAATTCATGTAAATCTAATTTAATTTCATTATCAGGAGGACTGGATAGTTCCATAATTGCATATTTTCTAAAACAAAGAAAACCCAAAACAGTTGCAGTAATTGCAGAAGACTTTGTTTCAACAGATCTGACATATTGTCAAATGATTTCAAAAGAAATGGAGTTGCCACTATCAATATACAATGTCAAAACCACCGAAATCCTTGAAGCAGTTGAAGAAACGATTAAAATTTTAAAAAATTTCAATGATATCGAAATTAGAAATAATGTAGTTATGTACATGGCAATAAAATGGGCAAAAGATAATGGTGAAAAGTCAATAATCACAGGAGATGGCGCAGATGAATTATTTGCAGGATATAGTTTTCTCATAAATAAACAAGAAGACGAATTAGAAAAAGAGATCAAAAGAGTGTGTTCGATCATGCATTTTCCTACTCAAAAAATAGGTAATGCATTAGGTGTACAAATTGAATCCCCATTCTTAGATGATTCAGTAATAGAATTAGCTAAATCCATACCAGTGACTCTAAAAGTAAAAAATGAGCAAGGTAAAAGACAAGGCAAGTGGATTCTTCGTAAGACGTTTGAAAAATACATACCACCGCAAATTGCATGGAGAGAGAAATCACCAATGCAAGAGGGATCAGGTACATCAGGATTAACAGGGTTATTTGATTCCATAATAGGTGAAGAAGCATATGTTGAGAAAAAACTGACTATTGAAAAAGAAGAAGACGTAGTTATCAGAAGTAGGGAATCAATGCACTATTATGAAATTTTTAAAAAATTGTTTGGGACTCCAGTAGACGAGAAATCAGAAAGTAAATGCCCATACTGTAAACATGAAGTTAAAGATTCAAAATTTTGTAGAATGTGTGGAGCGTTTCCAATCTAGGAATTATTCTTGTATTTACGGGGTTTTTTTATAAAGATTTTTCTGCAACCATTACAACAAAAGTAGAAATTTTTTCCATCATGATCATGAAGTAAAGCTAAATCTTCATCAAGTTCAATTCCACAAACAGGATCTACTGGCACGAATTTTTCATACCAGAATTCTATTTATAGATTGAGAAAGAAAAGACTAAGAATTTACAATTTCAAGAATTTTTTTTGGGAGAACACCATAATCAGTGTCAGGCTCAGATACAATATACAAGATATCTTCGCCTAGAGGTACACTGATTGCCAATGCACGTTCACGTGAAGCCATAGCGAAATTCACATATCCTAATTGTTTATCAAATTCTTTTCTCATCTTTACTCGCAATGCAAGTTCCATGAAAATCATTTCATCATCTTTTTCACTCTCCAAAGGTGCTACATTTTCTCTCATTCCACCAGCAACTAATCTGCCTCGCTCATTTATCACACCTGCAAATCTAATTTTAGAATCAATTGCTAAAACAGAAGAACAAACTTGAGGATAGTCAAAAATTTTATCGGCCAATTTATTCACATCATAGTGATCGCTATTTAATCGTTCCACCGAAATTTCATACGATAATGATTTTTACGAAGTTAATTTTTTGACTAGTTTTAAAAATTCATCATCAGAGAGGGAAGGAATTTTCATAATTTCCATATTTTCTGAAACATGTTCTAACGATTTCTGACCCACAAGAGGAGCCAAAACCCCAGGAGATGATCTGATAAATTGCAAAGCACGTAATGATGGTTTTAAATCCAAAAATTCAGGCATAGTTCCAGGCTGTAACAGTCTTCCTTGCATTAGCGGTACACTAGTGAATACACCAATACCCAATTTTACAGCAGATTCTAAAAGAGATGTAGAAGTATCACCAACAAATTGAGTTTTCCCAAGTAATGCTTGATCATAATACAGATTGAAGGGTAATTGGATAAATCGAAATCCATGATTTTCTCCTCCAACTTGTTTTGCCAAATTAACAGTGTCTTCAAGTGAAAGGTATTGAGGATTATCTTTTGCAACTCGGAAACATTCCCAAGTGGCCAAGCCATAAAATTTAATTTTTCCTTCTTTTCGTTTTTGTTCATATAATTCAAAAACAGATTTTAGATTTTCTAGAAATTTTTCTTTAGAAACATCTTTGATTTGACCTTCTATAGCATTGTGAAGATATATCAAATCAACACAATCTAATCCCAAATTTTCCAAACTTCTGTCTAATTGATCAGAAAGGTATGGTACAGTCATACAATGATAACCAGAAGTGATATCACCTTCTTTTACAATCCCTTTGTCAGTATACTCTTTCTTCACATATTCCCAAAGTCCCAATGGAACATCAGCATCATTTGTAACATATCCATTTTTAGTACTAACAAAAATTTGATCACGTGAAATTTTTCCCTCTTGAATTAATTCTGAAATAGCCTTTCCAACAGAACGTTCAGCTTTTTGAGAACGATAATTAATTGCAGTGTCGATTACATTTATTCCAGATTCAATAGATTGCTTTACAGCAGAAGTGACTAATTCATCAGTTTTATTATCAGGATCACCAAGATATGTTCCAATTCCAACATTGGATAAAGTTAGATTTCCAAATTCATTGAAATTACTGGAATTTACATTTGGATTTTGAGCAAATTCCTTAGTTTTTTCAGCAGTTGCATAGCCTGAAATCATGAAAATTCACATTTGTTCCTAAATTTATGTCATGATAGCACTTTTGCACTCCAAACTCCAGTATTCTTTCACTAATGCGATCCTTTTATTTGTCATTTCCACATATGGAAATACAATACAGACATGTCATTTCTAAAATCAAAGGCCGTATTGGCCAGTATTTTGTTACTAGGAACAGTGTCTGGGATTTCTTTTTTGGTTCCCATAGCTAATGCAGAAAAATTCACTTCTGATGAATTTCTTGAATTTGCAACTATAATGGGAATGATCGAGGGCCACATGGAAATTGCAATAGAGCAAGCCCATGCCAAAAATTATGATTCTGCTAGAATGCATTTAGCCCATCCAGTAGGAGAACATTATGATTCCCTCAAAAAATATTTTGATGGGCATCATGAATATAAACAAAAATTAGAACTTGTTTTACATATTCTAAAGAGTAGTAATGCCGAAGGAAATGAACAGAATTTTATTGAAACCATACACCAAATATCTAAAATTTTAGACAATGGAAAACATTTGGTACTTAAAGATAAAATGGACGATCCTATTTTTAAAATAAACGTGATTAAAAATCTCTTGAACGAAGCAAATCAAGAGTATGTTACTGGAATGGATCTTTCAATCCAAATGGAGTTACAAGATAGTCATGGGTTTACGGTTTCTGCATATTCTTTGTTTTCAGCAATAGATTTTGAAGATGCAGAATATAAAAAAGAATTTCTCATGAAATTTCTTGCATTGTACGTTGCACATGGAGATAAAGTGCCAACATCTGAAATGACATTACTATACAAAGATCTTACTGATGCTTTAGATTTTTTATTAGAAAATCACTCATCTGAAATTACAACAGTCAATCATTCTCATAACTAGACTAATTTTTCTAACCAAAACAGTATCTTTAAAAATTCTTTGTGATGTTAACGAAAAGAGTGTATCTCATGCTCAAGACTGTCAGGATTTTGTAAATTCTAAACCTACTCTATCTAGCATGAATTTTAAAAATTCAGATAAGGGTTTCTTTACTCGATGTTTTACATTCCATTCCAATACAAGTTTATCATAAAACTTCCATTCATGTTCATCTTTTTTCAGATGAGCAGACATCATAACCTCAAACGCTTTAGTATCCCATTCAACAGGACACATGTTATCACTAATCTGAATTAATTTACCATTTTTCATTTGAAATGGATATGATTTACACACACTTGGCTTAAAATCATTTACAGTACATCGAAAAACATCTTTAGATTCTTCAAGGAACATGCATCCACCGTCTTTTTGTTTTAAAGCAAGATCCAATAACCCTTCTTCGACATCTATTCCAAGATCAAAATCCTTTGCACCATAAATCTCAAGAAAATTTTCAGGAGCAAGTCCAGTTCCAACTGAAAGTCTGTAAACATCATGAGCGTTAACAAATATCACATACTCCTTACAGCAATCTGTATGACATGAAACACAAGGAAATTCTCCAGTCTTAGTCACATCAGAATCATTAGGGATTATTTTCAGAGTCATATATCATCAAAATTTAATCAAAAAACTAATCACAAATAACACCCCAGTTAAACGACTAAACATCAAAGTTGAGGACATGAAAGGAAACAAATTATCTACAGAGTTAAAATGTTTCTTCAAACCTAATCCAGATTTTATCATTATAGGAATACTAAGAAAACTAATCATAGAAAGTAAAGGGAATACTTGTAGAAGTACTCCAGACAGTATAGCACAATAAGAGACTAGTGGAAAAATCCAAAATAATTTTACAGCTCTTTCTTTTCCTGTTACAATAACTAATGTTTTTCTTCCTTTAGATTTATCAGCATCATGATCAGGAAATGATGCAATGAATAAAACCAAAGAGGACAAAGCACCTACAACAATTCCTGCAAGTATTGATTCAATTGTAATTTCCCCTGATTGGATAAACAAAGTACCAATTACAATCATAGATCCCTTAACTGCAACAAAAAATTCACCCAAACCAGAATCAACAATTTTAGTAGAATAGAAATAGATAGATAAAATTGCAAATCCCAAAATAATTGCGATGGTTATGCCATCTGTAATTACAAAATAACCTCCAATAACAGTACCAATTATCAAAAACGCAACACCTGCACGATATACAGAAGACGGTTTGAGTAATCCTTCAGGCAAGACACCCGTACCACCGCTCATTTTAGTTCGTTTGGTTTTTGTATCAATTCCTCTTTTGAAATCCCAAAAATCATTTAACAAATCTACACTTGCGTGAAGTGCCATCACTCCAGCAAATGTCAAAATAGCATCAAGGGAATCTAATGTGGAGTTTTGCCACCAATTCAGAGAAAGTCCCACTGAAACGGCAACAATAGATGCCAAAAGAAATCGTACACGAATGACACGTAACCAAACTGAAAGCATCAAGAATTATACTAATTTTTCAGTATAATATTCATGAGTTTTGAATGTGGTGTGTTTTTTATATCAAAATCAAACAAACAGACATGTGATTATCGGTAAGATTTCAAAAAATGAGGCTAGAGTCAAATTTGACGAAGTGATTCATTGCAACAATTGTGGAAAACAGGTTCCAGGAGGATTGCAGACTGGAAAATCATACTATCAAACAAAGCCATTTGAAATAGAATTAGAACAATTCAAAAAATCATACCTTTGCGGCATATGTAGAGATAAGAATAGATTGGAGAATAAAAAATCAGACTAGAGATTCATCACTAACTTCTATAGGTTTTCGCCCCATAAAGCCAGAATCTTTTTCATGCCAAAACTTTATTTCGGTTTCACCATGTTTCCAACAAAGCCATACCTCTTCATCAAATCGTTTTGAAGGAAAATCAAGCAATCCCTGTTCTATACTTTTGACTACTACACCAGTATTTTCTAAGATTTCTACTGATTCATAGAATTTAGTAATTGCAGAGTTTAGAGTTTGTTTTAAGGTAACAAAGTCTTCAAATGAATTGGTAGTAGAAACACTCATTTCTAATTCTTTTTCTATTTTTTTTATTTCATTTTGTTTGGCTAACGCATATTCAAATTTTTTTATTACATCTGGAAGTACAGCATTTGCTTCATTTGTTGTAAAAAAGGAAAACACACATCAAATCAATTCATCTTTGTTAAAAATCTTAGGTGATTAAATTGATCTTGGGATATATAGGACAAATTTCATTTCTAATAAAAAACACAGTCATTAGAAACTCATTGGTTAAATATTATAAAAACAACTTAACAGGGATGGATGAAAAAGAATTTCCTGTTGAAGACGTTAAAAATAAAATAAATGATATTTTATCTGAACCTGAAATTAGATTTTGCGGATTGATTGATAGTTCTGGGCAATTAGTTGCAGGTGACTTTGGTAATGATGTTATTCCTTTTGAAAATGATGAAAGAAGGCGACAAATGTTTCAAGAATTAGCATACAGAGTGTCAAATAGAAAGGGATTTGATGCTAATTTAGGCAGAGTGAAATATTCATCGTCAAGAAGAGAAAAGGTTGTAATGATGAGTTTCCCAATTGGAACTCACATAGTTTTGGTTATCGCAGAACCTAATGTAAATATCGATAGGCTAGGTTGGAAAATTCTTAACAAATTAGGAAGACAATGGTCTGAATATGATGGAATTTAGAGAGAGGAATTCAAAAGATATGCAGATGCAAATTTATTAAGAATTCATGTGGAGTGTAAAATATGAGTGAAGATCAATTAGAGGCAATAATAGTTCAAACAATTAACGGGGCAATAGCAACAATTCCAAATTATTTGGAAGAAATTAAAGAAAACAAAGAGGTGCTCAAAGTAGAGAACCCACAAGAATTTGTATATGGAATTGTTATGGGAATGGCACTTGGAATGAGCGGTGCTATTCTTAGTGCACAAAAAGAAATGCCCACAGCAGAGGACCAAATCAAAGTCAGGGACATAGTATACAAGCACATTCCAGAAATAAGAGAAAGAATTTTCAGTTGATAGAATTTAGTAAAAAAGAAATAAAATTTCTAGAGACATTAGAAGAAGCAAGAATTGCCACATCTCATAACAACATACCACATGTCAAACCAGTATCATTTGTTTATCATAAAGGAGAAATCATAGTTGCAACAGATTATGATACTAGGACGTTTACAAACATCAAAATAAATCCCAATACAGCTATTACAATTGATGTTTACAAATCAGGAAATCATAAAGCTATATGCATTCAGGGCAAATCAGAAATTATTGAAGAAGGGTCAGAGTTTGAGAAATTGTATGATATATTTTATAAAAAAAATCAATGGGTACAAAATGATCCATGGAAAGAAAATGAGGCACCATTTTTAAAAATTATCACAGATAACAAAGTAAGTTGGGGTTTAGAGTAGATCCTAAACAATTAAGACATGGAATAATTCTAGGATCATAGATGGCTGTTAAAGTAAAATGTTCACATATTTTAGTTGCAAAACAAAGCGAAGCATTAGACATCTTAGAGAGAATAAAAAAGGGAGAAAAGTTTGGAAAATTGGCAAAAGAGTTGTCAACAGATACCGGAAGTGGTAAAAAAGATGGGAATTTAGGCTATTTTACAAAGGGAATGATGGTAAAACCATTTGAAGAAGTTGCATTCAAATTAGAAATTGGAGAAATTTCAACCCCAGTAAAAACAGAGTTCGGATATCACATTATCAAAAGATTTGCATAAAACGATTCAAAGACTTGACAATAATAACAGAGAGAAAATTAGAAGAAATACTAACATATCTAAAAAAAGCCATGAATAATTTGGCAAAAGAAGCATTAGAAAATTTGGAATTAGAAGGAGGAGTAGAAGAAATGAAAAATTTCCTTGAAAATCAATTCGATGTTAGATTAGAGAATTTACTAATTGCAAAAAATAGCAGCATACATCATTTGGAATCAAGTATGAAAAATAAAATAATTCAAAGGAAAAATGAAATGTTGAATGAAATGTTGAAGCAGCATAAAATTAGATAAAAGCATCCAATCCTGTTTTTTGAGAATCAGTAGTTTGATTTTTTTCAAGCATTTCAGTCATTTTCTTACCCATGGATTGTGAAGAAGTTATTTTTCGTTTCCCAATCCAATAATATCGTTCATCAATAGTATCTTTTGCAATTAACACCACTAATTTTCCAGTATCTTTCCTGCCAGTTCTTCCTCTTCTTTGAACAAATCTAACAGAGCTTGGAACATTGTCATAAAAAATTACTTGATTGACTTCAGCAATGTCCAATCCTTCTTCACCAACACGCGTTGCAACTAATACTTGAAAAGTTCCATCTCTGAATTTCTCAACAGTTTCGATTTGTTTTTTTTGTTTTAATCCAGTAGTACCAGCCTTACCAATTAAAATTCCAGCAGGTATTCCCATCTCAATTAATTTTTTGAAAATCAGATCAACAGAATCACGATAACTGGTAAAAATTAATGCCTTACCAGGCACAGAATCAAGAATTTCTTTAAGTTTAGGGATTTTAGGATGTTCTATTCCATGTGATTGTGCTTCTTTTGCAAGATGAATTGCACGAGTAAAATTTGGATCAATTTCAAAGAGATCCTTTACTCCAATGCCTTTTTTTGCTTGTGCACGCTCACAGAATTTCAAAAAAGGAGTAATTCCATGAACTTCAAGCATGTTAAGAGCATAATGAATTCTAATTGCAGTGAACAAAGGTTTTGCAGAACGTCTATTTTGATTTAATACAAATTGTCGAATTCGCAATAATGCAGAAAGCGATTGTTGTTGAGTGAGTTTAATACCATTTTCTCTCAAAGTATCATATCTTTGATCTAATGCTAATTTCAACAAAGTTTGAATTGCTTTAAGTTCATCAGGTAATTCAACATTAATCCACTCAGTGTCTGTTTCTTGAGTATACGGTTTTACATCCGGGCTATTCTCAGTTCTTTCTGCAACACTTGTAATTTTGAGTTTGGTTATAATCTCAGTAGCTTTTTCTTTTTCACTAGGTAAAGTGGCAGTCATCCCAATGATTCTTGCAGTGGAATCTTCAAATCGTTGTGCAATTCCAGAATATGCATAATCTCCAACAGTTCTATGTACTTCATCAAAAATTACAAGAATAAATTGATCAGAAGATACAATGCCACGATTAAAATCATTTCTAGCAATTTCAGGTGTCGCACAAATTATTCTAGAATTCCAAAGTTTAGTCCTATTTTCAATTGTATCCTCACCTGTAATTAATGAAATATCATCAACGGTGATATTTTCTTTTAGAAATTCATAATGCTGGTTTACTAAGACTCTAGTAGGGGCTAAAAACAAAATACCTCCACTTCCCTTTGAAAGATATTCAGCGATTACGTGTAAGGCAATAGCTGTTTTTCCAAGACCAGTAGGTAAAACAATAATACAGTTTTCATTAACTGCCTGATTTGCAAGATTGACCTGATAATCTCTTTGCTCAATAGAATTTTTTTGAACATATTTTTTCTCAAGATATTGGGTCAATGTATAAAAAAACTAAAATTTGTGGATTTTATATTTTCGCGTAACAAAATACTAAGTAATAGTCATCATTTTACAATATATTCAATCAAAATTTTCAAAAAAGTTCAAAATTCACGCCTAGAAAATAAATTTATTTTTATTTATTCACAATAATTCAAAAAATTAGAAAATTAAGTAAATTTTGCAAAAGAAGTATAGATAAAAAATCAAAATATCAAATTTTCATAAATAAAAAAATACCAATAATACTAACAGCAAATAGGGGTATTGTAAAACAAACCAAACAAGCATTAAAAATTATTTTTGATAATAAAAAAAGAGGTATAAAAAATAGATTTTTTTAAAATTCTATTACTGACCCAGCAGATACAAGGTATTTCTGATTTTGTTGAACACCATGAATATCATACCATGCGATATTCAAATTTACTTTGTTTCGTAGTGCAGACTCTATTGTTATATGACTAGCCTGTCTCAATCTGTCCTGAATTGGTTTTTCTAATACTGTTGTGTCTTCATTAAATTTTTCCATATCAAATAATACAAAATAGTGATTTAATATTGAAAGTAAAAAATAATTTTTGATCGCTTGACATGTTTTGACCTAAGAGGAAAAGAGAGGAAAGGTATAGAAACAATATTGTTAAAATTAGTAGAAATATGATCGCAGGTAATCTTCGAGTAGCGCGATCCATATATGGAGTGCCTAAACAGAAATCATATGAGTTCTTTTGATAGACCAGGATGGGACGAATATTTTATGTTACAAGCAGAACTTGCAAAACTTCGTTCAAATTGTGTTACAAGACAAGTTGGAGCAGTAATTGTTAGGAATCACAGGCAATTAGCAACAGGATACAATGGAACCCCCCCAGGAATCAAAAACTGCTTTGAAGGAGGCTGTAAAAGATGTCAAGATAGAATGGATGGTAAAATAAAATCAGGTGAATCGTTAGACAGATGTCTATGCAATCATGCAGAAGCTAATGCAATCATGCACTGTGCAATTTTAGGAATTGAAGCTGGAACAGAAGGAGCAGTATTGTATACCACATTTGTTCCGTGCCTAGAATGTACCAAAATGGCAATTACCATAGGGATTAGGAAATTTGTTTGTCTTGATACGTATCCTGAAACGGATTATGAGTTACTAAAAGAAGCAGGAGTGGAGGTAGTTCATCTAGATAAAGAAAAAGTTGGCTCATGGGCAAAAAAACTAATTGGTAAAAATGAGTAATGCGGTAATTAGTAATGTAGACGTTACTGAAAATGACACTAGTGAAAAAATTGTAAATAATAAACAAAACACAACTAATGAAAGAGAAAAAAATGCATTTAGAAATTTAGATACATCAATGTTAGTTTCTGCAACATATGATGGTAAAAAAAATGTTGTCGTTTTAAAATTTTATAATCCAAAAACACAAGAACTGAAATTATGGGTTGATGAGAGTGGACACTATCCATATTGTTATTCTAAATTAGCACCAGATGAATTGGAATTCATACATGAAAGAGAAGACGTTCGTGAAATCAAGACTGTAAAAAAATATGATCTAATCAAAGACAAAGAAATTGAGCTGTCTCAAATAACAGTACAAAATCCACTTGCAATTGGCGGAACAATGGGAGGAAATGGCATTAGAAATGTAATGGATACATGGGAATCAGACATCAAGTATTATGAGAATTATCTTTATGATAAAAAACTGATTATTGGAAAATATTACAAGATAGTAGAAGGGGAAATAATTCCAGATGATTTAGAAATTTCAGATGAAGTAAGGATTGCTTTGAAAAGTTTGCTTTGGGATAAAGTAGATAGTGCAAGTATGGTAAATGCAGAACAGTTTAAAGAATTTATTTCAGAATGGGCAGAGTTACTAAATCAACCAATTCCAAAAATAAAAAGATTAAGTGTAGATATTGAAGTGGAATTTGAAGTAGGAAGAATTCCTGATCCAAAAATAGCTGAAAAGAAAGTTACCGCCATAGGACTAAAAGGAACAGATGGGTTTGATCAGATTTTTGTGCTCAAAACAGAGGGAACAGAACAGGGTACAAATGATTTAGATCCAAACATCAAGGTCAAATTCTATAATTTAGAAGATGAAAAGAAAATGATTCAAGATGCATTTGAAATAATCAAAGGATTTCCATTTGTGGTTACTTACAATGGAGATGAATTTGATTTACCATATCTTTACAACAGAGCAGAAAGGTTAGGAATTCAAAATTCTGAAAATCCATTTTACATGATGCGGGATTCTGCAACATTAAAAGAAGGAGTGCATTTGGATTTGTATAGAACATTATCTAATCGTTCATTTCAAATCTATGCGTTTAGTCAAAAATATACTAGTTTTTCATTAAACAGTGTATCAAAAGCATTGTTAGGTAAAGAAAAAATTGACTATGGATTAGAATTTGATGAATTATCACTGTATCAAACTGCAAATTATTGTTACAATGATGCATTACTGACGTATGAGCTTACAAGTTTCAACAATGAATTATTGATGAACCTACTTGTAATCATTGCAAGGATTGGGAGAATGCCAATTGACGATATTGCAAGGATGGGGGTATCTCAATGGATTAAAAGTCTGTTATACTATGAACATAGAAAAACTAATGCTCTAATTCCAAAAAGAACAGAGCTTGAATTACGTTCAGAAGGAGTAATGTCTAATGCGGTGATCAAAGATAAAAAATATCGAGGAGGTTTAGTTGTTGAACCAAAAGAAGGAATTCATTTTGATGTAGTTGTGATGGATTTTGCTAGTCTATATCCCAGTATAATTAAAGTTAGAAATTTATCATATGAGACAGTTAGATGTCCACACGAAGAATGTAAAAAAAATACAATTCCAGGAACAAATCATTGGGCATGTACTAAAAAAAATGGAATGACTGCATTAATTATTGGCTCACTAAGGGATTTGAGAGTAAATTACTATAAACATCTGTCAAAGAAAGATACACTCACTGAGGAGCAAAAATATCAATTCAATGTAGTCAGTCAAGCACTCAAAGTAATCCTAAATGCAAGTTATGGGGTAATGGGTGCAGAAATTTTCCCATTATATTTTCTTCCGGCAGCAGAAGCTACAACTGCAATTGGCAGGTTTACGATTCTTGAGACAATCAAAAAATGTGAAAGTACAGGAATTGAAGTTCTTTATGGAGATACGGATTCATTATTTATCAAAAATCCAACTACAGAACAGATTGACACAGTAATTGAGCAGGCAAAAAAAGAGCACGGTGTAGATTTAGAAATTGACAAAACATACAGGTATTGTGTTCTAAGTAACAGAAAGAAAAATTATCTCGGAGTAACAAAAGATGGGAAAGTAGATGTTAAAGGATTAACTGGAAAAAAATCACATACACCGGCATTTATCAAAAATTTGTTTTATGAACTAATAGACGTATTATCAAAAGTTCAAACAATGGATGATTTTACAAATGCAAAAAAAGAAATTTCTGAAAAAATTGCAATATGTGGTAAAAGAGTAGAAGCAAAAGAAATTCCACTTGAAGAATTAACATTCAATGTAATGCTCAGTAAAGCTCCATCAGAATATGTAAAAACAATTCCTCAACACATTAGAGCTGCAAAACAACTTGAAAATATAAGAGAGATAAAAAAAGGAGATAGAATTTCATTTATTAAAATTTTAAACAAGCCAGGGGTGAAACCAGTTGAATTGGCAAAAAAAGAAGAAATAGATGTTAAAAAATACATGGAGTTTTTAGAATCAACTTTGGAACAAATTACATCATCAATGGATTTAGATTTTGACACGATTTTAGGAAAACCAAAACAAACGGGATTAGACGAATTTTTCTGGAGTTAAAATGGAAGTAGACGGAACATTACTAACAATCTTAGGTATATCTGCAGGGATTTTAATTCTGACTGGATGGATAGAACAGATCTACAAAGGATACAAGACAAAAAGTCTAAAAGATGTCTCAAAATTTTTGATGATATTCATTGCTGCAGGGTCAATTTTGTGGTTAGTTTACGGAGTAATAGTATCAGATGTATTCATCATAGGAACGAACACTGCAGGGTTAAGTCTAATGATAATTGTTTCATTCATGAAAAAAAGATATGACATACGATTAAGGTCTAAGAATTAAATACGATACAAAAAATCCAAAAAAGATGTTTGTAATTAATTGTAAAAACTATGAAGAAATCTCAGGAGAAAAAATTATCAAATTTGTAAAAATTGCAGAAAAAGTTTCAAAAAAATACAAAGTAAAAATTGCAATTGCACCACCACAGCATCTAATCGGGGTCGTATCAAATAGTTCAATTTCGATCCTAGCTCAACATATTGATGATTCTAAAATTGGGAGTACAACAGGGTTTATCATTCCAGAGTTGTTGAAAAAATCCAAAGTTAAAGGATCATTAATCAATCATAGCGAACATAGAATAAAAAGTAATGAAATACAAAAATTAGTTTTGAAATTAAAAGAATTAAAAATGATCTCCATTGTATGTGTAAAAGATGTTGCAGAAGCTAGAAAATATTCAAAATATAATCCAGATTACATTGCAATAGAACCACCAGAGTTAATTGGATCAG
>Ga0257121_1002037_pt1 | contig 14666 bp, 19 predicted proteins | sample SI106_100metaG_FD_190180 | JGI IMG/M metagenome (GOLD analysis project Ga0257121, IMG submission 190180) | Marine microbial communities from Saanich Inlet, British Columbia, Canada - SI106_100 | ecosystem: Environmental > Aquatic > Marine > Inlet | place: Canada: British Columbia | collected... | reverse complement strand
CACTACAATCTGACCGATATCTACAATGCCTACCACTTCCATTTTGTCTGTAGTGACTAGCGCAGACGTGAGGGTAAGAGTTACACCGGAGACTGAATAAGCATCCTCCTGTTGTTTAACACCGTTGATCGTTATAATCAACGACTGTTCGTTGGGGGCTACCCAAGAAAGAATATGTGTAGCAGACGTAGAGCCTGTTACGTTAAAGCGCTTTATGTCTGACGCTTTTAGTTGGGTTTTGCCTAGATAACTCATGTTATTTCAAGGATTCCCATAACTACTTCTAAATCACCAGTAGCGCTGGATGTCATGAAAACATCGCCTGTAGCTTCCAAATCTATTGGTTTATCTAGAACTAGAGTAGAATCAGCTGGTACTGGCACGGTTTTAGCAACGTGGTAATAAGTATCTCCAGACGTTGCTCTAGCTTTTATACTTACGTCAGCCGAGCTGGTACCGTCTATATTACTAATATAACACGAGTGAATCACTGATTGTGTTGCTGCGGGTGCTGTATATACGATGGCGCCAGCAGTAGTTATTGCAGCGCCCTGGTTTTTAAATGTATTAGCCATTTTATCCTCCTAAAGCGATGGCCATAGCTACAGCCGTTCCCGCGGGATCGCCAGTGGCTGCCGGAGCAGACCACGTTCCATCACCACGCCAAAATGTAGAACTAGTCGCGCTAGTTCCGCTATTTAAATTACCTACTGGTAAGTTACCTGTTACGCCAGTGGTCAAGGGTAAACCTGTAGCATCTGCCAAAGCAAACGCTGGTGTAGCATCTGATCCTCCTAGATCTAAGGAGACGCCACCGTATGACACAGAGTAGTTAGCTAATGAAGTGTTTGGTATACTAGACAGTCCAAGAGTTATAGTGCCAGAGGTTGTAATAGGGGAGCCAGAATCAACGTCTATACCATCTGTACCTGTTATTGCTACGCTCGTAACTGTTCCTGAAGCATGTCCAGGGGTTTCTGACTGCCAACCATTGGTTGTATCATAAGTTAATACGTCTCCGTCAGATGGGCTCATGGAAGTATAAACGTCCGACAAACCAGTCACCGGTATATCAATTGCAGCCGTACCATTAAAACTGACACCAGCTATATTTCTTGCGGTTTCTAAAGCTGTCGCTGTGGCAGCATTTCCGGTTGTATCTTGATTCCAGGTGGGTATTGTACCCAACTTAGAATAAGCTATCGCAGCCGTAGCACTTACATCGGCATCAACTATGACTCCAGCGGCTATTGTTGTTGCGTTACCTACAGAAGTAACATCGCCAGTTAAGTTAGCATTCGTTGTAACCGTATCTGCATTACCAGTTAATGCGCCAGTAAAACCTGTAGAGGTTACCGATGTTAATCCGGTTATGGTTGTATCTAGGTTTAGTGTAACGGTACCGCTTGTTCCACCGCCATTTAAGTTTGTTCCAGCAGTAACACCTTCTATATCGCCAGCTAGTGTTTCGGCTTGCCAACCGTTGGTTGTGTCATATACTAGTGATTGACCATCTGTTGGTGTCATAGACGCATAAACGTCTGAAAGGTTTTTAATAGATACTGCAGCAGAAGCTCCTAATGCTACTGTCTGACCAGCAACAGTAACTGAATCATTAGCTAAAGATGTGTTTGGTATACTGGATAAACCTAACGTGATCGTACCAGACGAAGTTATCGGAGATCCACTATCTACATCAATACCATCAGTGCCGGCGACAGCAACACTAATAACGCTACCTGCACCCGCCGTAGATGGTGCCCATGCTGATCCTGACCAACTTAGTGTTTCTCCTGTACCTGGCGCTGTAGAAGCAACGTTAGATAAATCAGCTAGTGCTATATCTATATTTGCTGTTCCGTTGAAACTGTTACCAGCTATTGTTCTAGCCGTCTCCAATGCAGTTGCAGTATCAGCATTACCAGTTAAGTCTCCGGTTACGTTGCCTGTTACATCGCCTGTAACATTGCCAGTGACGTTTCCCGTTAAACCACCAGTAAATGTGGTTGCTGTAACGGTATTATCTTTTACGAGAACACTATCTATCGTAACTCCGGCGGCTGCTGTAGTTTCTTCTATATCATCAGTAGTAATTTTTTGACCGGCAGTAACAACAATATCATAAGCGCCAGTAGTATTACCATTCGCAAGAATTTCAGTTAAAGTATCAGATGCTGATACCGCAGTAGCAACATAAGCCGTAGTAGCAACCTTTGTAGAATTATCACCAGAAGATTGAGTAGTAGCCGTTACTCCGTCGGTTAATACACTTGTTGCGGTAACGTTTCCTGTTAGGTCTCCAGTTACATCACCGGTTAAATCTCCAACAAAATCAGTAGATGTTACAGATACTAAACCTGTTACGGTTGTATCTAAAGCAACGGTTGTATCATAACCAGAAGTACTAACTGTTTCTGTAATGTTAGCACCACCCTTAACTCCTTCTAAAATATAGTTTTTAGCTGAGCCAGCTGGAAGCCTGTTATCGGTTGAAGAATCTGCTATATGAAAGAAATCATTCGCATCATCTAGTGGCCCTCCGGTAGGACCGGACCGTGGCAGCATAGTTGGGACTGTAATAGTAGTCATATTAACTCGTTACTATGTAGTCAGAGCCAGAACCAGAGTCAACCGAGGTGACGTAGGTTTTAGCGATAATGGAAGCAATCTCGTATTGAGACTGGGTAGATATTTGCATATCGTTTCCAGGGTCGAGAAAGAAGTTTGCTGTGCGCTTCGTATACCTTCTGAATGAACCGCCACCAACCAGGCCGATAGTTTTTATCCTACCGAGAAGTTGCTGTAACTGATTCGCATATATCTCGTAATCAGGCTGCCTATAATGAGCCTTCATAGTGGTTATAGCATGCAGTAATATTAGCTGAGGATTAACTGTAGCCGTGTTATTATCGGCAGCAAACGCTGTGAGACCAGCGTTATATTCCAACCTGAAGTTAGAAGTACTATCGTTAGGTACTGGCCATACTTCTATCTTGGCAGTTCCAGAATCATCAATAACATCCCACCTAACGGGATCCATCTGATTAAGAATTGGTAAGTCATTATGGCGGTGTACGCCGATACCTATTTGTAATTCATAGAACCTACCGCTTCCTTGACGCTGTATAGAAACAGTTAGAGGTTTATAGGGATCGCAATCTGTTGGGAATGAATAGTAAGAGGTTCCAGAGACCGTAGTGCCAGGAGTAGTATCATTTATCTTCTTGGTGAGTAAATCACCAAACTCATAAAATAACTGGTCTTGAGCGCTGCGCAGTGCAGAGTTTAATATGTCTACCTGCGCTATAGCAGCAGATCCAGACGCACTAAACCCTAGCCTCTGAGCTAGTTCTGTTCGAAGACTTAGAAGTGTTCTTGACATTCTTTTCTTTCGCTAGTATGTTATCTAAGGCATCTACTAAACCAGCGGGAGGTCTTCCAAAAACAGCTAGTACGGAGTTTTCTCCATATTGGCCAGTAAGCCTCGTCCACTCTTCGTGTATGTCGCTAATCTCAAACAGGTCTTCTGTTTTGCTTTCTACAGACACGGTAGGGCCGTATCTTTCTAAATAAAAAGGCAATTCGTGAGACGGTATTAGTTTAGCAGGTTTAGTAAACTGATCGTTGTCTATCTTAATCAAAATTCTAGGAATTTTGTACATGATATCTCCCTATAAAAAAGGGTCGGGGGGAGCGATCAGGCTCCCCCTTTCCCAAAAGTTTACGCAGCACTCCAGATTAAGCCATGACAGTTCAGACGGTTAGCCGTCAAAGAACCACGCCATGTCATACCCCAGTAGTACTCGTACTTGTTGTACTGACGCGGCGGCTTCCTAGCAACCATATCATTGCCCTCGATTGGGCGCAGACAAAGGTGATTACTATTAAGGAAGTAGCAGCGACGCTTCCAAGCGTAAGTAGCTGAGCTATCTTTTGTAGTGCATCCACCATCAAACGACGGATCCCAAAGAATCGGAACACCCTGGAAGTAAAGACCAGTGAACGTGCCACCATTCTTGACTTCAACAGAAGGATCTAGATTCCAAGGCATCTGTGCCTGCTGGGTCGGTTGAACCGCATAACGCGATACGGCCGAGTTAGCTGCTTCTCGGAAATTGTCAATAAACGTCGATCCAGCGAGGATGATGTCAGGGCTTCCGCCGTTTTTCTGACATTCACGCCACATAGCCGTCATTGAGTCTAACAAAGTAGCAGTTGTAACACCGGTGCCGGTAGCGCCAGTATCATTGAGTCCAGAGCCATCGTTCCAATGGTTGTTCCAGTAGTTAGAGCCGGTGTGGGCAGTTTTTGTAATGCCGCCAACGGTGCTAGACGTATCTTTGATATCAACAATAAAGTCGAGACCGTTTATGATACGACCACTGGAGCTAGAACCTGAGCCACCTGGGTCAATAGTTCCGTCCAAATGAAGCGAAAGATCAAGAATCTCTTCAAACCCAAGGCGCAGTGTTTCCATGCCTTCGTTGAAGATATTGGTTAGCTGGACTAGGCCAGCAGATGAAGAATTCCGCGGTGCGGAATCTGTAACGATAATACCGTTACCGAGTAAGAAGTCTTCGGTGAAATAGAAACCATCGTGCGCTGAACACCACGGCCAGTACGCTTGACGTACGGTATCGCGAGTGTTATAGGTGACAGTATCCGTAGTGTTTTTGGTAGTTGCATGTTCACCAAACCACTGGAAGTTACTATCATATCCCGTTCGCAGCTGCTCAACAATATTCTCTTTACCGCCACCCCAAGGCTTTTTCTTAGCCGTAAGAGCTTTGAGCAGAGGACGTTCCTGAGCTACCTGATCGATAGGTTTATTTTTCAGATAATTCTGAAGAGCTACATAACCCAGTTGGGTAATATCATTACTATTTAGGGCTGTGTTTGTTGCCATGATATTTCCTGTTATTGGTTAAAGTAGTTAGTCTATTTACAGGGTTGCCGCACGAATGCATGTCTAGTGCTGCTGGTCGGGTGGGTCCCAGCTATTACACCCTTCACCTGTTGTGTAATTGGTCTAAGTGATGTTGCAAAAACTCTGGAGTAACCTCCGCCGTTTTCAATTCACCGCTATCAACCGCTCCGCCGCTTGAACTGCTAGGAGCTAGTGGCCCAGCCTGTTTACTAGCGTTTGTTCTCTTCGAGGCAAGTGACATCCCTCTGGAGAGAACATCGTATTCATTTTTGAGAAGAGGAAGCCAACTACTGGGGCTCACGCCGGAGTTAGCTATCTTCTCTCCAATGTCTAACATTATATCACGTTTGGATTCGAAGTCAGCATCAGATGTTTTAATGCTATCCTCCCAAGACTTTATATCGCCGTAAGCTGTAGACTGTTCTGCGTCGTAAGCCTGTTGCTGCCTACCTGATTCTTCGGTTTGTTGAGAAAACGCCTGTCTAGATTGGTTAATAGAGTTTGCTTGAACCCTCTGGGTAGCCAACTTATTGGCCCAATCGGTAGACATCTCAAGGTCGTCTACAGCTTTCGACAAGTCTTCGAAATCAGAGTACGATGACTTTTCGTTATTTTGATCACCTTGCACGCCAAGTCTATCGGCTATGACATTAGAGAATTGATCAAGCTTAGATAGGGCGTCTCGTGCAGAATCCCAATCTCCAGAATTCAGAGATTTAAAGATGTCAAGAGCAAAATTGAGTTGGTCAGGTTGAGTACCAGACCCTAAGACGTGTTCGGCCATAGCTTGTGATGGGCCCAACTCTTCTACTCGACCTTCTAAATCCTTATTACGAGATACTAGATCTTTAAACCTTTCTTGAGCTTTTGGCTTTAAGTTATCTAATATTTCGTCATCAGACAGCTCGACCTCTTTTACATCATCAGTCTTTTCTTCTTCCTTGCTTTCAACTTTTTCAACGACCTCTTCATTAGGCCTATCATTAACGGTTGCTTCTTTTTTAACTTCTTCAACCGGCTCATCTTTGCTGGCTTCCTGCTCTTTTTGAGCCTCGTCAAAAGTTGGAGATGATTCTAAGTCTAACTCTATATCTTCGCCGTCACTTCCCTCTTTCTCCTGCTGTAAGCCGTCAAAAGCTTGGGATAGCACATCTTTTGTTGAATCGAAAAGCTCTTCATTACTAAGTTCTGGCTGCTGTGCCATTGTTTTCTCCCTTACTAACCTAGATCATCTGGTGTTCTATGTCTATTCCTAGATCTTTGGTTTACGCGGTTTGCGGGAGAGTTTTCCTGCTGAACAAATTCAGGACTTGCTCTCCCCCCTGCTTGAACGGGCTGCTGACCCGCCTGAGCTTGTTTTCCACCATACCTATTTCCACCCGCCTGCATAGCAGCTTGCATCTGCTCGTTCTGCGAGGCGTATTCCATTATATCCTGTGGGATAGGCGGTATGAATTTAGTTATATCTATTCTTTCGTCGAACCTCTTAAACGTCTCCTTGACAAGGTTGATAAACGGATTAAACTCATCCGGTATACCCTGAGCTCTCATCATTTGAATAGCATCTATATTCTGCATTATGATAGGCATTAACTCTATCCAACGCATTTGCTCAACATTCTTATCTGGCTTTTCAGTGCTACCAGCTCTTATTTCAATGTTGATTCTATCATATAATGTTTGCTTATCGAGTTGAGGCCAAAAAGCGTTTTCACCAGCTTCCTGCAATACCATCTCAGGAGACATTTCCTGAAGAAGTATTTCAGACGAAAACTTAGCTAGATCAGTTAACCACTCTTCTAATAGATCTACCTTCTCGTTAACTCTGGTAGATAAACCTTCTTGCAGTATGTTAGCTTCTGTAGCAGTCTTAGATCTAGAAACTGAACCGCGAGCTGCGTCACCAAGACCGCTAATCCACTCTATGTCAGTCCGTATAGAAGACGTGTCATATATCATAGGATTAAACGGCGGAGTAGCTGCTGGCTGGAATACGGTATTAACACCGGCGCCAGAAGCATTAATCAAAGCTATATCACCGATAGTAGCGTTAGAGAACGTTTCTATATCTTCGTAGTTTATCCTACTAGAATCAGCCACATAAAAAGGAGCAGATAAGTCGCGATGCTTGGCAGCCTGAGTTCTTATCGTCATGTACTCATCTTGCAGGTTTTCTAAAAGATCTACATCAGATATAGGCCACTCTTCTCCATCAATCCAGTTTAGACCTAGGATAAAGAAAGGGAACCAGCAGTCGCCCATTTTAGATGGGTGGAAAGGAGCTTTTATGTATGTCTCACCACCTTCTGCCCAAGTGTAAACCGTTTGAGTAATCTTGTCCCAATACTCCCATATTGGTATAGCGATCGATACGTCCTCAGAATCGCCTGTGCTAGCATCTCTTGTCAACCTTTGTGGAATACCGTGTTGGTTTCTCCTGTAGGTCGTAAACTTTTCTATTTCTTTCTTATCTAACTGAAACCTTGCCATCACCTCTTTAGGTGTCATCCAAGTTCTGTTAGCCATCCAGCTGGCTTGCTTATAATCCTGTAAAGAATCTAAAGAAGTGTCCATGCGGAAATCTTCTGGGCGAACAAACCCAAGGTTCAATCCTTCACGACGCATGACCATAGCCTGCTCTTGCAAGCTCTCAACTATCATGTTTTGTTCTTGAACTAAAGCTTCTTTATCTTGAGAATCTGCATCATCCTCTTTCCTTATTGTATCTATAAGAGCAGCCAAACTTTCCTGAGCGTCGTTCAACTGCCTGCTAACCAATGGGTCCTTTATGTAATCTCTTTGGTACGTTACCTTTACGATACCAATTTTACTAACCATGCAAGATCTTAGTACTTGCTTTGCTATACGCTTTAGTTCAGCTTTCTTTAAGCAGCTATTAAGTACCACCTGCAACGTGCTAGCAAACAAGTCTGCAGTCCTATAATCGTATCCATTAGGGTCTACATGCTCGTTTGGCTTTATGCTTATGTCTGGATTTTTAGCGTAAATTAAAGGAAGAAGATTCTGCAAGGTTGCATGAATAATGTTTCCTTTTACAATTCTACCAGCCTCTTGATTAGCTTGACCGGCTGTTACAGTTTGAGATCTCCACGTGGTTTTGCCAAGCGCATATCTTCGACTATGTTCTATTTCCTTGTAATGGCGTTTCCATTTCCTATATGACAACGCTACATTGTTCTGGAACTCTCGTATCAACCCCTTAGAGGAGGTAGACACTTCTGGGAACGTGGAAGATATTCCACTAATTTCTAAATCAGACATCGTAATCCTCGTAAAGTTCTGAAAGTCTGTCTAACCACTCTAGAGTAAATGGATTAGGATCAGTTTTCTTTGGTTTAGGTTTTATAGACTTTGCTCTCTTGTGCATCAACCCATACCTTGTAGCGTCAAACAAATGATCTTCTGCTTTTGTATCTATGTCTTCTATCCTTTTTGGGTCTGCCGGTAATGACGGCACCGTTCTAAGCCAATGCTTACAACTAGAAAAAACCTTAAAGGATTTGGAGTTCAGTCTGTCAACAAACTCGTTAAGTCCCTGGACTCTAGATCCTGGACCTTTCGCGCTTCGTTCCCAGACAACACCGTAGTCATTAAATACATCAGCAACAGACTTATGTCTGCCGTCCTGCATAAATATGGCTGAATCTGCTATACTACCTCTAAATTTTATCCCTGACTTCTTTTCCCTCTCTTCTGCAGATAGAATATCCTCTGCAACAATCTCTATTGGAGTTTCAGACCCAACGTTAGGTCTGTCAGCCCAATACCTCTCTCTGTACAAGTATATACAACCATCGTAATCCTGAGTAAACCACACGCACCCCGCAGGGGATTTATACCCGTGATCGTAGGATTTCCACCGACGCCACTCCAACGGTATTTCGAACGGTTCTACTACGTGCTCTTTTGGATCCCAAATGGATTCAAAAAACGCTCCAGGAGCTACATTCCAATCACCATCCAACCAGGCTTTAACTAACCACTCTGGGCCAGAAGCTTTAATCCTGTCTATATATCCAGGATCATTATCCATTAACGGTTTGTTATCCGTTATCTTCGATGGTATAAATATTCTATCGTCGTCTATATCATCGATATATCTCTCTTTTACCCAGCCGTGGCCAGGCCCACCGGGGTTTGCACTAGCCCTAAACAGGGTAGGAACACCAGCAGCCGAACGCATTGTAGCCTGTAACAAATCTATAGGTTCAGGAGACGGCCAGTTACCGAGTTCGTCAAAACCTAAAAATGTAACAGAAAAACCCTGCAGCTTCATAGCATCGTTATCTTCATCTAGATGCTTTAACTGCAGTGTAGAACCTTTAGGACTTATCCACTTCCTTTCTCCTACCTTCCATTCCCAACCTTCTTTAACAAATACGCTTTGGCCTAATTTAACCAGTTCCCCTGTTTCTGGGTAAGTTCTACGGAATAGTAGCCCGTGAGCATTTTCCCCGTAGAGCTCCGCGTGTCTCCTGAAAGCCAGCAACATTCCAACAGATTTTGATCCTCCCCGGGCGCCTCCGAAGAGAATGTGAGGATGCTCACTATAAACGAACTCCCGTTGGGGTCCTTCAAGAGCAACCCATTTGTCTTTCCCATCTGCAACTCTCCTGGTTAATTCTGTTGCTAGTATAGCCCTTATTTCTTCTCTTGGATAGCTGTGAACCAGCGTATAAGATAAGCTCATGCTGCATATTTTACCATAGCAACCAATGACTCTGGAATAGTATACATACCAACTTCAGTAATTGAAGGATATTGAGACGATGTTATGGTTGCTGTAGTATTTATATTGAAAACGTTTAGTTCTTGATTATGCTCTATACTAACCACTGATCCAGCAACAAGTGGAAATACGCTCTGCGAAACGCCATGAGTAACATCTACAGTATATGATTCGGCTCTTGTCAGGGTATCAAGAGAAGTCGTCGTTGGTGTAGCATCTTCTGTCGTAGAGGCATAATATACCACCTCAGCCATTATCAAGGCATAACCAGAAGACGGAAAATTATCCCCACTTACAAGAGATATAGCGGCTGTTGTTGTTACTCCGGCAGTAAGTGGAGCACTTAATCTAGCAGATGTATATATATTCCTAGCGTAGCCGAAAGCGTCCGCCACAGTAATAGATTTTACTTTCGTAAAATAAGTAGCAGAATCTGTGCCTTTTTCAACATAAGTGCTCGGTGATTGAGCATAATCTAAAGCATCCGCTGATGTGTAGGTATCATACGTTGTGTATAACGTGTCTACGCTTAGTAAAGCCATGGTTAATAAGCGGTATTACCACCGCGAACCTCGTCAGATCTCTTTGGCTTTTTACGTGGCTGTGGCTGTTTAGGCTTTGGGTAATTACCAGAGCCGCCAGACATTTTAGCTTCAGGGTGGAGACCAACAGCTTTTTGAGCTGCTGAACGGCCAGACGCACTATATGGGAATTCTACTTTTGGCATGACATATCCTAGTGTTTTATTTCAGGAACCTGTTCCAAGTTGTCTTCAAACTCTTTAATCAGGTCTACGAGCTCTAGATCTGTAAGCTCACGCATTGAATCGTTAATGTTAACGTTCTGGTCTATAGCCCTCATAGATGGAACGCACCTTTCTACTAGTATTCTAGCAGCTTGTACGTCGCCCTCTTTGGCGGCGCCGGCCAACACCTCGATAACGTCAGGCAAATGCTCAGATATCTGACTCCTGAGCTGGGCCATAGTTTTCTGAGACTTTCGTGGGCGACCGCGTGGGTTGCCACTCTTTCCTTTCTCCCAAGCCATTAGTAATTCACCGGTGAACCTGGCATGGTTCTATTCCTGCGGCGCATTTGCTCTTCAATAAGAACGCGATCAACCACGTCGGCTGGGTATTGACCAGGACCTTCGTAACCGTAGTCTCTGCCAGCGTCATGACCTGCCATTATATCCTGCCTTGCAGCATCAGGTACAGTGTACCCAGTGCCGCGATGGCGTTGCATGTCGTCAACCCCAGGGAATCCCATGGGTCTAGCACCTTGAGGCGCAAATTGAGCAGCTATACCTTCTCTACCAGGATACTGACGTTGCTCGAAAGTGGGGTCTACACCAGGGCCAGCATCCGCACCGGCTGGAGTGCTGTAACCAGGGAAGTTAGGCTGCTGATTCATGTTGGCTTGTCTCTCTCCGTCTGTAACTGGAGAAAATTGTTGCCCGAGGCGATCACCGCCACCTTTGATTGCTTGCCTAAACATATCTAAAATAGTTTGTGTATCCATCAGTCCCAATATCCTCTTAGTTTATCATAAGATTGGCCGCCTAAGTCGTAGAGATACTTCATGGGGCCGTACATTAATCCGCCTGGCATGCTACGCATCATAGCTTTTTCAGTGTTATCGAACTTTAAATTTTCGGAGCCTGGTACAGGTATACGAACCTCTTCGGCACCTTTTCTTAAAAATCTGGAGAAATTATCTACGTTATTGTACTTGTCAGCAATCCAAGAGCCGAACCCATCTCCTTCAGAAGCTCTATCTGTTTTCTCTCTTATAGCGTCCTGATTATTTCTCATAATCTTGTAAGTATTTGTCGCATCTGCAACACTCTTTGCCGCAGACTGCCCTTCTGGTGTTTTATCCCACGCAGTAAGGTCATCTATAGCGCCCCTAGCATTGTCAATGCCAGCTCCCACGTTTTCTGTAGCAAAATCCCACGCGTCTAGACCGTACTGTTTAGCGGTATCTTGCCATGTGGGTTCAGGAAAATCTTGGTGGTATTCTGGTCCGGTAGGTACAGGATCTATAGGTTCTACAACTACCCTATCTTTATTCCAATAGGCTTGACCTTCCTGCTTCTGAGGAGCTCCAGGACCTCTCTCCCACGGGTATTTACCTGGATTAAACCTTTCTGGTCCATAGTCTCCAAAAGCAGAAGAGATAGAATCTCTTTGATCACGAGGTTCTTTTTCGTAATTTCTTGTACTAAACAGGTCAAATAAGTTCATCTATAACCCCAGTATTTATCGGGCCTAGGTGGTGAAGGTGGACCCGGGTCACCCCCTGGTCCAGGATCACCCTGCTGAAGTGGCATAGCCCCTTTGCCATAGGTATGTGATGCGACCTTATTGAACGGTAGTGTCCGTTGTACTTTACGTGGATTTTGAAAGAGGTCCGCAATTTGTCTTTGCGACTCGGTTGTCATCATAACAAGTTCCTATGTTGGTGGAGGTGGTGGGGATCAAACCCACGTCCAGACCTATCCGCTTCGGGTTTACAGTCTGTCGAATTCATTCATCACCCCCCATGTAATAGTTCAAACTATTCCATTACGAACGCTATTATTATATCACGTGTAATAGTTAAAACTATTCCAGGGCGGGCCATATAATGAGAGATAACCAACACAATCCCAGATTATACAGGTACCTATATAATGTAGCTGCAGCCCTAGAGTATTATTCTTTATATATTACTATTCTTTACGTCAGCAGCGCAGCTGACCAGCTAAAGAGCAACGTAGCTGACTACCTGCTGATCACCCTAGTTTTTTCTGGAAAATTTAGAAAAAACGGAATGTATCCGAAGTTATACCGTAAAGTTGATTTTTAGAAAATCCGGAGATGTTCTCAACTAAACCGGAACAACCCCCCGGTATATTAGTATTTAATTATATACTTAGCTATTGATTTATACGGCCACGTACCTGGCTTGCTACCATCTATAAATAATTCTTATTAATGATTCGAAAATAAATAAAATCTTTTATTGTTATTAATATTCGATTCGAATTAGAATCTCTATATCGAATGAAATTAATTATTCGATTAAATAAGGGAATCTTAATATGAACGTTAAATTATATTCGCAGCGCGGCGGTCGATTAATCTGGATGACGCACAAAGATGATCTGGCCAAGTACGGTTTCGGCGTCGGCGCAAGGTTCGACGTCCAACTGTCAGAGGGCAAGATCGTTCTGACCGCGAATCCAGCCGGATCCCGCAAGATCACGGACAAGAAAGGGAAGCCGGTTCTCTGCGTGATCGGCAAAGGGATTACGGCTGCCTTCGGCCACGATCAGGACGGCAAGATCGATCTGCTGGACGCGAAAGCGAAAAAGGGAGAGATCGTCTTGACGGTTTAATCCAACGAATTCGAAGGGGCTTCGGCCCCTTTTTTTTTCATCCAAATATTAGCAGTTAATAATATACTAAACCGTTAAAGTTCGGGTTTAAAACAGGACACAGACCCCAATTTCGGGCTTAAAACAGGACATCGGGTTCGATTGGGGGTTGAAACCCCGCCAGAATCCCAGAGAATACGCGTGTGTGCACGAACCCGACGTAAGGTTCTAGCAAATCCATATATAAAACAGTGTGAAACTACCAGTATCATTACAGCGCCCCACCATATATAAGCCGTTGTTATCAACTGATAGACCATGTATAAATAATTGTTATTGTCTCATTTTTTTTGGGCGAATTATAATTATATTTCAATCGAAAATTAATTTGGTTGATCATCGAGATATATTTCATGACACATCCGTCACCAGCAACAATATTAGAGCGGTTATATCAAAGAGCCGAAGATACAGCAAATCTAGATATCTACCCAGAAAGTAACGATCCTGCTGCAGAAGAATTAAATATACTGCAAGAGGCAATGATCATGTTAGAGCGTCATTGCAGCGACTGGTACAATGCAGAACAATAAATAATATTTATACTTGGTTATGTCGCGTATAAATAATTATAATTGTTATTAGGGTTTCACGTCATTGCATAATATATATACTCACTCAAGAGTACAACACGTTTAATCGGGAGATTAATTATGTCTGCAACACAGACCGCAGTAAACGAAGCGAAAGCAGCTTCACCAGTTGTTCCGGCTACAGTCAAACTGTACACTCAGAAAGGTCAGCGTTTAGTCTGGTTAACCAAGAAGCAGTTGCCTGCTACGGTTCGACCCGGTGATCGCTACGACTCCAAGATTGAAGAGGGAGTCTTGACCATTAAGTTCAGCGAGACCGGTCGCAACAAGGTCTACAAAAAGAAGACAAAGGATGGCGAAGATCCAGTTCTTGCGATCAAAGGCAAGCAGCTGTCTGACGCGTTCGGTGTCAAAGAAGACGGTATCATCGAGCATGTTCCTGTTACGACTAACGGGAAGACAATGGTTATCGCGAGGTAGCCTGTCGAATCTACTCCTCCATTCGGGGCCCTACGAAATAGCAGCAAGCTATTCTCGTGTGGGCCCCATTTTTTTTATTCAAAAGGAAACAGACTATGAACAAGACACCAGATTGCTGCATCTGTGGCAACAAAATAGAAGAGAAGACAGACCCCGCTACGGGCAAAATATACTGGAATCAGGGAGAGAGTGCGATGCCATTTAAGGATGGCAGATGCTGTAGTGTCTGCAATATAATGGTAGTATTACCACTTAGAATAAAGTGTTTGCAAGACATAGAGACGTTAGAGCAAAAGAACTATGACGAACGGACGATACACTGATGAGAGACATAACGATAGAAGAGAAGCCTGGCACTGTGGGAGTTACAGTGTACGAATGGAGTAAGTATCCACCAAGCAGTGTTCTTGCAGGCCAACACAGGAAGAAATATCTTGATCAGTTTAGGACGTGGGAAGAGGCTCTAGATAGCTACCCAGAAGGTATCGTCACAGGTTACAACCCACCTGCCGAGGTTCCAAGACAGGCACCACCAGGATATTACGCTGGTAACGGC
>Ga0257121_1002034_pt1 | contig 14671 bp, 17 predicted proteins | sample SI106_100metaG_FD_190180 | JGI IMG/M metagenome (GOLD analysis project Ga0257121, IMG submission 190180) | Marine microbial communities from Saanich Inlet, British Columbia, Canada - SI106_100 | ecosystem: Environmental > Aquatic > Marine > Inlet | place: Canada: British Columbia | collected... | reverse complement strand
TTACGCGGTGCCTGGAATCGCGTGGCTACCGACCCCATCCTCAAGTTCTTTGTGGTCGGTATTACTTTCTATGGCATGTCCACTTTCGAAGGTCCGTTAATGTCGATTAAAGCGGTTAACTCGCTATCGCATTACACCGACTGGACCATCGCTCACGTGCACGCCGGCGCGCTTGGCTGGGTAGGTTTCATGATTTACGGCATGGTTTACTGGTTAGTGCCGCGACTATATCAAGCAGAAGTTGCCAAGCCAAAGTGGGTGAACCTTCACTTTTGGATGGCGACGATTGGTATCGTGCTTTATATCGTGGCGATTTACGCTGCTGGTTTAACGCAAGGTTTGATGTGGCGTGCTTTCACTGAGCAGGGCACTCTTGAATACCCCGACTTCTTGCGTACCGTTACCGAATTGATTCCGATGTACTGGATTCGCGTTCTCGGCGGCGCTTTGTATTTTGTTGGCGCGGTGCTAGGCGCAGTCAATATGTACTTGACTTGGAAAAACCGTCCAAGCGAATATAAGGTTCCTGTTTACGAAGCTCCGGCGCTTACACCTTATGTACCGGTTAAGGCCGAAGGTGGTTTCATGGCAATGAATTGGCACCGTTCATGGGAAGGTAAGCCACTAAAGTTGGCGGTCTTCACCGGCTTGGCGATCGTCAGTGCATCACTGTTCGAGATTATCCCAACATTTATAATTGATTCTAACGTGCCAAAGATTGCTTCAGTGCAACCTTACACACCACTCGAACTTGAGGGTCGCGACATCTACATTGAAGAAGGTTGTTACAACTGTCACTCGCAGATGGTGCGTCCATTGCACTTCGAAACCGAGCGCTTTGGTGAATACTCAAAGGCCGGAGAATTCGTTTATGACCACCCATTCCAATGGGGATCACGACGTATTGGTCCGGACTTGCATCGCCTCGGCAATCGGCCGCTAACAGCTTCTTGGCATTTGCGTCATATGGCTAACCCTCAAGAGACGTCGCCGGGTTCGATTATGCCGACTTACGCGCATATGTTAGAGAACACTATCGACTTTGATGCTATTCCACGCAAGGTGGCGGCGCATCGCACATTGGGTACTCCGTACTCTGATGAAGAAGTGTTAAATGCGCGCCAATTGGCGGTTGATCAAGCAAAAGGAATTGCGATGCAATTAGCAATAGAAGATTCAAGCTTAACCGGGTTTGAGACTAAAGATATCGTAGCGCTGATTGCCTACATGCAACGCCTCGGCACTGACATTAGCAAAGGACCACAACAATGATTGACGTCTTCGACATCGCAGTATCTAAGCAAATAGTTTTAATCTTCTTTTTCACTTTCTTTACTGTTGTAATGGTGTGGGCTTTTTGTTCACGCCGTTCAAAAAACTTCTCTTACGATGCTAACTTGCCACTGCAAGACGGCACGCAAGTAAACGAAAATACAGCACCGGGGTCTAACAATGCCTGAAACTCCAAATACTAATCCTGAAGTAGACGCTCCGCTCGAAGAAGATATCCTACTCGACCATAACTACGACGGAATCCAAGAATACGATAACCCACTGCCAGGATGGTGGAAGGCTATTTTTTGGGGATCAATCCTCTACGCGGTTCCTTACACCATTTGGTATCACTACCTCGAAGGTAACGATGTCTATTCTGTGTACGAGGCCGATGTCGCAGCGCAAGCTGAACGGATCGCAGCGTTGCCGCAGGATGAAGCTAATTTTGCAATCGGCAAGAGCTTATTTGCCTCGACCTGCGCGATGTGTCATGCTGCAGATGGCGGTGGTGTTGCAAACCTTGGTTTCAATTTATGTGATGATGTCTACAAGTCAAATGTCAATGATAAAGACGGCTTGCTTGCAATCATTCGTGATGGAGTGCCTGGTACTGCGATGTTAGCGCAAAGTAGTGCCTTTGATGAATCACAGTTGCGGTCACTTAGCGAGTATGTCGCTAGCCTATATGGCACCACGCCGGCAAATCCGTTGCCAGCTGTAGGAGAGCATAAGCCTAATTTCTAGAAATCACAAAGTGATTAAGTAATGTCAGGCAACATGCTTGAAGCGCCTGAAAGAGTTCTCTCAACTCTTAATCCAGACGGTACTCGTTTATGGATGCGTCCAAAAGCTGCCTTCGGGCGGTGGTGGAAACGACGTAGGGTGGTTGCATGGGTATTAATGATTTTGTTTAATGTCATTCCGTGGCTTACGGTGAATGGCAAGCCACTGATGTTGCTTGATGTCATCCATCGCGACTTTGTATTTTTTGGGGTAGTCTTTCAACCAACTGAAGTGCTGCTGTTGGCCTTGTTGCTAATTACGGTCTTCTTGTCGATATTTTTAATCACCGCACTGCTCGGAAGAGGTTGGTGCGGTTGGGCATGCCCGCAAACGGTGTACCTTGAGTTTTTATACCGTCCCATCGAACGCCTCGTCTATGGCGAACATGGCGGACGTGCGAAGCAAGACGTACCGATGTATAAACGCGTCATTAAATTCGGATTATTCTTTATCGTATCCTTGCACTTGTCGCATACATTCTTGGCCTACTTCATTGGGCCTGAGGATATGTTTCACTGGACGACAGGCAGTCCCTCAGACCATCCGGCTGGCTTCGCTATCGTCTACGGAGTAGCAGCATTGATGATGTTCGACTTCGGATTTTTCCGCGAGCAGATGTGTACTTTGGTCTGCCCGTACGCACGTTTGCAATCGGTATTGCTCGACCGTGATTCTCTTATTATCGGTTACGATGACCAGCGTGGAGAACCACGCCATAAAGGTAAGAAGAAATCAGACACGCAATCTGGCGACTGCATCGATTGTAATTTATGCGTCGCGGCATGCCCAACGGGTATTGATATTCGTGATGGGTTGCAGCTGGAATGTATTGCATGCACTCAATGCATAGATGCCTGTGATGCGGTAATGGAAAAGATCGAACGTCCGCGCGGATTAATTCGCTTTGCTTCACAAAACACTTTAAGTGGTGTCGCCAAAAAGTTCTGGCGTCCGCGTATTGTTATTTATCCATTGAGCGTTGCGATAGTCTTGGCTTCTTTTTTGACTTTACTCGGTAATCGCGCAACCTCAGAGGTCGTGTTTAGACGTGTGCAATCTGATGTGCCCGTATTGCTAGGAGACGGGGTGCTGCAAAGCGTGATGCTTGATTTGGCAAATAACTCAGACGTTGAACGCAGTTATACCCTGGTGGTTAATGAACCGGCATATAGTTTGGTTACAGTGCTACCGAACATTAAGGCATACGGCAAGCGTGTGGTGCAACTGCCGATTAAAGTGCCGGTTGATGCTTTTGTGAATGGTAAATACACTATGACACTTACCGTGAGCGATGATGGTAACCTAAACGAAGTGCTCACTAAAACATTGTTTGGCCACAAGTAAATGAAATCCTCAACGCTCTGGAAGTTAATGCCGGTGTGGGTGCTAGGCGCAACAGTGCTGTTCGCTTGGTGGCGCGTCTACATTGTATTGAACGATCCTCATCATGGCGAAGTGGCTAATGCCTACGAGACGGCTCAACAATGGGATGAACATGTTACGGCTGTCGAGGCTTCGGCGGCAATGCAGCTAGATTTTGAAATTATAGAAATATCTAGCTCCGGTAAGCTGATTGCAAGCTTCACCGATAAAGATGCTAAACCGTTACAGGTCGAAAATTTGCAATTGAGCGCCTACCATAATGCTTATCCATCACAAAAAGTGGTGGTAGCTTTGAATAACAGCGCCGATGGTTTGTACCGTGCAGAAATCGGTGCGGTGCGTAGTGGTGTTTGGCAGCTTGATTTACAGGCAAGTATTAATGGTGAAGCATGGATTCACCATCAGCGCATCATCGCGCCATTAAAATAGAGCGATGTGGTCAGTCCTCTCTGGCGTTCTGCTAGCTAGCGTCTTAGGTAGTTTGCACTGCGCCGGAATGTGCGGTGGCATTGTGGTGGTGGTTGCCGGCGATTCAGGCGCTGCCAATTTCGCTTACAACTTTGGACGCCTTGTCTCTTACACGCTTGTCGGCGCAATCGCCGGTTACTTCGGAGTGATGCTTGACCTCGGCGGCGATGCTGCCGGCATATCGCACATGGCTATTGTGACCGCCGGAGTAGTGATGCTCGGTTATGGCACTCTGCAATTATTGCGCGTCGCTGGCATGCAGATCACATTACCAAGCGTGCCGGGCATGTCGAAAATGTATGGCGCCAGTTTTGCCAAAGTGCAGCATCGCGGGCCGATCACTCGCGCATTCTTAGTAGGCATCTTGACGGCCTTGTTGCCATGTGGTTGGCTTTATTTATTCGCAATCAATGCTGCGACGACTCAAGATCCGCTGGCCGGCGCATTAATCATGATATCCTTCTGGATGGGAACGGTGCCAGTGTTGATGACCATGGGCGTAATCGTAAAACTACTTGGCGACAAAGTTAAACGACGCTTACCGATGCTCAGCGCTTTGATTTTAATAGCCGTCGGCACTTATGCTTTGCTTGGTCGTTGGCACATGCCGAGCTTTGCTGCGCGACTACATGGTGGCAGTACCACTCCTGCCTGTTGTGATGAAGTGTGATCATTGCACCTTGCCAGTGCCGGCTGGCTTAGTCGTTGAGGGAAGTGCGCAGCAGTTTTGTTGCGCAGGATGTAAATTAGTTTATGAAACTTTGGCCGGAGCAGGTCTGGGCAAGTACTACGACATCGTTGAAGAGGATGCCGGCGATGCGCGCCAAGCAACTGTAGTTTCCGGACGCAACTACCCTGAGTTTGATCACCAAGAATTCACAGATGAACATGTCACAGTCGCTGGCGATTTAGCGAGCGCCAAGTTTTATTTGCGCGGCGTGCATTGTGCCGCCTGCGTATGGTTGGTCGAAAAGTTGCCACGCTTATTAAAAGGTGTGGTAAGTGTGCGTTTAGATTTGGGGCGCGCGATTGTTGAATTAGAATGGCGTCCGCAGCAAGTGGAACTATCGGCTATTGCTAGCTTGCTTGACAGTATTGGATATCCGCCGTTGCCGTTGAAGGACGGCGAAGAGCAGCAACGCCTGCGCAAAGAACAACGCGCTGATTTGCTGCGCATTGCTATTGCCGGCGCATTGGCTGGTAACCTGATGGGCATTGCTTTTGCGCTATATGGTGCCTACTGGTCGGGGATGGAAGACGGCTTGCGCGATTTCTTTCGTTATACAGCATTCGGTTTGGCGACTATAAGTGTGGCATGGCCCGGACGCGTATTTTTCCGCGGCGCGTTGAAGGCCTTACGCGCGCGTACTCCAAACATGGACTTACCGATTGCACTTGGCTTGAGTGCCGGTTACCTCGGAGGCGCCTTCAACACCATTACCCAGCGCGGCGAAGTTTATTTTGAATCGGTTGGCATCTTAGTGTTCTTGCTGTTGGTCGGCCGTTACATTCAGCGTAAGCAGCAGCGCAGCGCTTATCTAGAATTAGAATTATTGCATGCCTTGTCACCAGGTAGTGCCTTGCGTGTTGTTGATGGTGTAAGCGAAGAAGTACCGATTTCGGCACTACAGATAGGGGATGTCATCGAGGTGTTGGGTGGCGATACCGTTGCCGCTGATGGCGAGTTATTAAGCGCGCAGGCAACTGTTGATGCTGCAGTGCTAACCGGCGAATCCACGCCGTCAGCGATTATGGCAGCCGAACTTGTTTATGCCGGCACGCGCAATCTCGGCGAGAATATTCAGATACGAGTTAGTCAAATTGGCGATAGCACTCGCGTTGGGCAACTCATGAAGCGGGTTGCCGAATACGCACGGCGTCCGTCGGCGATTGTACGCATGGCCGATAAAATGTCGGGGGTATTCACGCTAGTAGTAATGCTACTGGCATTGATTACCGTTTGGTGGTGGACGCAACACACCTCTTTCGACGTTGCTCTCGAGCACGCGATTGCACTGTTGGTGATTGCATGCCCATGTGCGCTTGGCCTCGCCACACCGTTGGCAGTAGTCGCAGCAGTGGGGCGCGCGGCACGCAAAGGTATCTTGGTAAAGGGCGGCGACACTTTTGAAAGTTTGTCACGCGCCGGAGTCATTCTCTTGGACAAAACCGGCACCATTACTCAAGGTGACTGGAATGTTTCACAATGGTATGGTGCGCAAGAATTGCGTCCATTGGTTGAGGCCTTAGAGAATCACTCCAATCATCCCTTTGCGCGTGCCTTAGCGAATCAAAAATCGCAATTATCAGTGGCGGCGGTAGAAATAGAGTCCGGCTGTGGCATCCGCGGAGTGGTGGACGGCGTCCAAATCTATGTCGGCTCGCCGGCCTGGTTAGCGCAACTCGGCGCTGATTTTGATGATGAGTTGTTGAGCACTATCAGCAATAATAATTTATCTCCAGCTATAGCTTGGGACGGCGCCCAGCGTGTGTCGGTGATCGCTTTAGGCGATACTTTACGTGCCGATTCTGCGCAGCGCATTACTCGATTGCACGAGCTCGGTTGGCAAGTACATATCCTTTCCGGGGACGACCCGCGGGTGGTGCAACGTGTGGCTTGCGAAGTCGGAGTTGCTTCCGAAAATGCGCATGGCGGTGTTACGCCTGAAGCTAAAGAGCAATTTGTGCGCGATAAACAAAAGTCGCAGCATAAAGTGGTGATGGTCGGCGATGGCTGGAATGACGCTACCGCTTTGGCGGCGGCCGACATCGGCGTAGCGGTACATGGCTCAGCCGAGGCTTCATTAGCCGCTGCGGATGTGTTTTTGTCGCGTCCTGGCTTAGGAGGGGTGGTTGAATTGTTGAGCGGTTCTTTGCGCACAGTGCGCTTAATTCGCCGCAATCTGCTGGTGTCATTACTTTACAATGGTAGCGGAGTTGCCCTGGCCATGCTCGGCATCATGAATCCATTGTGGGCAGCAGTTTTCATGCCGTTGAGCTCGTTGACTGTGGTTAGCTTGGCGTGGCGCAGCAAAACATTTAATTAATGTCAATTATCTACATCGTGGTACCGCTGGCTTTACTGATTGCTACAACTGCAGTCATTGGCTTTGCTTGGGCATCACGCCAAGGACAATTTGACGACTTAGAAACCCCAGCACATCGCGCATTATTTGATGACGATCCCGTCGAAGAAGAATAGTAAGCAACTAACGTACACTTTAACATTTGAGGATTGGCTCGAGTTCACTCTTGATAGCCATCAGCAGGTGCCATCTATGCGGCGCATGAAAAAGTTTAGCCATTACGCAATTGGCACGGTTTACTTGGGTTTTGGCTTGATCGTGGTTTTTGTTCAACGCGAAATGCTGTTCGGAATCTCATTTTTATTCTTGAGCCTAGCATGGTTTATGCTCTTCCCTAGATACCATCGGCGGCGCACTATTAAGCATTTGCAAAAGCTAATGAAAAATGGCGGCGATTCCGTTTTGAGCGAGCATGTCCTTGATTTTGACGAAAAGGCGTTGCATATTACGCGTGAAGGGCAGTCGTCCACCATTGAATGGTCTAGTTTCGAGCATTTTGTGATAAATGAACAACGAGTTTATCTTAAGCTAGGCCCATTGAATGGCTTAATCGTCCCACGCTCGGTCGCTGGCATCGACGACTTTATCCGTGCCTGCCAACAACACATCGCAACTCCAATGACAACATCATGAAAACATTCGTTCTTAGTTTATTAGCCCTAGTCTGTGGCGCTAACTTGTCAGCACAAGACCTTGACAAGAAAGTTTCTCCGCAAAAAGAGATACCCACAGTACTCGAAGCAGAAACAGACATACCGTTTCCGATTTACATCGACCTCGGCAAAAAAGAGCGCATGCATCTTATTGGCACGGGTGTGCGTGAAAAATACTGGATCGATGTTTACGGCTTTGGTGTTTATGTCGAAAAAGCGGCAGCCACTCCGGTAATGAAGGCGGCTTTCGCGGCGGCAAAAAAATTAGATGACGATAATGACGCCGAGGCACTCATCGATGAAGCAATGCTTAGCGTTAGCTTTAATAAAATGATGCGCTGGGTGATGGCGCGCGATGTTGAAGGCGAAGATATCGCAGATGCTTTCGATGATAGTTTAGGTCCAGAAATCGAAAAGCTTTATGCCAAAGACGAGAAGAAGCGTTTAAAATCGATGAAAGAAATGGCCAAATTGCGTGGATGGTTCGAAAAGACTAATTTGCTCGAAGAAGACGAATTGCTGTTTATCTGGCGCGGTAACAAGCTAGATTCAGTCGTTAATGGCAAATCTCTTGGTATCGTTGACAACTATGGTGTGTGTTATGCGATGTTTAAGCTGTTTCTCGGAGACGACCCAGTCGATGATGATGCTAAAGAAGCAGCAGTTGCGGGATTAAAGCTAATGGCCTACCCAAAACAGGCCGCTAAAGAAGAATAATACCATGTCAGAAAACGAACGCAGAAAAAATAATCGCCGCGAATACGTGGCACCTACCGCAATGGTGTTGGCCGCGGGTAGCCTAGAAGGCGAAACGGTTAATGCCAGCGAGCATGGCCTGTTAATTCGCGCTACGGGCACAATCTCAGTGGTCGTCAAGATTAAAGACAAGGAATACCGCGGACGCCTAGTGCGAGCAGAGCCAATGGTGGACGGCGGTACTTACTACGCCCTTGACCTCGAAGACACATTCGAGCAATAATTGCGCGCGCGGCTAGAATATGGGTATGACAACCTTCATTCTGACAGCGCTTGCCTTTGTCGTTATCGTAACGGCGATGTCGGTGGGGGTATGGCTGTCAGATAAAAAGCTCAGTGGCTCATGTGGTGGTAAAACCCCAGACGAAGCCGATTTGTTGGGCGAATGCGTTTGTGCGCGTAAAGAAGCAGATATCTGCGCTTCTGACGATGGCAATGAGTTAGTAATGCTCGCAGAGCTTGGCAACCCTAAGCGTAAGCCGCATAACGCTAAGCAATCAGAAAAATTATCACAAGCAGGCTCAATCGAGGTTTAGCGCCTGCGGAAACCCACTAGATTCAGTGGTGCTGAATTCTTTGTCGTTGGTTCGCGTGATGAAATAAGCTTCGACGCCGTCGACACTCTCTATCAAATTCATTCCGTCGTCAGCACCGAGCACCATGCATGCGGTTGCCATCGCGTCGGCGATAGTGCAATTTTCAGCGATGATGCTAACAGATGCCAAGTTGTGGGTCACAGGCATGCCGCTTCTGGGATTTATAGTGTGGGAAATAATTTTTCCGTCGATCATGCGAGTGTTACGGTAATCGCCACTTGTCGCAATTGCGCCATTACTTAGCTCTAAAATTCTAGAGTAATTCTCATCATTTGGAGAGTCGATTGCGAGCCTCCATGGGCGATGTTTTTCGGAATGGCCCTTTGCTCTGATTTCTCCACCAACTTCAATCATGTAGTTCGAAACGCCTTGGTTTTCTAGAGCAGACGCAACATTGTCGGCACCATATCCTTTTGCAATTGCTGATAAATCAAGTTGTAGTTTGGGTATGTCTTTGCCAATAAAAAAAGAATCGGTACTTAGTAGCACATGCTGCCACCCACAGTTTTTTAAAGCAACAGCGATTTCCGCATTAGTAGGCGCGCCTTGTCTTTCAGGACCTGGGCCAAAGCCCCACATTTCTACTAAAGGCATTACGGTGGGGTCGAAAGCGCCATTGGTTTTTTTTGCAATATCAAGAGCGACAGATACCACGTAGAAACTAGGGGCAGACATTTCAATTCCATCGGACGATTTACTGAAGCGTGAAACCTCCGAATCACTTTTATAGGTTGACATTGCTTGATCAACTTCATTTAAGGCAGACGCTATTGCGTTTTGCAAAATTGAGGCTGTCTCGTCATTAGTCACGCAACTTGCATGCCAACTAGTGCCCATCGTCAGTCCTTGGTATTGATACCGTTCCTGTTGCACATCCTCTCTGTTAATCCAGACTAGCGTGAGAGTTAGTGCTGCGATGAAGAGGATTAATTTATTCAAGATCGCGAATCCAAATGTTGCGGTAGCTTACTGGGTTACCATGGTCTTGTAGGCGTAATGGCAAGCGATCATTATGCAGTGTAGCCTTGGTGGTGCTACGCCACTTGGTCGGTCCATTTATGTTGCGATCAACATGAATTTCAATGCCATTATGGATAACAGTAATCTTTGGTGGTGATTCAAATTCACCATCAGTCTTGAATCGAGGACGAGTAAAATATATATCGTAGCTCTGCCACTCATTCGAAGGTTTTGAGGCATTAAGCAGTGGAGGGTATTGCCCATAAATTGCTCCGCAAGTACCGTCTGCATAGGTAGAATTATTGTAGGAATTCAGTATTTGTACTTCATAGTTGTCCATAAGGAAAACACCTGAATTACCCATATTTTGGCCATCACCTTGCGCGTTTGAGGGAATGCGGAATTCAATATGCAATTGGCAATCACCAAACGTGAGTTTTGTTCTAATGTCGCCACCACCCACACAAGTCATAACGTTTTTTTCTTCTAGGCTCCAGTCACTGTTGTCCCATTCGCTTAAATCGTCTTTGAACAGAACTATGGCGTCACGAGGTGGTGGAGTGAAAGTGTTTTCCAGCGGTTCTACTCGTGGCGGTTGCGGACGTAACAGTGAATGTATCTCGTAGCGTTGGCCATCGTTCGCGGCACTTTCAGCATCTTCACCTACGTCATGAGAGAGGTTAGCAGTCACTACAATTAAAGCATAACCTGTTGTCATAATAAAGAGTGCGGCGATGATCGTTGAACGGTTTCTCATGGAATTAGTACCTTTTATTTAAGCATGACATGCAGTGAGCTTTGCGCGATTGTCTCCACTATCCGCCGAAATCGTCAAGGAAGATGTCTTCGCTTTCGACACCGAGCTCTTCTAACATGTTAATCACAGCGCTATTCATCATAGGTGGACCACACATGTAGTATTGACATTCTTCCGGAGCTTCGTGGTTGGCCAAGTATGAATCTTGCAACACTTGGTGAATGAATCCAGTTTTCCCCTTCCAGCTATCTTCTGGCATTGGGTCGCTAAGTGCCAAGTGCCATTCGAAATTCGGGAAGTCAGCTGCAATGGCATCAAACTCATCAACGTAAAATGCTTCACGTAATGAACGCGCGCCATACCAGAAACTAACTTTCTTTCCGGTTTTTAGAGTTCTAAACAAATGCAACAAGTGAGAACGCATCGGCGCCATGCCAGCACCGCCACCGATGAACACCATTTCGCGATCGTTGTCTTTCAAGAAAAACTCGCCGTAAGGGCCAGAGATAATCACCTTGTCGCCAGCCTTTTGATCAAAGATATACGACGAGCCCTTGCCAGTAGGGATGCCCTTTGGCGAACGCGGTGGTGGGGTAGCGATACGCACGTTAAGCATGATGCGATTACCTTCGGCTGGGTAAGAAGCCATTGAGTAAGCGCGCTCGACAGTGTCGGTGGTTGTTGAATTGATGTCCCACAATTTGAAGGTATCCCAGTCTTCGCGATACTGATCTTCGATTTCGAAACCAGTGTAATCGATATTATGCGGTGGAATTTCAATTTGGATGTAACCACCAGACTCATAATCCATCTCTTCGCCCGGAGGCAACTCTACAACGAATTCTTTAATGAAAGTCGCAACATTGTCGTTGGAGACTACTTCGCACTCCCATTTTTTAACTGACAGGCATTCTTCTTCAACACGTAACACCATGTCGTTCTTGACTTTAACCTGACATGCCAAGCGCCAGTTTTCTTTGGCTTGACCGCGACTGATATGGCCCTCTTCAGTTGGCAATAAAGAACCTCCTCCTTCGTCAACTTGAACTAGACATTGACCACACGTGCCGCCGCCACCGCAAGCAGAAGGAATGAACAACTTTTGATTTGCTAAAGTGCTAAGGATGGTGCTTCCTGAAGCAGTGTCGAATGAGCAGTCACTGCCATTATTGATGTTGATATGTACATCGCCACTGGCCACTAACTTAGATTTTGCCCAAAGCAGGACAAAAACTAAAACGATTACAACAGCGGTAAACCCACCGACTCCTAGAAAGATAGTATTTGTATCCATTAATTAATCACCAGCTTATAGCTTGATGCCTCCGAAGATGATGAAGCCCATGGCCATCAGGCCGGTAGTGATGAAAGTAATACCGAGGCCACGCAGGCCATCAGGCACATTTGAGTATTTCATTTTTTCGCGAATTGCAGCCAAGGCCACAATCGCCAACATAAAGCCAAAACCAGCGCCAAGGCCAAACACTGTTGATTCAGCAACGTCGTATTCGCGTTGCACCATAAACAATGAGCCGCCCAAAATCGCACAGTTAACCGCAATCAATGGCAAGAACACACCCAGTGCACCATAAAGTGCCGGCGAGAACTTGTCGATTGCCATTTCTACAATCTGCACAGTAGCAGCGATAGTAGCGATGAAAGCGATGAAGGTCAAAAACTCGAGGTTAATTTCGGCAGCTTTTTCAACGCCAAGTAACCAACTAAGCGCGCCTTCGCGCAACAAGTTTTCGTAAATCAAGTTGTTGAGCGGGGTAGTAATGCCCAACACGAATACAACCGCAGCACCAAGGCCAACGGCTGTTTCAACTTTTTTGGATACTGCCAAGAATGAACACATACCCAAGAAGAACGCCAACGCCATGTTTTCGATGAACGCTGATTGAATGAAGATGTTTAAGAGTTCCATTATTCGTTCTCGTTAAGTTCTGGTGAGTAAGAACGCTGTGCCCAAATGAGCAAGCCAATCAAGAAGAACGCGCCTGGTGACATAACCATCAACCCGTTAGGCTGATACCAATCTCCAAGAACTTGTGCCCCCATGAGTTTGCCCGAACCGAGCAACTCGCGGAAGAATGCCACGATGATCAAAATTACCGCATAACCCATCGAGTTGCCCAATCCATCGAGAGCAGACTTGCCAGGAGGATTCGCCATCGCAAAAGCTTCGGCGCGTCCCATTACGATACAGTTAGTGATAATCAAACCAACAAAAACCGAGAGCTGCTTTGACGCATCAAACAGGTAAGCTTTCATCACTTGGTCGGCAACAATCACCAACGAAGCAATAATAGCTAGCTGAGTAATCACTCGAATGCTGCTAGGGATTTTATTGCGCAACATCGAAATTACCACGTTCGAGCCAACCAACACGAAGGTCAGTGCGGCGCTCATAACAAAAGCAGTCTCAAGTTTAGATGTCACAGCCAATGCTGAGCAAATACCAAGAACCTGTAATGTAATAGGGTTCTTTAAATGAACAGGACCAAAAAGGACATCTTTAGTTTCGTTATCCATTAGTTCGCCTCACTGTGTAAGAATTTCCCGTAGTGCTCGTCATCGAACCACTTGCGCACTAAGTCGCCAACAGCCACGGAGGTAATCGTGGCTCCAGAGATGCCGTCGACCTGATGCTGTGGCAATTTAACCTTACCCTTTTTTACCACGTCAATCATGCACACACCGTTTTCGTCACAAATCAACTTGCCAACCCAATCATCGCGGAAGTAATCAGCATCGATTTCACCGCCAAGACCAGGTGTTTCGCCATGCGAATAAAATGTCAGTCCTTTGACGGTATTCTTGTCAGCCTCAACAGCAATGTATCCATACATTGTGGACCACAAGCCGTTACCCCAAACTAAGAACACGTAACACTCTTTGCCGGCATATGTAACCTCAAGCACAGTGTACGAATCAGGCATGCCAGATTTGACGGCCTTAATAAAAGTTTTTGAGTTGAGTTTTCCTAGACCAAGAACTTTACCAGTAGCAGTTTCAACACTGATCTCTTTAATGTTAGCGGTGTAAAGTTCGTTAGCTCTTTCAACCCCTGGCTTGTCACCAGCCTCGATGAGACCGGCCACACGTAAGATTTGAATTTGAGTATCGAGCTTAATGTTTGCATCTTGCAAGTCTTTGAGTGCTACGGCTGATGTAGAAACTACAAGCGAGCACACCAAGCATAATGCTAGCGCAAAGCCGATGATGTATTTATTACTGAATTCCAAGACGCTTCTCCCGGCGAGTAATGTTCGCCTTAACAACGTAGTAGTCGATTGTAGGTGCAAAGACATTCATGAAGATAATCGCAATCATCATGCCTTCGGGGTAGGCTGGGTTTAACACACGCACGATGATTGTTAATATGCCAATCAGCGCACCGTAAATCCATTTACCGGTATCGGTTTGTGCTGCCGAAACAGGGTCGGTAGCCATAAACACAGTACCGAATGCAAAACCACCAACAACCAAGTGCCATGTCCAGTCAATGGCCATATAGTGATTGGCGCTAGGGGCAAAAGCATTTAGCAAGTAAGTCATGCCTATCATGCCGAGCAAGGAGCTAAGCATAATTCGCCAACTGCCAACACCAGTGCCAATCAACACCACCGCGCCAATCAGACACGCCAAGGTTGACATCTCTCCGAAGGAACCGCCAGTCAAGCCGAGGAAGGAGTCCATCCAGTTCATGTCGTTGAGTGCAGCTGCGCCATTGTTGTAAAACTCGGCAAGTGCAGTTGCGCCAGTGTGGCCGTCGACTTGTAAACCAGATTCGACGGTAGGATAAATATTCCAGACCTCGCCAGAGATTTGTGCTGGGTAGGCGATGAACAGAAATAAACGACCAGTTAGTGCTGGGTTAAGAATGTTCATGCCAGTACCGCCGAACACCTCTTTGCCGATTAACGTACCAAACATGATGCCAACAGCAAC
>Ga0257121_1002029_pt1 | contig 14704 bp, 20 predicted proteins | sample SI106_100metaG_FD_190180 | JGI IMG/M metagenome (GOLD analysis project Ga0257121, IMG submission 190180) | Marine microbial communities from Saanich Inlet, British Columbia, Canada - SI106_100 | ecosystem: Environmental > Aquatic > Marine > Inlet | place: Canada: British Columbia | collected... | reverse complement strand
TGTTTCTACTGCAGGTTCAGGAAGTAATTCTAATTCTTGTGGAAGCTCTTCTGCTGATTCTTTTGGTAGTGAACCTTTAGAACTTGGAGCTGTTTCTACTGCAGGTTCAGGAAGTAATTCTAATTCTTGTGGAAGCTCTTCTGCTGATTCTTTTGGTAGTGAACCTTTAGAACTTGGAGCTGTTTCTACTGCAGGTTCAGGAAGTAATTCTAATTCTTGTGGAAGCTCTTCTGCTGATTCTTTTGGTAAACTACCACGTACTTGTTGAGATTTAGTAATTTCTTCATCTGCAACTAATTCTTGATATGCTTTATCATCAGCTATTCTTTGTCGTTCCATTCTTTTCATGTAATCATTTTCGTAATCCTCAAGTTCTTGTTTTTTTGATTTTTGTTTAGTATGTGTAGAACTAGTTTGTGGTGGTGGAGTTTGTGTAGGTTTAGCGGTGTATCCTTTTGGTAGTGAACCTTTAGAACTTGGAGCTGTTTCTACTGCAGGTTCAGGAAGTAATTCTAATTCTTGTGGAAGCTCTTCTGCTGATTCTTTTGGTAGTGAACCTTTAGAACTTGGAGCTGTTTCTACTGCAGGTTCAGGCAGTGATTCTAATTCTTGTGTAGGTTCTTCTATAACAATTGATGAATTTGGTAAATCACCAAGATAGTCCAAGTTGACTTTATTTTCATCAAGTCGTAAATACGGAGTACCGTCAATAAAAAAAGTTTGAATTACTTTTCCTTTTTTCCAAGAATTATTTCCATGATAAATTGTCGTGTAAGATAATCCATTTTTAATATCAGAAGAAATTGTTAAACGATCAACAGGTATTCCCACAGTAATTCCTTTATCAGTATCCTGATGTCTAATTGCAACAGAAATCAAATGTTTAGAATCATAATTGACTTCAGAAATTAAGTAATCAGCCCATTTCTTCATTATAAAAAATATTAATTATTCTCCAGTAATTAAGCAATCTAGATTAATTTGAAGTAAAAATTATCATAAATTGAAAGATAGAAAATCTTAGTGCCAAATTCATTTGATTTTCATCAAAAAAACAAAATTATCAACAAAATAGGCATAAAAAATAAGATTATAATTGGATTGAAAAGATGTTGTACAAATGGAAATTTCTGTAGAACCATGGAAAAAATTGATTATTCATGAAATAATCGAATACAAGTTTGATGATTGGGTAAAGCAAATAGCATTTAGTACCAGATCATCAGGAGGAGCAATTCCTACAATGCAATGGACAAATGGGATTGTATTTTCATCGGCTAATTTTCCAACAACAAATGCCACAGTTGAAGAGCAATTAAAAGGAATTTTACATTGGTCATCAGTATCTTTTGCAATTAAAGAAAAATTTGAAAAACAAATTGTGAAAGAAAATGCAACCATAAATTTAGTAGATGTCAGTGTAAATGAAATCTTTAAAGAATTATCAACAAATTTGAAAAGACGATCAAAGTATACAAACCTCGAATCTGGCAATAACTAATGGATATTGAAGAAACAATAAAAAATTGTGAAATTTATTTAAAACAAATTAATCAATATGATCCTGATCCTTATTATGTAAATTATTTTTTTACCAAATTTATTGAATCTGTAATTAAAACTTTTGATATAATTTTTGAAGAAGCAGATAGAGATTTTGGGTTATTTATTTCAGGAAAAATATCTCAAAAAGAATTTGATAAAAAAGCTATTACAAAAAATGATCAAAATGCAATAAAATTTTCTGAATGGTATTTAATGAAATTCACTGAAGAACATGAAAAACCATATCCAAATGTAATTAAGAAAATTTGTCAATTGAAGAAAATAGATAAGCTGCCTGAAATTAAAATAATGATCAGAGCATCAGATAGATACAAAGATGATATCAGTCAACAAATCAAAGTTAATTTAAGTAATGAAAAATTACGCTCAAAAAAAGAATTAGATGTTGAAATTAAAAGACAATTACCAATATTTTTAGAAATCATAAACCACAAAAGGGTTATGAAAAATGAGCCTAAAGTAGAAGAAAATCAAGTAATTGCATCTGCATTTGTGGATATAGAAGAATGTGGAGACATTGAGATTGCTTATGCATCAGAAATTTACATACCTGTAATGAAACGACTGGTTGAAGAATCAAGGAAAAAAATTAAAGAATTAACAGCATGGAATTAATTTAATCTTCAAAACCAAATATTGGATGATTATTCTTAATTTTGATAATTGGTAAATAGGAATACCCATGATCAAAATTATCAGAAAATTCGGGGTCTTGTCCATGATTTCCCTGATATTTTACAAAATGTTTTGAAGGTTCAGAATCTAATTCAACATAATTGAAATTATAGAATACATCATCCATGTCTAATGATGTCATGTATCCCATTATCCAGGAATTTTTATTTTGAAATGAATATAGAGTGAGATTTTGTTCATCTGGAAATTCAGGATCATAGGTTAATCGTGCTAAACTTCCTAAATCATTTACTTTAATTGGATGAAATTGATCCGAGAATTTTTTTGATTTCGTTGGTAACGGAGAAATTTTTGATTCCATATGTATGATAGGAGCATAATGTGAAATATTTTTTGTAGAATCTACAATATCACAAATCTCTTTTCCTGCAGTTACTTGATACGAAACATATCTTCCAGACTTTGGCATTGTAGCATAAAAAATCAATAAAGTATTTGCAAGAGTCAAACTGCTTGAAATAATTCTTGAACCATCTAATTCTTGAGAATATACTCTTTGAGGGTATTCCCTAAAAGCACAAGAATATCTTGCCAAATCATTAAAACTAGATAATTCAATAAAACATTCACTTTGAGTAATTTCCAATAAAAAAATAATGAGTAAATCATGTTTTAATGCTTTTGAATTTTATAATCTAAAAATAATTATTTTTTCTAAATTAGTTAATCACAAAAAAGAGAAGTGTTTTTCTAAATTCAACAGTTTATTGTGATTTTGGCCACATAGAACTCCAAGTTTCAGTGAATTTATTCATCATTTCACCATATGCATTCATCTGTTCTAATCCAGATGAACTTAGAGACTTTTGCCAATTATCAACAAATTGTTTGAATGTTGCAGCATTAGAATCATTGAGTGCTTTTTGCCAGTTATCGCCAAGGTTTTTGAATGAATTCATTCCAGCATCAGTCATTGCTTTTTGCCAGTTTTCTCCAAATAACTTCATAGTTTCAGCACTTGATTCAACGGTTGCTTTTTCCCAAACTTCATTGAACTTTGATTGCATTTCTTTGCTTGAATTTTGAATCTGATCAAAAAGGGATTTCCAGTTTTCAAGAGATTTTGTATATTCTCCCCATAATGAATCCCATTCATGAGTTTTTCCTTCTTCAGACATTAACTAAAGATAATTGTCATTATTCTTAAAGTGATCCCTATTAATTTGAAAAACTATTTTTGACGATTTTTTATTCGTTTTTCCATTCGAATTTTTCCTTCATCAAACTTGGTTCTATCCTCATCTGTTTTAAGAGATAATTTAGCAACATGTGTTGGTTTTCCATTTTTATCAAGAGCTACAAATGTGACAAAAGCAGTTCCTGTAACAGTTCTAATTCCAGTAATTATATCCTCAGCTTCTACTTTTACTTCAATTTCCATTGATGAATTATGAACATAGTTTATTCTAGCACTTAGAGTGAGAACATTACCTACAAAAACAGGTTTTATGAAATTTACACTATCCATACAGACAGTAACTGCATTTGATTGAGAATGTCTCTGTGCAACAATTCCTGCAACCATATCAATATGTTTTAAAATTTCACCACCAAACACATTTCCTGCAGGATTTGCATCTGTAGGAAACATCCTAACAATTACTTCTGCATGGGATTCGGAAGGTGATTTTTCTGGAATTTGTTGGTTTTCTGATGACATTGTTAACTATGATTGATTTAAAATTCATCCAATTTAATTTAAGGAGTTAATTTTGGGCAGTATTACATTCGATATCTTCTTCAAGTTCTTTAAAATTATTCCACCATTCGTTATTAGACATGGTTTGATTGACTAAAAAACCAGTTATAGATCTTTTGATAATTATTTGAAATATTTTTCTAATTTTATTTTATCAATATTTGGTATTGTTGCTAATTCAAATCCTTCTGGACGTTTAGAAAGAGATCTTGTTGCATCTATGCCTATTTTTGCAGTTCGTAATTTCTTTTGATCACTTGAAGGATCGAGACTAGAGCCACGAACATTTTTGATAATTACTAAATCCTTGTCTGCTTGGAAACGGGTAGCCATTGCATATTCTACTGATTCAGCACTGTTTGGATTAATGTCCTCATCAACTATTGTAACTTGTTTTAATGAACGATGAGATTCAAATGTTTTTTTAATTATTTTTTTAGGATCAGATTCACTTTTCTTTTTAATTTGTACAACTGCATGTAACCAATTACAACCACCATTAGTCATTGAAACTTGTTTTGTTTGAGAAAATGATTTTTTTAATTCTCCATTTAATTTTGATTCAATAGGCATTCCCATTAATAATCGATGTTCAGAATATCCAGATAATACATCATGGAAAATTGGATTATTTCTAAAGTATAGATTTTCAAGTTCAAAAACAGGTTGAGTTCTTTTATGATCATATGTCTGAAGCATTTCTACCATCCATTCTGGATGTGTTTTATCGCGAAGAATTTTTCCCTCCATTACAATTTCAGCACCAGATGGTACATTCAATCCTGAAAAAGGAAGTTTTGCCAAAGTAAGTTTACCACCTAAAAGTGAATTCGCAATATCAATCTCATCTTTACCCCATTCAGCTTGATATGCACCTGCAATTGAAATTGCTGGATGAACGCCAACAGTAATTGCAATTTTCAAATCTTCTCCATGTTCTTTTGCATCCACAAAACATCTATGCAAATGACGCCCCTCTACCATTCGTATAGAAAAATGGGTTTTGTCAATGGGCATCATTCTATGAAAAGATGAATTTTGTTTTCCTGTTTCAGGATTTTTGGCATAAGCCACTGATGACGTGATAAATGGTCCTGATTCTTTTTTGAAATGACTCACTATAGGCATAGAAAAGATGTTTTTTGACTTGTTTTCCATGAATTTTCCTGAAGAAATGATTTTTGGGCGTTTTGCTTTTTTGATAGCAGAAATTACTTTTGCATGAATATTATCTTCTGTTCCACCAACTGCAATGGCAAATCTTTTCCGAGTTCCAACTAAATTAGAAATTAAATTAAAATCACTTTCTTTGATGTTTTCAAATAGTACAGCATCAGAACCGTCTACTTTTGCAGTGACACCTGCTATTTCATATTTTGTGGAAACCTTAGTTTTGATAGTTTTTAGTTCTTTGATTTTTTTAATTTGGGAAATATAATTTCTTAAATCACTCATTCTCGATCATCTCCATTATCTCAGTCATTAATCCTTTTGCAGTACTAGGCGGTAATTCTTTTTGAATAAAAGTAGAAACTAATGCAACACCTCTCATTCTAGTACTAATTCGTTCAGCAATTAATTTAAGAAAAAGAGATTCAGTTCGTGATGGAATAATTGTAGTAGTAATTGGCGTTGGGCCAGATGATAAAGAAGCAACCATAGAACCAATTTTATTGGAACCTTCAGTTATAGAAACAAAATATCCATTATCAAATTTTTGAATAGATAAAGAAAAGTTTCGACTCTCCAAATTTACCATTTTCTGGAAAAATCCATTTGGAGAGTTCAATAAGCTATGAACACGTCTTATGCTTTTATTGCTATTGATTCACTTTTTAGGGAAGTATCAATACTTGGGTTCTTCTTGCAATTTTTCTCGTGTTTATCTGGGTAAACAAATAGTTTTTCACAGAATTGGCAGGCAGTTTTTACTTTACCTTTTTTTGATACTACAGATTTTGATGCTTTAGCTTTTGTAGATTTTGCTTTTGATTTAGTTTTAGCTTTGATAGTTACTTCTTCAACTTCTTGTTGATTATCTGCAACTGCTTTAGCTTCAATAGAATCAGCTTCAACTCTAGCACGTAATTTTGCTTTGTATTTTAGATTACGTGGTTTTGTTCTCAATCTATAACCACAGCATGGACACCAAAGTCCTTCCCATTTGATGAATATTTCACAAATTTGACATCGACGTTGTCCAGAAGCATATCTTCCGGTTCCTACAGGCTTTTGAGCCTTGTATCTTACACAAATTCCTTTACAAGTCATCTTGGTGTTGTATATAGAATTCATAACTATATAAGCATGGATCGATAAAATTCATAAAAAATGGCAATAAAGGATGAGATAATTACAACTAAAAATCCGATCAATGATATTAGTTTCAAAAAAAAACTCGAAATCATCAATAAATATGTATAGCTATTTGAGTTGAGTCTTTTTTTGAAAGATTAACACATATCCTTATAGTTGTTTGATAAAAAATTTCAATATTTTTACAAAATAACTACAGAAAGTTCAAGAAATCATCATACTTTCATAACAGGACGAGTGTTAGGAGGAGGTTTTTCGGGTAAAATAGTATATTTTACAAATTTTAAGAAATTTTTACATTAATTCTTGAAAAGAACATCTTCAAGTTTTGAGAATTATAATTTTTTTAATGTTTTTTCGATATTCATGTTTAACACGATTTCTGCAATATCACTAGCATATTCAGAAACTCTTCTAATATTTTCAGTCATTCGTCTTACTCTGTAAATTTCTTCTTCATCCTTTAGAGGTTTTGAAGCATCTCTAACTTTTTTTTCATATTTTGTAATTTCATTTGCTTTTCTAATAGTTTTTTCTGCTTGATTATAGTCTTCAGTAAATAATGCCAAACATGAATCATTTAACACAGATAAACAAAATTTATTCATATCTTCAAGTTTTTCTAAAATTCCTTTTTTGACTGGTTTGTTGAATTCTAAAACATCTTTGGCAATAAATGCAGCATGATCTCCTACTCTTTCTATATTTTTAACAATTAATCTATATCCAAGACAATTCCTAGCATTTCTGAAACCCATTTCTTTTAACATATGTTCATTTTGTATTGCAATTTTTAATTGACGAATAATGTAAAACCCAAATTTATCCACTTCATCATCGGTGTTAATTACTTCTTGAGCAAGTTCTAAATTATTTTCTTTTGCTGATAAAATTGCATCGCTTGACATTGATTCAGCCAAATGAAGCATTCGTTTGAATGCACCATCTACGGATAATTCTAATAGATTTACAAGAACTTGAACAGTAATTCCACTAATTGAATCTGAAATAATTTCAGAACCCATTAACATTTGTTTGACTGCTTTTTTTACGACAGTTCTTTGACTAGGACTCAATCTATCATTTTTTGGTTTTACATGAATTGTTTTGTATCCCAAAAAGTATAACGATATTAATTTTCTAACAATTGAAGATGCTTCTTCCTCTGATCTAATTTCAATTATTGCATCTTCCTTTTTTTGAATATCTGATTCAAATTTTGGGGGATGCAATTCTAATGTTGATGAACCTTTTCTAATAATTTTAATTTGATCTCCTTGTTTCAAACCTAAATCCATTATCCATTGCTTTGGTAGTGAAATAATGTATGATGATTTCCCAGTAAATTGGATTTTCCTTGTTTCCCCTCTTTCTTCCATAATCTAAAGAGAAAATGTCATTCTATATAGTTTAAGACAAATTACATGGTCTTGCATTGAACTAATATTTAGAAAAATTGGGTCATGTACATGGACCATGTTTTAAAACTTGAGCATACCATAGATGCATTATTTGGAAATGGTGTTTCCAAATATTTACCAAAAGATATTGAAATGGTATTTTCAAGAAAAACAGGAAGAATTAGAACTGTTTCTCATAAAGGGAAATTATTGTGTACTTTGAGAATTGATGGCGGATTGGCAATTAGTATTCATTTTGCTCAAATTTTACTCAAAAGTAAATCATTCAAAGAAAATTGTATCGAGGTAAACAAAGATGCGGCCCCTTTTGTAATGAGTGGAAGGTCAGTATTTTGTAAACATGTTGTAAGATGTGGAAAGAGAGTGATGATTTCAGCAGATACGCCTATTTTGTTTAAAAATAAAGTCATTGCAGTTGGAAGAGCAATTTTGTCATCGGAGATGATTTCTGATTTTAATCAAGGTGTAGCAGTTAAGGTTAGAGATAGTTTAAAAAGTCGAAATGAGGAAATACAGGTATGATGCGCGGAGGAGGAGGAAATCGCGAAATGCGAAGAATGATGGATAAGATGGGACTTGACATGAATGAACTATCAAATGTTCAAGAGGTAATAATTAAGACAGATAAAAAAGAGATTATCATCAACAAGCCATCTGTAACTGAAATGAAAGCAAAAGATAACTCCATTTTTACAGTGACTGCAGATAGTTATGAGGAAAAGGAATTAGAAGTTCCAATATTTTCTGAAGAAGATATTCAACTAGTCAGTTTACAAGCTGGGGTTGATGATGAGAAAGCTAGAATTGCTCTAGAAGAAGCAAATGGAGATCTAGCTAAAGCAATCTTGAATCTCACTTCAGCATAGATATTTTGTGCCTGAAACTGGGTAAAAAATGAATGATTTAAGTAATGGATTCATTGAATTTTGAGTATAATGAGCACTATGCAAGAATCTAAAGTTACTGGAATAATCAAGTCTTTGAATGTTCTAGAAGATGACATGGATTCTCTCAATAAGAAGGCAGAAGATATGAAAAAACAACTTAATGTTAAAGCTCTATCTGAAATTGATTCTTTGTTAGAAAAAACTCGTGAAATGGCAACAAAAGAAGCTGAAATAATCATTAATGCATCAAAAGAAAAAGCAACAACTGAATCTGCAAAGATTTCTCAAGATGGAGAAGCAAAATTATCTGAACTACAATCAAAAATTGATGCAGGTTTTGATGAGGCAGTAAAAAATGTCGTATCAACTGTTTTGAAAGCATAATTTTACATCACAAATTTCATAATATGTTATCAATATCTAATAAAATATCGAATTAAAATGGATACAGCAATTTTAATCACATACGATAGAGAAGACGCAATAAATGAGGCCAAAGGTTTGTGTGATGCTGCAGGATATGAAGTTGTTCACACAATTACACAAAACTTTCTACAAAAACGAAAATATGGAATTAGTGGTGGGGTATTAGAAAAACTAGAAGAATTATCAATAAAACTCAGACCAGATGTTATTGTATTTGATGAAATTTTAAAACCAGCTCAAAATTATAATCTTGCATCCGTTCTACATCTAGAAGTTTTAGACAGAGAAGCATTAATTCTAGAAATTTTTGAAAGTAGAGCATCTAGTGCTGAATCAAAACTGCAAGTAAAATTAGCACAATTAAGATACGAAATGGTAAGAGCAAAAGAAAAAGTTCGTCTTTCAAATATGGGAGAACAGCCTGGTTTTATGGGAATAGGGAAATTCGAAGTAGATGTTTACCATAATGATATCAAGCATAGAATGCAGACAGTAAGATCTAAACTTGAAAAAGCAGGAAAACAAAGAGAGCTTCACAGACAAGGCAGAAAGAGAATGGGGTTCAAAATTATATCGCTAGCAGGATATACATCTGCAGGAAAGACAACCTTGTTTAACAAAATGACAGGGGAAGCAAAGGCTGAGAGTAAAGAACTATTCACAACACTTTCTACAACTACACGAAGGGTAACAATCAATCAAGAACCATTCTTAATTTCAGATACTGTTGGTTTTATCAGTAAATTACCAGCATACATGATAGATGCTTTCAAATCTACATTAGAGGAATTAAATCACACTGACATCATCGTTATTGTAATTGATATTAGTGATTCAGTACTAGAATTAAAAAAGAAATTTTCTAGTTGTATGAGGACATTAAGTGACTTAGAAATAAGAGATGAAAAAATGATTTATGCATTAAATAAATCAGATTTGATAGAAACTGAAGAATTTAATCAAAAAATAGGTTTACTTAATTTAACAGAACAAAATAATTGGATATCAGTTTCTGCAAAAACAGGAAACAATGTCAAAGAGTTAAAAGAATTAATCAAAAATATTATTGAAAATAATGATCCCCAAAAATTCAAGATAAATGCATCTGGAGGAGAAACAGGATTTGGTAATTGAAGTAGTTAGAATAGGACAACGTGTTGTAAGGGATGATAGAGTTACAACTCATGTTGCATTAGTTTCAAGAGCATTTGGAGCTGAAAAAATATTCATGACTGAAGTTAATCCTGAAATCAAAGATACTTTAGAAAAAATCAATAAAACATGGGGAGGTAATTTTATAGTAGAATTTATTGAAAAATGGAAACCCGTAATAAAAAAGAAGAAAGAAGAAAATTTTAAGATTGTTCATCTTTCAATGTATGGTGAAAGCATTAATGAGGTACAAGAAAAAATCAGCGAAGAAGAAAATCTTCTAGTTGTTGTAGGGGCTGAAAAAGTTCCAAGAGAAATTTATGATTTAGCAGATTATAATGTTGGAGTTGGAAGTCAACCTCACTCAGAAATTAGTGCTTTAGCAATTTTGTTAGATCGAATCCAAAAAGGTAAACAATTTGAAAAAGCATTTCCAGATGCAAAAAGGAAGATCATACCCACAAAAACGGGTAAAAATGTGCAAGTAAAAGAGACAAGGGATTAATAATAGAAAATTTGGAGTGATTAGAGTTGGTAGACAAATACGAAGATCCTTTTGTTAGAATCGCCTCAATGATTGGAGGAGATGAATACCTCAAAGTTGCACGTTCATTGCTTAAAGCAGAAGATGCAACTGATGAAGAAATTGCAAGTTCTACAGGTCTTAGAATCAATATGGTTAGAAAAGTATTGTATGATCTATTTGGGAAATCACTAATTACAGGAATTAGAGTAAAAGATGAAAGAAAAGGCTGGTTTGTTTACAGATGGAGAACTAGAAGAGAAGAAGTAGAACATTTTATTGAAAATCAAAAAAAGAAAATCACTGAAAGATTACAACAAAGATTAGATTTTGAAAATTTTGGTGACTTTTATCACTGTGGAAATGAAGATTGTTCAAGAGTAACTTTTGAGAATTCACTTGAAGGTATGTTCAAATGTCCATCATGTGGAAATGTTCTAAATCTAAAAAAGAATGATAAATCTAAAAAAGCATATGCAAGAAAAATAGATGAAATCAAAAAAGACATGCAACAAATCTTCTAATCAGGTTTGAGAATAAGTCAATAAATTAAATAGACGATATATGTGTGAAAATCCTTGGGTCAAATTACTACAATAAATCCTTCTACGGGTGAAGAAATTACAAAATTTACTACAATGGATAAAAATCAAGTGTTTGATTTAGTAGGAAAAGCAAAAAGAGCATATCCAGAATGGAAAAAAGATTACGAAAAACGTAGAAGTTATGTTTACAATTTAGTAGAATATCTTAAAAAAAATAAAATCAAACTTGCAAAAGTTGCAACATCTGAAATGGGTAAACCACTCAAAGAATCAATTGGAGAAATTGAGAAATGTGCATGGGCATTAGAATTTTATGCAGATCATGGAGATAGTTTTCTTTCTGATGAAGTACTAAATACAGATGCAAGAAAAAGTTTTTTGTCTTTTGAACCATTAGGAGTAATTGGTTCCATCATGCCTTGGAATTTTCCTTATTGGCAAGCATTAAGATTTGCAGCTCCATGTTTAATGGCAGGAAATGTAATTGTAATGAAACCATCTAGAGTAACGATGCAATCAGGAATTGAAATTGAGAAAGCGTTTATGGAATCAGGAATGCCTGATGGAATTTTTCAAACAGTAGTAGGAAGTGTAGACTCTGCAAACCATTTGATTGATTCTGATGTTAATGCCGTAACTTTTACTGGAAGTACAAATGCAGGTGCTAAAGTAGGAGAAAGAGCAGCAAGACATTTGAAAAAATGTGTATTAGAATTAGGAGGAAGTGATCCTTTCATAGTACTTGATGATGCCATTATTGATAAAGCTGCAGAAGGTGCAGTGAAAGGTAGATTCATCAATTGTGGTCAAAGTTGTGTAGCCTCAAAAAGATTCTTTGTTGGGAAAAATATTGCAAAAGATTTCATTGAATTATTTATCAAAAAAGCATCACAACTCAAAATTGGGGATCCAATGAATATGGAAACAGATCTCGGACCAATTTCAAGTAAAGATGGATTTGAAACAATTTCTGGAATTGTAGAGGATGCAAAAGAAAAGGGTGCTGAAATTCTTTTGGGTGGCTCAAAGATAGACGGGAAGGGATTTTTCTATGAACCAACCATACTAACCAATGTAAAACCTAACATGCGAATTGCAAATGAAGAGACATTTGGACCAATAGCACCAATTACAATAGTTGAAAATGAAAGTGAGGCAATCAAATTAGCAAATGACAGTGAATTTGGATTAGGTGCAAGTATTTGGACAAAAGATCTTGCAAAAGCAGATAAAATGTCTAGAAGAATTGAATCAGGAATTGTTAGTGTAAATAATGTGGTAATTTCAGATCCTAGAATTCCATTTGGAGGAATAAAACACAGTGGATTTGGACGAGAATTATCAAGATATGGAATGTTGGAATTTATTAATTTGAAATCAGTTAGATTTTATGATAATCTTACACATCATCACTATGTTGAATAGATGTTTTATCTAAATTAAAATTTGAATCATTCTTCTTCAGAAATTTCTTCATCTTCTTCTAAATCTTCATCTTCTGAATCATCATCACATTCTTCTAATTCAACATGTGTGGGATTTCCATCATCCCCAAAAAATATCTCAATACAAATATCATTAGCCAATGTCGAGGCCAGTGTTTCAGTTAATTCTTTTGGAAAATTTCCTAATCGACTAGAATCAGATGAATATCTATATTCAGTAATTTCATCATCATGATAGAAATCTACTTCAATATCACCATTAGCAAATTTTCTGACTCCAACTACTTGACCAAATAGGGTATCAGCCAAACCTAACTTCCTTGTTGAGAAACATCTTTTGAAAGAGTTTCAGCTAAATTTTCATAGTGTTCTCTTGATTTTCCTAATTCTTTGAGTTTGGATACTTCAATTTCATTTAGTTCTTTATCGACTTTTTCTGAAACATATTGTAAACGAGCCTCAGCCATCATGAATAATTTGTTATTTTCTTTCCAGAGATGTTCTGTAATATGTTCAACGTATAGACGCATATCACTAATCAATTTTGTAGATTCACCTGATGAAAGATATTCTTTTGCTGATTCTTCCATTGCTTCTCCAATTTCTCTAGAACGTTGATGATCCATTAACATCATTGCCACAGGTCCCATGTTACTAGGTAAACCAGCTTGCTCTAATGCAGGAAATAATGATTTTTCTTCTTTACTATGATGACAAACATCGGTAAAATTTTTTGTAAAATCAATTACAGGAAGTAAAATGAATTCAGGGATTTGTTTTCCATCAGATAATAATTGAACTGTTGCCTCCATAGATTTAATCACTTTTTCTATTAATTCATGATCACGTCGTAATGAAGTAGTTGACATAATTAATTTAAAAAAATATCCAATATCTATACCTTTTTTATTTTATGAAAAATAATTAAAAGATGGAAATTAGTTAACGGTATTCGTTAACAAATTGATTTAACGGTTAGCAAGGCTATTAGCTTTTACAAATGCCCAAATTTTCTTTGTCATTTCACTTGGTGCAATTGGTTTTTTTCCAAATACTTTTTCAACAGTTTCTTGACGACCTGCAAAGTTAATTGCATATCCTCCGAATGCTGGTTTTTTTGATTTAGATTTAGTAGCCTTCTTTTTTGGTGCAGCCTTCTTTTTTGGTGCAGCCTTTCTTTTTGGTGCAGCTTTCTTTTTAGTTGCAGCTTTCTTTTTTACAGCCAATTTCTTGTAATTTTATTTTAAAGAAAGTATAAGAACTTACACCTTGGCGTAATGTAAAACCAAGTGGTTTTTGAGCCTCTTTACAGATTTCAGTCTCAGATTAGGTGATTTTGAAATTTTATCAAAACCATCTCCCTCTACAAAAGATATGGCATTATTTCCACCAACAAGAAATGGAGATAGTGTAACTATTAGTTCATCAAAAATATTATGTTTAATAAATTCCCAATTTATTGTTCCGCCACCTTCAACAAGTATTGTTTTAATTTTTTTTGTGAAAAGTTTTCTTAATAATGATTTAATATTTACAGAACTGTCTCCCGTTACAATTAATTCAACTGGGAATTTATTTAATTTGTTATAATTTGATTTTGTGATTTTTTTTGAAACAACAATTATTGTTTTAATTTTATCAGATGTTTGTAAAATTTTAGATTTATCAGATAATGTGCCTTTAGAATCTAAAACAATTCTAATTGGATTTTTTCCTTTTGTATGTCTAACAGTTAGAAGTGGATCATCTACTGCAACAGTATTTTTTCCAACAAGTATAGCATCAACTTTAGATCTTAGTTTATGAAGTCTAATACTATCTTGTTTTGAAGAAAGTTTTGAATCACCTGTTTTAGTAGCAATTTTTCCATCAATGGATATTGCTGCACTAAGAATAACATATGGTCTAGATTTTTCCATGAACTATTTTTCCTCCAATCATTACTGCTTTAATTGTAGACTCTGATGCTCTATGAACAATTGATGCATGTGGATTATGCATTGGTTCTAAATCTAAAGCATGTTTATC
>Ga0257121_1002022_pt1 | contig 14738 bp, 18 predicted proteins | sample SI106_100metaG_FD_190180 | JGI IMG/M metagenome (GOLD analysis project Ga0257121, IMG submission 190180) | Marine microbial communities from Saanich Inlet, British Columbia, Canada - SI106_100 | ecosystem: Environmental > Aquatic > Marine > Inlet | place: Canada: British Columbia | collected... | reverse complement strand
TCTTCCTATCACCGGCGTCGTGATTCCTGTCTTCTCACCTACATCGTCATCTCTATCTACGCAAATTACTACTAATTTGTTAACTGCTGATTTACTGACATCTTTTTCTACTCTGGTAGATCTTTGAGACATTGTAATTCATAATGCATACTCGGTTTTTAATGATTTCCAACTATCCTCCTTAGTATGATTATGTCTTGAGGCTAGGGTCTTAATTCATTTGATTTCTTGATATGTTCTATTGATTCTAGCTTAATGGCTTGTATTTTGTTGACTGTTTCTAGAATTTCAGCATCTGTACTTTCATTTTCAATTTGATTTGCTAATACTTTGGTTTCTATGATGTACTCATTAAATTTCTTCATTCCATTCATGTAGCTGATGTAGCTTTCTTGCCATTTTTCTGATGGTTTTGATGTTACAAATTCGCTTATCTGTGTAGTTACTTGTGATGATGTTACTTCAGTTATGATTATGTACTCACTTGGTGATATTTTTCCATCTTGAAGATTCCTATACTCTATGTCTATTGATTCTTGTAATACTTCGTGGATATTTTTTACTCCGTCTAGATAGCCTTCATAATCTGTAACTATGAATGTTGAATTATTTTCCTGTGGAACTATCCATAACAAAAAACTGGCAGCTGTAATTGACGCTAAAATTATTCCCGTAATCACAATTCCTTTTTTTGATGCCATTTTCTATTTTTATGATTGACTAGTTTATAATTGGTAATTTTTTTAAATATTATATTTTATTTCATGAATCTTATAAAAAAACAATATTATTTTATAAATTTAAAGATTTTTTTAAAAAATAGCTATATTTCATGTAAATTTTAAGTTTTTTTCTTTTTTTGATGCCTAAAAAAAAGTAAATACATCCAGTCTATAGTGAACTATTTTTCACAACTTCTTACTAAATACCACTCAGTTCGATAAATTTCATAATGGTTCAAGCATACTGTGTAAAATGTAGAGCAAAAACGGATATCAAAGATCCTAAAGAGGTCAAACTAAAGAATGGACGTCCAGCCGTAAAAGGTACATGTCCAGTCTGTACAACTAACGTATTCCGTATTGGTGCAATGCCAAAAGAATAATCTACAAACTAGTCCCAATTTATTCTTCTTTTTCAAAAACAATATAGGGAATACTCTCCACGTTTTTTTATGACTACGGATTATGAGCGTCTGCTTAAACGTATTGAGGATAAACTGGGTAATTCAGACGAAGAATCTGGAAATAGATTTGAACTTCCGATTGTCGATGTGATGTGGGAAGGCCAAAAAACATTTCTGCGTAATTTTTCAGAATTTCCTAAAATTCTTAGACGAGATCCTGATAAAGTACTCCAATATCTTTCCAAAGAATTTGCTGTACCTGCAGAACGTCTTGGTGATAAAGCAATGTTTGTTGGCCGTAGGGCCCCTGATGACTTTACTAGATTGTTTCAAATTTATGTAAAAGATTACCTTGAATGCACTACCTGTAAAAGTCCTGATACAAAAGTTCTAAAAGAAAATCGTATCTCGTTTTTAGTTTGTGAAGCATGCGGTGCAAAATCTACCTTGAAAGGTAAATATGCGTAATGCCCTTTTCAGTACGAACCACTAATTATGAAAATAATGCAATGGTCAACATGTGTGATGCCGAATTAATTGGAACCGATGTTATTGACGGTAAATTGAAAATTCATATCAGTGAAAGCTACTATGGTAAAGAACTAGTTGATAAAGATAAAGCCGTATCTTTGTTACAATCCGCATCAATCATGAATCTTGTAGGTAAGGAAACAATTTCTTTAGCTATTGATCTTGGAATTGGCTCTGAGTCTGGAGTTAAAATAATTTCTGATATTCCGTTTTTAATTATTTTTAACACATAAAATAATTTTTAATTTCAATATTTTTTATATTTTAATTGAAAAGCAATCTCTTTTATCTGGTATAAAAAATAGTAACTGATGACCGACATTATCAGTAGAAAATTAGAATGGAAATTAGACAATAAATTAATTGCAAAATCTAAACGGAAAAATTTGCCTGATGGATTCAAAAAAGGAAAAGTCGTGAATGAGGTTTTAGATAAGCCTACTGTGATGACTCTTTACAAAATGATTACTGATCACATCATTGCATATGTCAATGGTTCTGTAAGTGCTGGAAAAGAGTCTGTTGTTTTTTGGGGCGTAGCTGAAGATAATTCTAACGTTGCTCTAAAAATTTATTTGGTTTCTACTTCTAATTTTAAAAAACGTGAGCCCTATCTAACAGGTGATCCTCGATTCCGACATGTCAAAAAAGGCACAAAAAATTTGGTATATCTTTGGGCAAAAAAAGAACATCGTAATTTGACTCAATGCTATAATGCAGGCATACCTGTGCCTCGACCTCTTTACGTTACAAATAATGTGCTTGCAATGGATTTTGTGGGTGTGAATGGTGCTCCTTGTAGATCTTTACTAACTTCAAATATTGATCAAAATGATTACGATCAAGCAATATCTCTAATCAAAGATCTATATCACAAGGCAAAACTAGTTCATGGTGATTTTTCAGAATATAATATTTTTAAAACTGATGACGGTTTAGTTGTTTTTGATCTAGGTTCTGCAGTTGATCTTAGACATCCAAATTCAAAAGAATTTCTTAAAAGAGACATTAATAACATTATACGATTCTTTAAAAAAAGAGGAATGATTGTTGATGATTCTACCCGTGTGTTTGAGGATATTGTAAATGAGCTTTGAAAAATTAATTCGTATACCTAGTGATAGAATTGGTGCTTTAATTGGAAAATCTGGTAATGTTAAATCTAGGATTGAGGAAACGTGTTATGTTTCAATTGATGTCGACGGTGACACTGGAGAAGTTTTTATAAAATCAATCGGTTCTATTGAAAAAATGCAGCCATTCAAAGCAATGGAAATTGTTACTGCGATTGGACGTGGTTTTTCTCCTGAAAATGCCATGACTTTGTTAGAAGACGAAAACATATTGCATGTTATTGATCTTAGAGAGTTTGCTGGAAAATCCAATGCGAATGTTGAAAGGATAAAAGGGAGGATCATTGGAAATGCAGGTAGGGCCAGAATAAATATGGAAAATCTAACTAGTACGCATATTTCAGTTTATGGGAGAACTGTTTCGATTATTGGAAATTCAAATAAATTAAAATTAGCAGTTGATGCAATATGCGCTATTTCTAGTGGTGGAATGCACGGTGCAGTTTATGATAAGTTAGAATCTGCAAACAGAAGAACAAAACAGGAAAAAATGCTATTGTGGGAAAATCAAGATGTCTTCTATTAAGGAAAAATTTAATCAAATATCTCCTAGTGAGTTTTTTTATAGTAATCGTGATTTAGCTGGATTTAGTAATCCTACACGATCTTTGTATACTGCTGTTCGTGAATTTGTTGAGAATGCATTAGACGCATGTGATCAAAAGGGAATCCTTCCTGATGTTCATCTTACAATTAAAGCAGTTGATCCTGATAAACCTGATCCTAAACCCTATATTTTGACTGTCAAGGACAATGGTCCTGGAATAGATGCTGAACACATTCCTCTTGCTTTTGGAACTGTACTGTATGGTTCTAAATTTGGACTCAAGCAGGCTCGAGGAATGTTTGGATTGGGTGCGACAATGGCAATTCTATATGGGCAAATTACAACAAATAAGCCTGTAACTGTAAAAAGCTCTTCCGATGGTAAAATTCAAAATCAATTTGAAATATTGCTGGACATTCAAAAAAATAAACCTGTAATTGTAAAACATACAACTAAAGAAATTTCCAAAACAGGACTTACTGTGAGTATTTGTTTGGAGGGTGATTATTCTAAAGCAGGAAATAAAATTCGGGATTATGTTTATGAAACTTCTTTAATTACCCCCTATGCTTCGATAACTTTTGATGATCCTAAAAATCAAAAATTTAGTCATCCCAGATTTGTAAAAGAAATTCCTGCACCTCCGACTATCATTAGACCACATCCCCATGGAATTGATGTTGAACGTATACGCAGAATGATCGTTGAATCTCAATTTGAAATCCCGATAATTGATGACGCAATGATTGAAAAAGTTAGAAAAGACTTGGGATTGTCTGTAAAAAAACTTAGTTTTACATCAATAATGGATAAGGCAAAAAAGAAATGGAAGACACTTCCACGTCAAGTTAGAGTTGTAATAGCTTTAATGTCTTTTTTAAAAATGGATTTTGAGAAACTCAATAAAATTAGAATTGAAGATATTGACATGCCCAACAAAAAATTATTTTATTGGGACTTTGGAGATTCGCAATCAAAATCTGTTGACATGGATTCTGAAAGTCAATATTATAAACAATTGACAAATACAGTTCAAGGCGAACCTCTTACTACATTTTTGACAAAAAGATTTCAACGTGTAGGTCCAACAACTGCACTTAAATTTGCAGCATTTGCTAAATTGAAGCCTGAAAAAAGAATGGGCACTTTGACTAATCAGGAACTTGTCAATCTTAGTGATGCTCTTCAGAAATTTGACGATTTTATGGCTCCTGACTCCAGCTGTTTGGCTCCTCTAGGCGCAGAACCATTGGAAAAAGGAATAAAAAAATTCTTTAATCCTGATTTTGTTGCCGTGGTTCAACGTCCAGCTTCTGCATATTCTGGATTTCCTTTCATTATTGAAATGGGAATCGCCTATGGTGGTGATATAAAATCTGGCGGTCCACATGTCTATCGATATGCTAATAGAATTCCATTGCTCTATGATGAGGGCAGTGACGTTGTGATTAAAGTTGTAAATGATACTGATTGGGGCAGATACAAAGTAAAAGGCGAACCTCCTTTCATAATTGTATCTCATATTTGTTCAACAAGAATTCCGTACAAAACTGCAGGAAAAGAAAATGTCGCAGATAGACAAGAAATAGAACGAGAATTAAGGTTAGCATTACAATTCTTGTCTAGAAAACTTTCTTCCTTTATGTCTAAACGGGGTCAAGCTGAAATGGCAAAAAAGAGAGCTAATCTTTATGCAAAATACATTCCAATGATTGCAGAATTTTGTACAGAATTATCTGGAAAGAAAAAAGAACCTAATTATAAGAAAATGTTAGAAAGTGAAATTGAGTCTGAGAATAAAAAAGCAGTAAAGGAGGAAAATGAAATTGAAAGCAACTAAGAAAGAAAAAGAAAATAAAATTAAAGCTCGAAGTAAAAAAGCAGATGATAAACAAAAGACTATTCTTGAAATGCTCAAAAGTCATGGTGCAAAAATTTATGATGATTTAGATAATGGCCAATTTCCAAAATTCTCTATACCTAGTCGGTCTGTGAGTAACATTGTATATGATAAACAACTTCGACAATACATTCTCGGAAATAATGCTGCTTTGAGAAGTTCTAGAAATTCAGCACAATTAAGATCATTTACACAATTAATGTGGTTGGCATTTTTTGCAAACAGGCTAACCAATGAGCGAAAATCATCCACTTTGAGAGATGTTTACTATTCTTCACAGGCTTTTGCTGTTGAATTTGAGGATCAATCTGAATCTGATAACATTATTGTTGATTTAGAAGCTGTTACTTCTAGAGCTAGAGAAGATTTCCATATTTTTCCTGAAGAACGAAGTTCCATTTTTGGTGATCTAAATATTGAATACACTATTCCTGGTTATGAGGGAAAGACTATGAATTTGGCCAACCATCCTGATGGTTATTCTATAGGTCCAAGTTTAACTACTGCTGAGTTAGTCGATACTAGTGCTGAAATTGTAATTGCAATTGAGAAGGGTGGTCTGTTTACAAGATTTGTTGAAGAACAAGTTGATAAAAAATTTAAATCTATTATCATTAATACTGGAGGGCAAGCACCACGTTCTACTAGAACTTTGTTGAAAAGACTTCATGATGAAATGAAATTACCTGTCATCTGTCTTACTGATGGTGATGTGTATGGGGAACACATTGCAATGGTGATTAAATCTGGTTCAGCTAATGCTGCACACCTTAGAGAATTAACAGTTCCAGACGCAAAATGGGTTGGAGTGTGGGCTACAGATATTGAAAAATACAAATTACCTACAATTCCTATGACCGAATCTGATATTAAGCGATGTTATGATTTACAAAAAGATCCTAGATATCAGGATGGAATTTGGAAAAAAGAACTTGATGTATTTTTAAAATTAAAGAGAAAAGCTGAACTGGAGGCATTTTCAAAATATGGTCTTACAAATATTACTGATAAATATTTGCCTCAAAAATTAGAATTGGCAAAAAGTCTTTAGTTATTTTATTCTTAGTGTTAATACGCCGTTTCTATATTTGAAATCCTGTATTTGCATTTCATTCACGCCTTCAATTGGAACTTCTTTTGAAAATCCATTCGTTCCACGAACATATAGTATGCCGTCTATCAATCTGACTGAAATTTTATCTTCAGGTCCTGGAACTTCTGCTACGAACACAAACTCCCCTTCTCCTTTGATTAGATCATACACCCAATTCTTTGTTTCCTGTTCTTTTGATTGCTCATATGTTACAGGTTTTTGATCATTTGCCATTTTTTTAATAATTTTTATCCAGTAGATCATTGTAATTGCTGCTCCGCCAATTAAAATAAAACTCACATACCCCGAATCTGCTCTTTGAGTCATTGTGTATATTATTCCTAAAAATAAAATAACAATTATCGGTATGACAAAATTTAATGACTGCTGATTTGAATATGTTTTTTTATAACTTGACAAACAATTCAAATTTACGTTTACCAAATATAAAGTATCTTTGATTTTTATTACCATTTCTGAAAATAACCCTGTTGTCTGACACGACAAAATCTAAACTTAAGATTAGTGAAATTGCATTAAGAGGAACTATTATGGCTGTAATTCTGACTGTTCCGTCAATTATTGTATTTTTAGTAAGTTGGGTTGTTCTTGATAATTTGATGACTGCTGCCATTGTAGGTGGTGTTGTACATTTTATTGCTATGGGATTTGCTTTGAAAATCTCAAAAAAGATTTTGGTTAAAAAATAACTCATTTACTCATATGTTTTATGTAGTTGTTATTTTCTTTAAAAAATAATGGATTCTTCTAAACTTGAAAATGCTCTCATTTCTGAAATACGCTTAACTTCAATTCAAGCTAAAACCTTTTTGTTAGTTACTTGGTATGGTAAAATGTCTGCTCTACAAATTGCAGAAAAATTAAAAATATCATCTGTAACTGCCGAAAAAACTGCCACTGATCTTATGGCTCTTGGTGGTTTTATTGATATTTCTGAAACTGAATTTGAGGCAATGCATCCTAGATTTACTGCAGTTAACATGTATCGAAAAATGTGCGAACGTGAACATATTGAATTTAAGCGAAATAAAATTGTTGATAGTATAGGGGTAGTTTTAGAACAGCCCTATGATGATGCAAGAACTAAATAATGCTAATAATTGGTGAACAACATTGAGCAATTCTGATACGTCTTCAGCAAAACCTCCTAGTGATACTGAAAAAACTCTAGGTACCTCTGATGAAGAGCAACCAAAAACTCCTGCAGTTTACAAATGCTGTGATAATCCTCAGATTACGTATTTTGGTGTAGTAAACATCAACGTCGATGAGAGAACTATTGGTTCAGTTGATGTGTGGAGATGTGGTGTTTGTAAGAAACAATTTTGTGAAGAAAAACAACTTGGTATTGAAGAAATTGCTGAAGTTGTAGGTATGCCTAGAATTGATTCTGATGCAAAATGGGCAGTTTGTGTATGTAAATTGCAAAAGAGCAGATACCGATGGAAGTTAGTAAAATTAAAAGAAAACGGTTCAATTCAGCACGAGTGTCTTGAAGAAAAAGTGATTTCAGTTAGCAGCACGGATTTTAAAATTGAAGATGAACAGCATTGGAGCTTTTTAATCGAAGATAACGTTAACAAGGCTGTAGAAATTTAAAGTATCTAATGGATCTTAAAGTTCACATTAATGATATTCATGGTAGCCAGATGGCTGCAAAAATCAATGGTGTTTGTACTTTAAATGACCATGAATTTCATTTTACTGCCATCGCATTTGGTAGGATTGGTGGACAGAATATTGGTGCAAAACTTTCTAAAAACACTGAAACTGAATTAAAAAAACTAGGTTATGATGTTGAAGAAGTGATAATGACACTTCAGCAAAATCTGCTTCAAGGTGATTTAACACTGCCTGAAGGACTCAAAAAAGATTCTTTTGTGGATGACTAAAATTGTGCTTCTTCTAGTGCTTTAGCACATGAGCAACTTCTAGTTGTTGGTATTTTATCAATTAATTCTGTTAGTATTTTCTTTGTTATCTCTACATTTTTTGAAAGTGTTTCTAAGACTTCTTTTGCTGTAACTGGTTTGTCTGCCCAAACATCATAATCTGTAACTGTTGAAATTGAAGCATAACACATTTGTGCTTCTCTTGCCAGTTGACATTCTGGAACTAGTGTCATTCCGATGATGTCTGCTCCTGTAGTTCTATAGAACTTTGATTCTGCTCTTGTTGAAAATCGTGGACCTTCAATACAAACATAGGTGCAATCTTTATGAATTCCAATATTTTGTTGATCTGTTACTTTTAGAATTGAAGATTGTAGTTCAGGACAAAATGGATCTGCTACTGATATGTGGATAACTTTTCCCTCTTCTGAAAATGAACCTTCTCTTGATTTTGTAAAATCTAAAAACTGTGTTGGTAATGCAAAGTGTCCTGGAGCTAATTCTTCTTTTAGACTTCCTACTGCTGACGGTGCTATTATTCTTGTAATTCCTAATTCTTTGAATGCCCAGATATTTGCTTTAAAATTAATCATGTGTGGTGGAATTGTGTGTTTTTTTCCATGTCTTGGAAGAAATGCAATTTTTCGTCCTTTGAATGTCCCCACTGTTATTGTATCTGATGGCTTGCCGTATGGAGTGTCTATTTCTAATTCTTGTGCATTTTCAAGTAGTCCTGAATCATAAATTCCAGTTCCTCCAAAAATTCCAATTTCTACATCTTTTTCCATCAATATTTCACCAATGATTTACAATTGTATTTGCTTATTCCTTTAATTCCGTTCAAACCTGTTAGTTCTATGATGAATGCAAATCCTGTAATTTTTCCACCTACTTTTTCAATTAATTTTGCAGATGCCTTTGCCGTTCCACCTGTTGCAAGTAAATCGTCACAAATTACAATTTTTTGACCCTCGCTGATGATATCTTTTTGAATTTCTATTGTATCCTTTCCATATTCGATTGTATATGCTAATTTTGTAGTCTTTCCAGGTAACTTTCCCGCTTTTCTAATCATAACTATCCCTTTGTTATACTTTAATGCCAAAATTGTTGCTAGTAGAAATCCTCTTGACTCAATTCCTGCAAAGACATCTACATCTTTCGGATGAAAATGTTTTGAAAATTCATCTGCAATATATGATAATGATGAAGGATCTTTTAGAATTGGACTAAAATCTCTAAATAATATTCCTTTTTTTGGAAAATTTGGGTATTCTGTAATTTTATCTTTAAGATTCATTATGATTTGTTTAATTACCTAAGATAAAATTGTTTTACTTCATTATTACTTCAAATGTTGTTTCACTTGAACTAATTGCATCATATGCTTTGATCGTATATGTTCCTGGAATTGTAGTTTTTGGAGTGGACCAAAATGTTTCACATTTGAATTCTTTTGTTGTATTGCACATTAGTCCCTGCATCTCATCTCCTTCTGCATTTGTTATTTCTATTATTATGGAAGTTTTATGAGATGCCACAATATCGATTTTAAGTAAATCCCCTGCTGTGACTTCTTCAGTTGCTTTTACAACCATTCCTTCCGTCATTTTAGAAAATACGTCGAACTGAATTTTATCTAAATTGGAACCACTAGTAACCATAATTTCCCATGACCCTACTTGTCCATCTGAGGGAATTTTTAATCTTTCTTCAGAAAACATCCCTTCACTATTTGATGCAATTTCTAAAGTTTTAACCTCATCTCCATCAGGATTAATTAGCTTTACAGTCATTAATGAATTGGGATTTGTTGTACTGCCTAACAACAATATGCGCTCTCCTTGATTGTATTCTGTTTGTGTAATTTTACTGCTGATTTGTCCTGAACCTGTTAGTAGTCCTACTGAAAAGTTTTCACTATTTTGTGAACCTCCTTTTTTAACTACTGCTGTATAAATTCCTGATACATAACCTGATAAATCTAAATCATGCTGTCCTCTGCCATCTGCTTTTAATTGAATTATTATGTCTGAACCGACAACACTTCCTGACGGTGTTATGATTATCAATGATACTTTTTCTGATGGTATGCCTGCTAAACTGACTATTGGTTTTTCTGTATTTTTATAATTTGATTTGTCAAATTTTATGTTCACTGGAATTGTTGGTATTACATCGTATCCAACATAGATGAATTCTTTATTGTTTTCTTGAGTTGCAATTAAAGTCCATGTTCCTTCTGTATCTTCATTTTCAGTTGTTTGATATTCAAATTCTACTAGTCCTGAATCTCCAACCTGTATGATGTCTGACGATATTTCGTCTCCTAGATTATTTTCTAAAATCAACTCTAATGGAATGTTTGGCAGGGCTGTTCCATTAAATTTAATTAATTCTCCTGCATCAAATTGTATTTTTTCTGGATTGATTATGATCACTTTGTTTGTTTTAACAGTCCACTTTTTTAAAATCTCATTTCTTCCATCAGAAACTGTTGCACTATATTCTCCAAATTGTGCATCCAATGGTATGCTAATTGGTTCTAATAACTTCCATGTTCCCGTATTCTCTATTGTTGCTATTCTGGTGTTTATTATTATTTTTTCTGGATTGGTGATTTCTATTACGATGGATTTTCCTGGAGTTCCAGTTCCTTCAAGTTCCAATTTGTCTCCTTGATACATTACATCTGAAATTCCTTTTATTTCAAGTCTAATTTCGTCTAGACTTCTATTTTCATTTTCTCCTAATTTCAGACTTATTTTTCTCTCTATTTGATCATGACCTATAACTCTAAAATCTGCTCTACTTCCCTTTTCTATATTTGGAATTTGCATTGTTGTAATAAAATGACCATTACTATCAGTTACAAAATTTCCAACTTTTTCGCTATCAATATAAAAATTAAATTTTTGAGACGCAGCAAATTGGTCACCTGTAATTCGAATTGTTGATCCTGTGTTTGGTTTATCTGGTATGACTCTGAACGTTGATTCTGCAAACATGCTTATTCCATTGTTCTTGTAATTTTCATTTGATTCTACGTTTGAATTTTGAGTGACCTCTGATAATTTAGATAACTTGATTACCCCCGTGTCTGTTGTTTTATTTTCTTGATCTAGTGCTTTCCAATTAATTATCGGATTTATTTTATCTGCTTTAAGTCCAAATTTTACTTGTTCATTTGGTTTGAGTGTTTCAGACGATGTGAAAATAATTACCCCCTGTTGATTTTTCTCACCTGTCCATCCTTTTTCCGTTTTGAATGATTTAAAATTAAACTCTTCCCCTAGCCAAACTCTGAAAGTTTTAATCTCTGTATCTGAATTATTTGTGACTGTGATTATTGCTGTTTCATCTATGCCTATACTTGCAACATTAATTCCATCTGCATAGACTTCCAATGGAATTATGATTAGTGATATTGAAAATAATATTATGGTCGAAATCAATATTCCTCTATTTGATGATTTGTTCAAATTACGTCCGTATGTGCTGCTTTTAGTTACTTCTTTTTCATATTTTTTAATTTTATTGCTCTTCATGGTCTGTTCTTTCATTCCTGTTTTCCTGATTTTTGAAATTTATTTACTTCTGGCTTTGTTGCTGCATTTTGATACTGTCTGATTCTCTCAGCAATTAGTCTGTATAGTGATCTAAATTGGTCTTTAGTTTTATCTGATAAGAAATCTGTTTCTTCTAGTGTTATTTTTTCACAAATATATCTTGTAATCTCTTCATTGCTAAATTTGCCCCAATCATCATCATTGTGTTCTTCCCATATTTTTTTCAATTTTTCTAAAACGCCTCTACCTTCTTTAGAGTTTATATTTTCAGGTGTAAGGCTTGAATACCCTTCTTGTCTTAATTTAATTTCATAAGTTTGATTTACTGCGTGTAGATAATCTTCGATTACGACATAATCTTCTATGGATTCTAGTTTTTTACCTTCTCTTTCAAAAAATATTGTTTGAATTGCTGAAAATTGATTTGATTCTAATTGTGCTGAAATCTGTTTAGATTCTTCCGTGTTATCTAATAAAACGAATGTTTTGTAACCGTGATTTCTATAAAAAATTGCTAAAGGTAATACCGCATTTTTGTTATATGCTGCAATTACATTTAACGGGTTCATTGAAATATTTGGATCTTGTAAAAATTTGTCAAATGCATTTAGATACATTGAATCTGACATTGTTTCAACGATGATTACTGGTCTGGAGTTTGTACCTATTTCTCTGTCTACGATTGCCTCTACTTGACCTCTGCATAATCCGTATAATATTGGCGTTAGTGTTTTATCATCTGCATTCCAATAATCATAAAATATTCTACTCAGATGTTTTCTCTTATCTAATTCTACAACTAACAGGTTGCCTGGTGTGTAATCAAATATCATGAATGGTGAGTGTGTTGCATATAGTACTTGATTTGAACCTGCTAGGTTTTTCAATAAATCCGAAATGCCCATTTGCTGTGTCGGATGAAGATTTCTTGCAGGCTCGTCTAAAAGTAATATTGCCTCTTTTAATTCTGATCTTTGTGTTTCAGCTGCAAAGTTTACAATAAACGAAAATGTCCATTTGAAACCCTCTGCACGTCGATTTAACAACCCCGTGTTTGTAATAGTTCCGTCCTTGTGTACATCTGAAATTACCACACTCATGATGTTTCCTGGGTTGTATCTCAGGTCAACATGGATAGGATCTCCCTTCCATGCTGGGTTCAATTTTTTGGTTAATCTGTTACTTGCTGTATTTAGTAATTTTATGCATTTAGAAGGTTGTCCTTTTACTTCGTCTAATTCTTTGATATCCAGTTCTGCTAAATAGAATAAATTTCTGACTGTTTCTGCTTTGTCAAATTCTTCTACAAATTCAATTGAGTGCTCTCTTTCTTCTTTCTCTTTTCGTAAGTACTCGTTAAGATTGATGTTGCCATAGATTTTTTTATAATCTGAAAAATAAACGAATCTTGGATGTAGTTCTGCTGCAATAAAATTGTGCAAAGCTGTTTTTTGACTTTCACCGCTTAGTAAATTTGCAAATTGATTTTCTGATTTATGGTAGATCTTCTCCCACTCTTCAATTACTTTTGGTTCCTGAATTGCTATCACATGAAATTCATTGCTAAATTCTGCCATCCCCCTATCGAACGTCTCTTGGTTTTTAGGAACTACGTCATCAAATAATTTGGTGTTGACTTGTATTCTTATGTGATTTGGAAGCGTATCTAAAAATTCAAGAATTTCTTTTGTAAAATTCTCCCATGAATTAAGTCCCTGATCTTTGATTTCGCTGATTTCTACATCTTCGAATTCGTACTGGACTTTTTCATTCCTATTTGTTCTAAACAATTTAATTTTTTTAATTTGTGGTAAGCCTGGAAATTTCTCTTTCAATATTTCTATTTCATGCTCATTCATTTCAAATTCACCTTCAGCTAGTCTGATTTCATCTTTGAGCTCTTCTGACATTTCGTCACAAAGATCTAATTCTGAAATCTGCTCATCCCTGTTCAATAATGTCAAAGCCTGTAAAATGGTGGTTTTTCCACTTTCATTTCTTCCGACAAAAGCTGCTAAATCTCCTACTGTGATTTGACCCGAATCATGAATACAACGGTATGCCCTAACTCTAAATTTTCTAAGTCGCATATAGCGATATTACATGGATACGATTTAACTTATTCGTCACATTCACTTTTTATGCTGAATTTTTGCTAAATAGATATAAGGGAATTCCTTAATTTATAACAAAATGGTATCTAAAAGACTATTTGTTGTATTTATCTTACCTGTCATTTTCTCTATTATTGTTGGCTCTGTAGTTATGGCTGATACGCTTCAAAAACCTGACAGGGAACTAAAGATATGGCCTGTGCATCATTCTGAAGCATCTCATGGTTCATCCATACAGATAATTGGTCTTACAAGTCAATACTCACTTTCTGAATCTGTGGAGATTAAAGTCAAAGTTAGTGACTCTTCTTTTAATTGCGGAGATCTATACATTACAATTTATAACTTTGAAAAAAGCAATGTAATAACTCAAGGTGCATTTTTTGAACAGTGTTTTAACAGCGAATCCACTCTTCTTCCTATCGATGATGAATTTTCTAAAGTAATCAATACGCCTGGTTCTTATCACTTAGTCGTAGATATGATTTCAAAAGATTTATCCAACATTTCTACTAGCGGAACATTTACTGTTAAATAGGAATGATTTATTGTATGGTAAGTGATAAATTTAATTTAAAAAAATGGTGATTATATGACAAAAATTGATGAAGCAAATAAAATTAAAAAGGAAATTGAAGAGTTACAAAAGAAGACAAGAATTCTTGAGGCAAAACCTGCCAAGAAAGCAGCTAAGGCAAAACCTGCAGCTAAGGCAAAACCTGCAGCTAAGGCAAAACCTGCAGCTAAGGCAAAACCTGCAGCTAAGGCAAAACCTGCAGCTAAGGCAAAACCTGCAGCTAAGGCAAAACCTG
>Ga0257121_1002012_pt1 | contig 14786 bp, 11 predicted proteins | sample SI106_100metaG_FD_190180 | JGI IMG/M metagenome (GOLD analysis project Ga0257121, IMG submission 190180) | Marine microbial communities from Saanich Inlet, British Columbia, Canada - SI106_100 | ecosystem: Environmental > Aquatic > Marine > Inlet | place: Canada: British Columbia | collected... | reverse complement strand
AAATGATATTTAGTATGGTTTTTTATGCAATATATTATATTGTCTTGATTTTACTTCTTCCATTTAGCCTATATTTATTTTGGAAAAAGCGTCGAATAGCAGGACTAATAGTATTGGGAATATTTTTAGCTCCGATTATCTATATTTATATTCATCTTCCTGAAATAGACTGCGCTTTAGAAGCAAAAGACCCATCTAAATGTACGGCTGAGAATAACTGGGAATACTAATTTGATAAAGTTTCTAATTATTGGAGCAGTTATACATTACGCTATTTTTTCTTATCCTAAACCAATCGTATTAAGTGATTTTCTAATGTTTGTAAGGATGCTTTTTTAACTTAACTTCCCCATGTTTTTTCATTGGTTATCTAATTATGAATGCGGTTGGTGGCTTAGTTGATGTTAAATTCGAGTGCTATGCCTTTTACTTGCATTAAATGATGCAACAATTTGTCCTTCAACATCATAATTATCATGTAGCCATTGTAATTCTAATTCTGTATTATCTTTTCTCGCATCAAAAAACCAATATTTCGCTTTAGGATTCCATTTATATCCATGTGCTTTTAGTTTATTCTTAATTGAGAAGGGCGCTCCTATTGCAGCGATTCGGTTAGAGTTTTGACGAGCATTATTAATAAGGTCATTTAAGACCAATAAACCACTCTCAGGAAGCTTTTTTGAAAGGAGATGAATGGCAGCTAAACAGTCTATTGTTGCTCGATGTCCTTCAAAGAAGTATCCATACTTATAGGCTAAAAATTCAAGTACTCTAGTTTTATGACCATTCTCCTTCCAGGATACATCCCTCATAGAACAGCCCCAGTATTTATCTGAAAAAAACGGAAACCTTTTTTCAGTAATTTGCCTATCAAATGTCGCATTATGAGCAAGAATAATTCCAGCTTTACTAATAAATTTCATGACATCATCGTCGTTTATTTTTTTTCCTTTCAGCATTTCCATGCTAATACCATGAACTTTACTGGCTTCTTCAGAAATATCTATAGTAGGCTCTTCTAATTCGTTAAATTCACTAAGTATTCTGTAAATTTTCCCAGAGTCAGAGTTGTATTCAAAGGCAACCATACCAAGCTCAATAATTTGATCATGGTCAACATCAGTTCCTGTAGTCTCTGTGTCTAAAAAAATAGCTATTTTTTTATCGCTACCATCATCCTCATTGTAGGTTTGATTTAAGTCGAGCTTTTTTAGTACTCTATATTCTCCATCTTTCTCTAATTGATTAATTAAATCTTGAATTGACATTGATTTTCCCTAGCTATTGGTTAAATGAATTTTTCTAATGGCTCTTAATGACTCAACTGTTGCAAGTGTGTCTAACTCACAATAATCAAGCAGTTCTTTCCTAATTAATTCAATTTTCACAGGATTCTCTTCAGTATATAGCTTCTTACATGCAAGTATGGCCTCCTCACCACATGACACTTTCCCAGCTATTTTTAAATCAATATATCTACTTTCCATGCTTGGAACTAGTAGCTGCATAACTTTTTTAATTGAATATTTTTTCTTAAGCTTATAAGAGTAGTAATATCTTTTTATGAATATTTCTTCAAAGTCTTTAATTCTTGGAATAATCGCTAATAATTCATCTGAGTATTTGGGGAAGTCTCTTGCTAGCTCCTCAATTCGACTTTGCTCAAAGCCAGAATAAACAATAACACTGGAATTGCCCTTGATGTCTGTTAGAAGCTGACAAATCAATTCTTCTCTTGGGTCACTTTTAGGATTTCCCAGGAATTCTCTATGTTCGCATTTGTCGTCATTATGCTCTACGTGAATGGAGTATTGAAATGGGATTTGTTGATAAGGCCTAGAGTTTTTATACTTTGGAATAGTTGGATTGTAAGATTCAAAATCTAGGTGAAATAAGGGGAAATTCAGGTCTGATAGAAACTCGTCTATTTTCTTATGATTGATACTAGTTGATTCATTATTCCAGTGATCAATGTAGAATTGTTGTAGTGGTGTTTTCTTGTAATTTTCTGGAATATCTTTAATATCTACAATATTTTCATAATACAAGTTAAGTGAATTTTTGCCCAAATTAAATATTTCAAAAATTGAGTAATCAGGAATTTTTCGTTGATGATACCAACAGTATTTTTTTGCGCCACATTTTTGACCATCTTTATGACAATGTGAACCAATATCAGTATTTGGTTCCTTGCCACTGTCGGATAATATTTCATTTAAATGTTTAACTTTTTCAGGTATTGATTCCTGAATATCAAGCACTTTATTAGAAACCTTTTCTTCTTTAAAAAGATCTTTAACTTCTAACATATCGCCTCTAATATATTCTCCATTAATAGCCATTACATAGGAGTTTGTAATACAAAACCCTAATTTATTTAAAACATAATATTGAATGGATACGTCATCGATATGTTTTTGAAATTTCTTATCTTTGATAATTTCGTTTTTCCATTTGGTGGACTTTAATTCTCGTATTTCATAACCATCTTTTACTTTTAATAAGGCATCTACTCTAATTTCAATATTGTCAGCAAAAAATGTAGCCTCATAGATAACCTCAGTCCCATTTTCAATTAGCTGATTAGTAAGAGCAATACGCTCATCTCTGTTAATAATCGATTTTGGAACCTCAATGCCTCCTGGGTATAGTTCTATAACAAGCGCTCCAACTTCATTACCATCGTCCATTAGGTTTTGGTCAAATGCTTTTGGAGGGTCTATTTCACTTTGTGCAAACGAGTTAATCCATAAAAATTTTTCACAATTTAAACCATCAAGATAGGATGATTTTGTGAGTGATTTGCTCATCAATTATTCCGCTTCTCTTGAGGTTAGTTTCTTTGTCAATAATTTTTTATCTATCAGCTTTTTCATTATCATCGTAGTAACTCAAAATTGGTAATACAAAGTTGTCTCTAATTGAATTGCCATTATACTGATGAGTTAAGCCTACACAATCATGACTATTACAAGGTGGGCTTTTTTTAAGGAATAGCATTATTGAAAAACTACAGAGATCAAAAATATGAGTTTAAATCAAAACATTTACAAATTTAATAAAGACGACTTATATGAAATACTTGAATTTATTAAAAATTATCATCTAAATCCTACAAAAGGCCAAAGAGGAAGAACTAATCAAGGTAAGAGAGGTTTTGGAGGCGAATTAGATGAATGGATGCCTGGAAAACTCTTAGAAATTGCAGTATGTAGAATTTTAGAGAGGCATAATAAAAACAAGAAATTATTTCCTGATTTTATAATATATTCTAATAAAGAGGTTGGAGATAAGTCTGATCCAGACATAACTGAAGTTCAGGACCTAAAAGGGTCAAAACGGAAGCCTGAGGCTTTTGTTGAGGTTAAAAGACTTGATCCTGATGCTAAATGGCTAGGTCCAAGAAAACATCAGATTAAAAATATGACCGATGGGTATATGGTTCATGCAACAATTAGTTTTACCGATCAGAAAAATAAAAAACAGCAAGATATAACAGCATCTGCATTACAAGAGCTGATAAATGAAGATATTTACGATTTAAGTGACTTTTCAAAATTCAGTGATCTAGAGGCAAGGATAGAGTACATATATTCATTTAGGGATCTTAAGAATAAGGGTCATTTTTTTGAAAGTGGAAATATTATTCCTGAAACAGAATTTCCAACTTCATCTAATGCATATAAAAAGGATGGTTCATTATCAAAACTTTATGTTGATTCAAAAAAGTATAAAGGGAAATATAATTTGAAGATGCGCTGGGAGAATCGAAGCGATAAGCTCACTTTTGCAGATTGGAATGTAGAGGGAGAATTTGTTATTCTAAAAAATAAAAAAAGTAAAGAATATATTTATGCAAATTCTAAAACTAAAATGTTTAGCAATGTATTTGGTAGATTTAGCCTTGAAAGTGGAAAAACTTATAAATTTCATTTTACAAATAAATTGGGAAAAACAGGCGGTAAGGATAACTTTAAAAGTATTGACGACTACTGGTTTTCCAAAAAAAGACTTGATGAGCTATTAGAGGATGGAGCTCTTCCAGATACAGAAAAAGGTATTTGTGAAATTATCGATAAAATATAAATTAATACTAAAAAGAATCAAATTCTAGCTGAGTATTATATTTTATATCTAAAACTCTTACTATTTCAGACGCGATTCTTTTTATTACAGGAACAACGACTGAATTCCCCGTCTGTTTGTAACAATGAGAGTTAGCCATCTCTGTGGGGAATTCAAAATCCTCAGGAAAGCCTTGAAACCTAGAACATTCCTTTGGTGTAAGCTTTCTAATCCCATAGTCATCAGTTATTAGTGGGACATTGTGTCCTCCAGTTCCCATATTTGCTGTTAATGTAGGGCAAACATTGCTTTTATTTTCTCGAACATAATGTCTTCGCCATTGATAAACAGTCTCTGAGCTTTTCATTGCTTCTTCAAGCAAAGGAAAATAATTATGATCTTTGCCATAATAGAATTTTTCATTTTGTCTTTCACTATCAATAAGGTCTCTAATTTTGGTTTTTAAGGGTATTTCATTAGGCGTATTAAAATTATCTGAACATAAGGTGTTTTTACTTGACTCGTCTTTGAAACCAACCATATAAATTCTCTCTCTCGTTTGAGGAATATTTCCATGTTTTTTAGAATTAAGTATAAAAGGGATAAATGAATATCCAAGCTCTTCAGTAATTGTTTTTTCAATGACTTTTATAGTATTGCCATTATCATGACCATTTAGATTTTTCACGTTTTCTAAAAGGAATGCTTTTGGCTTTAACTCATCTATAAATCGAGCCGTTTCAAAGAATAAATTTCCTCTATGGTCTTTGAAGCCTTTTCTATAACCAGCAACAGAAAAGGCTTGGCAAGGGAAACCAGAAGTTATTATATCAACCTGACCCAGATCTTTTGGTTTATCAAGATTATGAATATCATCACAATATAGTTTGGGTTTTGGAAAATTAAATGCATATGTTTCGCACGCTTTTGAGTTGTACTCATTAGCCCATATAACATCGCACTTTGCTAGTTTGAATCCAAGGCAAATTCCACCTATTCCTGCAAAAAGACTACCAACTGTATAGCTCATATTATTAATGCCATATAAGTATGAAAAAATGATTAATTTTTATTAAATTTCAGCTAAATAATATTATAAGCTTCTGTATGAAAAAAGTCAGCATCTTTGTATCTTTCATATCAATTCATCCTTTAAGATTATTCTTTTAATATTGGAACTAAAATATCATCTATATAGTCATTTAATTCATTGTTTGTTATCTTTTCCCTTATATTGCAGGAGATTTGTTTAAAGTTTGTATCAAAAGAAATTACCATATTATTTTCAACCCATTTCTTGGGTTTTAATCTTAACTCAAGTCTTTTCTTTGCTTTGTAGATTTTGATATGTCCATACTCATTTTCTAAAAATTTATTTATCCATATGCTGTCATTTGTTGAGCGATTTTCATTCACTGATGTTCTGTCTAACTTTGTTAAGTCAAGTTTCATTCCGCACAAATGGAACATAGTGCCAGCTCTTAAAATAAAAAAATAATATATATTATTAACATTATGTACTTCTTCAACTTTATTATATTTACTAATTAATATATCTTGCCATTTTGACCAAATCAGCTCTCGCCTCCCTTGAGCAAATAATCCATCGAGAGTATTGCCATCTCCAAAATTTCCATCTCCAAACTTTTGGGCTAACGATGTTTCTCCACTATCAGCATTTGTCAAGTTGCCAAATTTATCTAATTTACAAGATAGCATTTTTACATCAGCACCCCAGTCTTTAGATATAACATCTATTGGGTAAGAGCCTGCCCCAATTGGCCTAACACCTAATGCTTGAACAATCCATTGTTCAATGTGTTCCTTTGGTATTTGTATTGGTAAATCCTCTTGAAACTCAGATTTCTCAGGCTGAGATACTATAGATTTTCTTAAGAAAAAATGGATTACCTTTAATGCATTTTTATCAAAGAAAGAACTTAATTCTGATTTTGATAAAGGGGTTAGGACTAGATCTTGCATTATTTTTTAAGAATTATTAATATATTTAAGCCTAACATATATTAAGATCAAAATAAATGTTCAAATCGAAACAATTGATGACTAAGAAAATACAATAACTAATCGTCTAGATGATCATCAATAATTTTGCAAATCTCACGAACATAAGTGCTCTCGTCAGGAGAGATTCCAAGTCGATCATCTTCAGAAAACTTTTCAACAAAATCGCCCATATTTCTAGGTTTTAGGTCAAGAAACAAGAAGAGCATATAGCGACTTAGTACTTTTTCATTTGGGTCAGTATTTGGATGTTTTTTACTTAATTCTTGGGCAAATTTAACCAATTTGTCTCTTAGGCCTAAATTTTCATTTGATACTATTTCATTTTCATGATCTTGTGAAGAGGGCGATATATCTTCAATGATAGTGTCTGAATCTTCTTTGTAGGCTTTTATTTCTTCATCGCTAATGTGTATCTCTTCGTTTTCTTCGATTGTGTTGGTATCGTTTTGGTTGCTATTTGAAAGTGTGATCTCGATTTCTTTTAGTTTTTCTCTAGACTGCTCAAGGGTCAATGCATTGAGAAGATTAAAGCCGCCTAATGTATTAACTTCACGCATAAATGGCCTATTATGGGAATGCCTTCCAGTTAAAAATTTTTGGTCACCCTCATATGAATCAATCATTTTTTCTAAAATTGCTTCAAATAAATGAGTGCTTAAAGCTGTTGTTGTCCTATCTATAAGCTGATTTCTAGCATCTGGTCTGTATAGTAAGACTTTAAGTATTTTTTTTGTGTCAATATTAACTCTTTTGCAAATAAAAGTTGACCACCATAATCTTGAGGCCGCATTATTCCTTTCAAAGTCCCTAGGACCTAAAATGAAAAAATGGTTTTTAATTGAAGCTATTGCTTCAGTATCATCCTCTGGTATTGGCCACCTTTCTTTAGTGTAATTGAATAAATGTGTATGAGTGAGATAGCTCCAAAGTCTTTTGTCTCTTGCTAAAGAAGGTGACAAGCCATCAATTGCGTTAAACATTAACAAGCAATTATCAATATCATTCTCTTGACCGCCAACAATGTTACTAAGAAGATTTATATCTACATTTAGCTCACTAAACTTATAATAACTTTTGTTACTCACTAGATCATTAAAATCACCATTACGGTATTTATCTAAATTACTCTCAATATTATCAAATAACTTGTTAAATACCTCTTTTTTTAAGAGTTTAATGCTCATTCTTCAGCTCCCGTTAAGCTCTCTAGATCAGATAAAGGCCAGTCCATTAATTTTGATGCAACTTTATAGATTGGATCTGAGTCTGAAGCTTTTTTTATGGCCATTCTCTGCTCAAAAACTTTTGCCCAGTGAACTTCATCTACCAGTCTAGGCGTTTCTCTTAGTTCTGAGGCCGCATGCATTACAGCAGAAAAATAGATAGAGTTTACCAAGACAGATTTGCCTTTCTCATGGTTCGTTAAATCTCGTTCAATATCTATTATATTGCTTGCTGCTCTAATAATTATTCTGTCTTGGTTTATGTCAATTACCCATTCACCATTTGGAAGTTCGGGGTCTAACTCTAATCGAAATAGGGATGAACTAAAATTAAAAATATCAGGTACAAAATTAAATTTGAATACTTTAGATTGTGCAATTATGCTTCCAGCAAGATAGTTAAACTTCGAATCAGTAAAAATATCTTTTGGAAGATATTCTGGATTAATGTTTTTTGATTCAATTGATAAATCATTTTGAATATAAACAAAAGATTCTACTTGCAATTTCCCGTAAATTTCATCGACATTGATTTCCACAATATTATCTGATGCTTTATAAGTCTCAAATACCTTATGGTAGAAAGTATCTCGACAAGAGAAAACAGTTAAATAGCATGCATTTCCATTCGCTATTTGACGTCTTATTGCTGTCGAAGATAAAGAATAATTGAGTAGAAATTTGGCGTTTTTACTATCCTCTGAAAGCTCAAAACTAGGCTTAATTTCAAATGTTTCGTCAATATAATCGTCATGAGAGTCTCGTATGACTGGGTAGGGAAAGGATTTTTGTGTATTGGCTCTCATTTCAATCCCCTTCTTTCGCTAATAAGAGAATTTCTAGTGAACCTTCAAAGCTTTCTGAAAGCTCCAAATCAATATTTTCTCGCACACCTTTGGTGTAATTTTTTATTAGAGTATTTTTTGTTATGGACTCATCATTCCATTTATTAATACGTAAGTGTTTTTCTGATCTTCCATCTGCCTGAGATTTATAAAGATATAAATAAGCATCTCCAGAAAATTCAGGAGTAAAGAAGACTGAAATACTTTTTGAAGATTTTCCTTTAACAGATCTAAAGTTAGAAACTTGCGGATCAAGTGAGGATATTCCATCATTACCTGATCGACTTTTATTTTTATTTTTTGTACCCTTGCCTTTCTTTTGGCCTTTTTTGCTTCCTTGATTACCAGGTTTTCTTGAGGGTGGTTTAGGGGTTTTTACCTCAATCATTTCAATATTTACAGGAGCTTTAAATGGGTGAATTTCTCGGTCACTATCACTTTCATGATCGTCACCTTCAAATACAAACCCATACTTAATCATTAGATCAATATCCTTAACTTTTTTTGCTTCATTTTTCGCAGACTCATTTAAAATTTTTCGGATTTCGGCACCGATTTCATTGAGAGCACGTCTGGCAGTATTCTTACTATTTATATCTTGAGGTCGTTCTGGATCCCATGAGTTATGAGCAGGATTTTCCATGGATCTTAATAATTTGTTACCCTTTGGATCTTTGCATTCAAATACAGCAACAAAATCCTTTAGATCAGAAAAATTACGGACACCAGGTGCATCAAGGGTTTCAGATATTTTCATACCTTCTCGCATATAACAAACCCTTTTGAGTAGACCATCGGAGACTTTTACTCTGAGCTCGCAATATCCAAGCGTAGGCAGCTTAAATGGATATACATCCTGATCATTTTTTAACAGCTCAAAATATTGATAAGTGCATAGAAAATTTCTCTCCCAATTCTGTCCATCTTCTTCTCTTGCTTTTTTTATTTTTTGAGCAAATGGACCTTCAGCATCAAAAAACATATCTAATGATCTATTGTTAATCGTAAAATTATCTTTTGGACTAGTGCCTTCAACAATAACCTCTATTTTTTTATTTAATATTGCTTGAAAAAAGTTCATTAAAACAGCCTCAACAATCCAATAATTCCAATTCCCATCATTATTGCCATTAAACCCAAGAGTTGATATTACGGTTCCTATATCTTTGGGATTAGGTTTTTTTGAGCAAGATTTTTGAATCCAAGAAAATTTACTGGAGTCTAAATCAAAAATAGGATTGTAGCCATTTTTATCTCCCCAATAACCAATTGCAATCCTCTGTGTTTTAGAGTTTGTATTGTCGTCATATAATGATGAGAACTTTGATTTGCCTTGAGTTGATTGATGAATATTGTTACCTATTTGATAGACACTTGATGCAAATACAGTTCTTAAATCAGATACAACGAATGGTGCAAGTTTTCCAATACCAAAAGCACCGAGTGCGTCTTCAGGTTTTTGACTATAAGATCTTGCCTTTATGTAGTTGAAAAATGGGCTTTCCTTTCCTTCATCCCAGTACATCCCAGTTGAATTACTATCCTCAATTTGAAAAATCGAAATAGTATCTCCATCTAACAAATTTAAAGCTTTTTCATAGGTTCTAACAGTCTTATCTGCAGTAGATCCAACATCACTCGGTTTATGATATTTTTGACTTTCTAATGCACTTTTAATATTCGATTTGAGTTCTTTATGATTTGGGACTTTAGAGACACTTACTTCAAAAAGTCTAAAGGTAACGATAACAGGATCATCATTGTTTGAATTTTTTGCATCCAATGAGTTTTGAATGCCTTCTCTTGCAGTTTTGACAATAGGATCATTAACAAAATGCTCCATATCACCATCATTAAGGCCTTCCCAGCCTTCAGATGCATCAAGTGGGTGTTCCCATCCTTTATTCATCCTTATATCTCCATTTTTTAAACGTCAAAACCATCATCTTTCATTCTCATCAATATCTTATTAATTGCAATTTGTTGTTTTCGGGTAACTTCTCTGCCACCTCTTAAGAATTTTGGAAATACTGAGAGTAATTCCACATCATTATCATATATCTCTTTGGATGCCTTTGCAAATCCAATAACTTCAGCCCAATTAAGTTTGCTAAGTTTTATGAATAGCTCCATTTCATTGGCAACATCTTCATCTCTGTTGGCTTGTCTATTTTCGGATGCATCTTCAGTAGTTGATCTTAAAATTTGTTTGTATGGGCTCATTAAATATTCACTACTATTAAGTTCTTTAATTTTTTCTTTAAATGACGTTAAGCAAGCTTTTGTTTTTGAATAAGATAAGATTGAGCGCCCTTCAACACTCTCAGTTTGGAGATTAAAAAAGTCAAGAACAAATCGAATTATTTCAACCAATTGGTTTTCCATGGGAAGCAAAATTTTCTGCTTTTTCCAAATATCAATAAAAGGTAAGTTATAACTACTAGTGTTGGATAGTTCATTCAGCATAAATAAGCTGTATGTAGTGACAGGTTGAATTGCATTACCGCTTACTCTTTCCATAGCAAGTAAGCGAGATTCATTAAACATTATTTGCTGAGCAATAAGCTTTTTATAAAAAAGATCATTAAATAGGTTTTCGTTAGATTCCCAGTCTTTTTGAATATTTACAGCAAAATATTTAAATGCAATTTGAAGACCCTGAACGGCACGATTAGGCACACCTGAAAAAATTACTGATGTTTTTGCAAGATCTGTTTTGGTAATTAATTGAGATTTAGGAAATTCTTCTTGAAACGCCTTTCTTTGTGTGACAGATCTTTTTGCCAATTCAGTTTGATATTGACCCCTTGATCTTTCATAAAACCATTTGGTGCTTCTTACATTACCAGTAACAACTTCAGTACTAATTCGTCTTGATTTGTCTTGCATATTTCTATGAAATGGGTGATTAGAGAAAAAGTCAGATTCATTAATTTTATTTTGAGAGTTTGCAAACTTAGAAATATTTGGAATGACTTCATCATCTTGATGGTCATCTAAAATAGACAATTTAGTTTGAACAAAAACGCCTTCAAGCGACACATCTTTTAGTTTGCTTGCGTGATATAAAGTAGCAGTGGTTTGACCACCGTTAACAATTTGAAGGTTGGTTAGGCTAGTAATTTGCCCTTCATCATTAAGTTCACATTTATCTGCAGTCACTGTAATTCCATTGTTATAAGCAAAAAACATTTCAGGGTTGTTTTTTAATGTAAACCTAATGCCTTTATTTACATTACCTCTAAATTGAAGAAAAGAGCGGACGTTTGCTTCTAATATTCTTGCACCATATTTTTCATAAAGGTTAGCCAATATAGATCCAGGAATAACACATAAGTAAGAATGATATTTAGAGGAGTCAAGTGTTGCAGATAGAGTTGGAATTGGCTCTTCAAACTCAATTTCAATTGACTCAGATTTACCACCGGAGCCTTCATTATCAAAAAATCTTTTAATGTCCCATATTTCTAATTTTGTTAGTAGGTTTGAGAAATAATCCTTAGCATCAACTTCTAATGATTTAATTAATTTACTGAGAAGGCAGTTAGTGATTATGATGACATTAACTTCAATAATTTTTTCTTCAAAGTCATAAATAAACTTCGATACTTCGTACGCCTCATTTACTTGATCTTTTTTAAATTGTTTATGAAAATCTTCACCTAAGGATTTTTCAAAGAATTTCTTTGTATTTGAAACAAATTGACTAATTTCAGTTTGTGTAAGCGTTTGAATAGAATTTTCATTCTTAAAATGACAAACGTATAAATTTATAATTTTTCGATCTTGAATATATTCAAAGCCATCAATTCTTAAGCCAGGACTCTTAAAAGGTGTGTAAATGTAGCCTCCAGCACTTGCATCATCTAAATCAGCTTCAGTCTCAAATGAATGACCATCATCAATTAAGACTTTTAGGCAATCATCAAAAAATATTTCTTCGATATAGTGATCATTTGCGCTTGATCTATTTTTTAATGAAAAGAGAAATTCCTGATAATATTCTTCTAGATCGCTCATTGAATTTAAAATTTTAAAGTGAATCTTACTAAAGATCGATAATGTTTATTTTATAAAGTATTCTACCAAATATATATATATATATATATATTATTATGGTTCAAATTTAACCAAAAATTCACTTAACTTATGTCTCTAAGTTATTAATTTGTATGATTAAATATATACTAAAAGGCTTGAAGGCTTGTTAGAAAAAAGTAAAGCTGGTAAATAACAATTAATCTAACTTTATCTTTATTTAGAAGTCATCATGCCAATCACCAGTGTTTCTCTTGAGAAGGCTAGATTCACCCATCATCATCTTCTTAGACATATCAAAGGAGGCTCTTTTTGAACGACCTACCCAGGGAGCATTGACTTTTCTGTGAACAGACTTGAAGCGATCCATTCTTTTGTCCCTGTCCTCAAGCGAATCAATAATTTGGTTATAACTCATCTTGTTGTTTTCATAAATGCTACTAGCTGCGTCAAATCGACCTTGTTCATTAAATATCATTGCTTCATAGGCGAGAGAGGCCTCCCAAAGGTCGGCAATTTTTTGGACAACTGATGTATTTATTTCTGCTCTGTTTGCTTCATCTTCAGAGACGGCTTGAATTGAGGAGGTAATAACTTTACTCTCAAAGCGTTCATTGGTATCCATATCATCCCAGGTTACGTGCACTTCAAATGAAACTGACTGACCTAAGGTCTGCTCATAAATTTCTGAGAGTAGTGCGACAGACTTCGTTTGATTGAGCTGAAGATTTCCAATATGAATATTATAAAAGTTGCCAGATCGTTCTCCTTTGAGTTTAGATAGGCACTTGAGCTCAACTGACTCAGGGTATTGAATGTGGAGCTTTACATTTCTTGCAATTGTATTGCCAATCTCACCCAGCTCTCCCAGAACGACATCAATAATGTCTTCAGCAGTTTCAGTGTCGTGTAGTCTACCCTGGCCACCTATAGCCAACGCATCGAGCTGGAGTGGAGAATAGTGCGCACCAATACCGATAGATGTTGTCTGAATGCCTCTTGAAGAGAGCTCAGCCGCGTGCATTTGCAGTTCTTTTGGATCAGTGATACCTCTATTAGCCATTCCGTCAGACAGAACAACAACGAACCCGTCATTAAAGTCGCCTTGATCAATTGCCTTGGTTGCACACCTTGCCCCTTCGAACCATCCACCGCTCAGGTTTGTCATTCCGCGAGTATATATTTCACTGATAACACCTTGAGCATAACTTGCACCTGACTTATCCATTCTTACATTGCTAAAATGAGTTTCTACTTCGTGATCAAATGAGACTATTGATAGGTGGTCTTTTTGAGTTAATTCTTCAGTAATTTGTTTGGCTGCTGATTTAGCAGCTTCAATTGGAGCCCCCTCCATTGAGCCTGAGCAATCAATTACCAATGCCAGGTTAACGGGTGGACGCTCCTTCTTTTTAATTTTTTGATCGCCTTCACCTTTTAGATTAATTAGGAGACTCCTTTCACATTTTTTTTCTGCTGGTATTACTTCTTTGTCCCAAGACATGTTTAAAGTGATCTTGTTTTGTTTTGTCATATTATTTTTCCTTAAGTATGGATTGCACTAAATTGGCAATTGATTTGAGTTGTTCCTCCTGGGAGGGGCTTAGTTTTCCATCAATTTCTATGACTGCCCTTGAGCCAGCCTTGAAGGTTGATTTTTTTTGTGGTTGGGGTTTAGGTTTTGCAAGAGAGTAGGCCTTAATGCTTTCCTGTAGATTTGGGCTAAAGCTTTTAGCATTGCGATTGATATAGTCACTCGCAGAATCAGCATCTAAAGAGTCGATGCCATATGAAATATTTTTGAGCATCTGGACTTCTTCGTTTGGAGACTTCATTTCTTTAATGATTTGTTTTGAGAAGGACTTTTTTCTAGCAATCTTGAGAGGTTCCTTTCCACTTAAAACGTTTTCCATGGACTCGAGAGACACCTTTTTAATCGCATCAATGATGTAATGCTCTTCAACACCTTCATCTCTCAGACGGTCTGCAAAGCGATGCTTTAAATCCCTAATTAGATCTGAGTGACCAACTAACTGCTCAGATGATTCGAGTAGGGTGCGCTTTAGCTTTTCACAGTTCGCAGTATCAAGATCCATAATTTGACAGAGCGTCTCAGCAATCTTTTGAATAACCTCAGCTTTTGGCGCTGGATTGAGCTCTCTTTCGATTCTTGATAGATAGGCTGCATCTACCCCAGATTCTTTTGCTAGGCTCCTTAGTGATATGCTTCCATCTTCTCTTGTTTCTCTGAGGGTATTGCCAAAACCTTTTGATTTCATTAGTATCTCCTGTTGTGCGTTGTACAATATACAACAATAAATCAATTAAGTCAAATTAATTAAGAAAAATAAATAATAGACACAAATAGAATATGGTTCAAAATTCACCTAAAATTCACAAACAAAACATCAAACCTATATCTTTAAGCTATTGATTTGTAGAACAATATCTTAACTCCATAAATATAGGACACTATGACCCCGCCAAGACCCAAACTATTTACTACAACTTTCATCTCAATTTTTTTACTTCTCGCTACAAACCTTGCAATTGCAAGTTCCAACTCTCAAGAAAAACAATCTAACCC
>Ga0257121_1002010_pt1 | contig 14801 bp, 12 predicted proteins | sample SI106_100metaG_FD_190180 | JGI IMG/M metagenome (GOLD analysis project Ga0257121, IMG submission 190180) | Marine microbial communities from Saanich Inlet, British Columbia, Canada - SI106_100 | ecosystem: Environmental > Aquatic > Marine > Inlet | place: Canada: British Columbia | collected... | reverse complement strand
TCAAAAGCCATGACATCCCCTTTGTTTTTCAGAACATTGGGCGACCCGTCCGACCCCCCGCTGATCATCCTTCATGGCTTGTTGGGAACCTCAGACAATTGGCAAACGCTTGGGAAGGCATACAGCGAACACTACTGCGTTTGGCTCATTGACCAGCGCAATCACGGACGCAGCCCTCATTTCGAAACACATCAATACCCTGAATTGGCCCAAGATTTGTGCGCCTTTATGGACGAACATGGCATCGAAAAAGCCCATGTGCTAGGCCATAGCATGGGAGGGAAAACCGCCTTGATGTTTGCGCATCACCACCCGGATCGGTTACGGAAATTGATCGTCGCAGACATGGCAGTTCGGGCCTATGACCCACACCACCAACCCATCTTTGACGCGCTCCTATCCGCGCCCATTGAAACGGCAAGTGGGAGAAGTGAAATCGAGAACCACCTCAACGCACAACTGGACGATTCCAGCATGGTTGGATTTCTGATGAAGAGCCTCAGACGAAGGCCTGATCACGGATTCACATGGCGTCCCAACGTCCCAGTCTTAAGGGATGCCTTAAGCGACGTGGTAGGAGAAGTCCCATTGGCACTGAATACATGGCCAACACTTGTGATCTACGGGGGGCAATCCAACTATGTTAAGCAGGCTGATATCGAGCGGTATGAGGAAGCATGTATGCTTTTGGAGACACACTGCATTGCGGATGCCGGCCATTGGTTGCATGCATCGCACCCTGAAGAATTCTTTGCGATAACCTGTGCCTTTCTCGACGCCTAGGTCAGTTCAAACTGGACTCTTGGAGCCATTTCCGGTAGGTATTGAACAGCCGTGTTCGCGAAACAAAACCGACGAATACACCCTTGGTTTGAACAGGGAGATACCAGGCTTCAGTTCGTTCAAATTCGGACATCACTTTTTCCATTTTGGTTTGTGAATCCAAGACCCCTTGGGGCAGTGTCATAAACTCATGCACTTTGATTTCATCGTAGAGCTCGCGGTCGAACATAATTTCTCGAATCTCTTGCAGATCGACTACTCCCAACAAAACGCCCTTTTCATCCAAAACGGGAAAAAGACTGTGGACACTGCGCTCTATAATCGGAATCATCTGTCCCAACGTCCAATGAGGCTGAACCACCTCATGATCGTACTCAATTTCATCTTTGAGCTTCATAAGAGTAAGCACCGAATGGTCCTTATCGTGCGTGAGCAGTTCCCCGCGCTCGGCCAATTCTTGGGTGTAAATGCTGTGACGAACCCACCATTTGGCAATCTGGAAGCTGATAGCCGAAGTGAGCATAACAGGTACAAAAAGAGCGTAACCCCCGCTCACTTCTGCCGCCAATAAAATGGCCGTGAGGGGAGCGTGCAAAACACCGGCTAACATGCCCCCGATTCCGGCCAAAACGGCATTGCCAACAGGCAATACTTCGGTTCCAAAAATCTGTTCCAACCCCAACGAATAAACATAGCCCAACAAGGCGCCGCAAAAAATAGCCGGCGCAAAGATGCCTGCCACCCCACCAGCACCAACGGTCATTCCCGTAAGGATGGGCTTAAGAATCCATGCCAGCAACAAAAAACCAATCAACCACCAGCCCTGTGGGTCCATTTGATTCATGGTCATGTCACCCGCCAATAATGTTGAGTGCCCATCAAACAAACCATTCACAACATCGTATCCTTCACCATACAGCGATGGGAAAAACACAACCGCCGCTCCTACCACCGCTCCCGCAACCCAGATGCGTATGCGCGGCGTGCGCATTTTCAATACCGCATGGCTCGCACCCAAGTACACTTTAGAAAACACCACCGAACCCACGGCGCAGACAAGTCCTAAAAGAAGGTAGAGCGGAAGCCGACTCAACTCGAAATTCTCCAATACGGGAGTCGACAGCACATTCTGGTCTCCCAAAAACAACTCAGCGGTAATCAGCGCAGTAAGAGAGGCCAGCAAAAGAGGCACCAAACTAGCGGCAGTCAGATCGATCATAATGACCTCTACCGCGAAAATAATGGCCGCCACAGGCGCCTTAAAGAGGGCCGCCAATGACGCCGCAGCCGCACACCCAATGAGCAGCATGCGACGCTTGAACGTCCGCTTTGTTTGCCGACCAATTTCAGACCCGACAGCCGCCGCCGCTTGCAGCGATGGAGCCTCCAATCCTCCCGATCCCCCCAAACCAACGGAAAGGGCGCTGGTAATCAACGGTGAAAACATCCAAATTCTTTTGATGCGCCCTCGGCGTTGGGACATCGCATGCAAAATACTTGGAACCCCTGGTCCTGGATGCTCACCGTTGAGCCAATGGCGAATAACATACCGCGTTGCCAACAATCCGAAAAGTGGTCCGAGACCCAAAACCCAAGCTCCCCCAACCCATCGACCCAGTCCGAACATTCCTTCATGCAACCCGAAAACCGCACGCTTCAAAAGCACCGCCAACAACCCTGCAAAGAATCCAGTCAGCACCGCCCATCCCAGAATGGAGCGGTCGGATTGTTTCCAACGTTCAAATTGTGGAGCCAAGTGACGTTTCAAAATCCTTTGAAGCATGTTACAAATTTCGTTGGATTCACCCCATTGGTTTTACCTTCGCAATCAAATTGATTAACAAATCTCATGGGCCAACATCGCATTCTCGTCCCAATGGACTTCACTCCGGTTAGCGACATTGCATTGGAGCACGCCTTTGTTGTCGGCAAAGCGTTCAATAGCGAAATCTTATTGCTGCACATCATTGCAAACAAAAAGGAAATGCCGGAGGCACGCGAGCGGATGTCCGCCCTGTTGGAACTTCATTCCGCAACCTACCCGCACACGTTGCAAACTGCGATTCGAATTGGCAGCATCTTTGAAGACATTGACGACGTGGCGGTAGAGCAAGACGCTACCCTGGTCATCATGGGGACGCACGGCTTGAAAGGCATGCAGTTTCTAACTGGAGGGCGTGCATTGCGCATTGTCACAAACAGCTCCACTCCGTTTATCATAACACAAGAGCGGACCATCAAAGAGAATGGGTATGACGACATCGTTGTTCCGTTGGATTTACACCAGGACACGAAGCAGAAGTTGTCCATTGCTGCAGAAATGGCCCAGTATTTTCAAGGACGAGTCCACATTATCAGTCCTGCTGAATCTGACGAGTTTTTGAAAAATCAACTTCTCAGGAACATCGAATACGCCAAAGAATATTTCACCGAGAAGGGAGTTGACTACACCGTGAAAATTTCACAGCATAGCTCCAGCGCTTTCGTGAAAGACGTCATTCGTTTTGCAGCTTCAATTGAAGCCGATTTGATCAGTATCATGAACCTGCATGAGAAGAGCCTGATGGGCATCCTTGGGCACAGCTATGAGCAGCAAATCGTCACAAACGAAGCGCAGATTCCCGTGTTGGTCATCAACCCCATCGCGACACGCGTCATCAGAGGGTCTGTTTTCTCACGGTAGACTTCTTTTGCCTTCAGACGCGGACACCGATGACAAGAACATCGTCTACCTGCTCTTCTGATCCGCGCCACTCGTCGAATGACTTCATCAATGCTTGCTCCATTTCAAGGGCAGGCAAAGAGGCAATTTGAACCAGCAATTCACGGAACCGTTTCCGCATGAATTTCTTGCCATTCACTCCACCAAATTGATCCGCAAATCCATCGGTCGCTGCGAAAATCACATCGCCCGCGACTAAAGGAAGAGTTTGCATCGTGTACGATTTGGTACCAGGCTCAAATGAGGCAATGGCCATCTTGTCAGGTTTGAGCTCTTGCAACATGCCCTTGCGCACCAAGTACAATGGGCAATTCGCCCCACTGTATTGCAATTCCATGCGCTCTCGGTCGATACAAACCATTGCCAGGTCCATGCCGTCCTGCATCGTCACTCCTTGCGCGCTTTGTTCTCCAAATCCGTCCGGGTGAAGCAATTCGCAAGACGCTCGATTCAATTGATCCAGCACCTTGTCGGGTTGGGTATACACCTTGGTCACGTGCTCAAGGGCATGGTGACCAATCAAACTCATGAATGCCCCAGGAACACCATGTCCTGTGCAGTCCACAGCAGCAAACATGCACGCGGGGCCGACCTTATGAAACCAATAAAAATCCCCAGAGACCACATCGCGAGGCCGGTAAAAAACAGCCGCTGTTTCAAAAACCATGGAACGGTCTCGCTTCGACGGTAAAATGGCCTGCTGAATCCGCTCCGCATAGTTGATGCTGTCTCTAAGGTCCCCATACAACGCCTCAATCCGAGCCTTTTGCTCTTGAACTTCAGCGGTACGGCTTCGGACTTTCCCCTCCAGTTCCAACTCATTCGACTCCAAGTCATCGCGCATTTTCACAATCGCATGACCCAAAGCATCCTCTGGACTCAACGGTATGTATGGGGCTGAAAATCGCCCGGCTCCAACTTCCAATGAAAATGCTCTCGTTCGATCCAGACCACTCGCCAGTCGATTCACAGCGCTCGCCATTTCACCTATTTCATCTGACGAGACAGGAACTTCTTGCTCGAGAGGAACCCCGCGCCCCAAGTAAAGCAGTGCTTTTTTCAGATCCTGAATAGGCCCAACAATCGAGCGTGTTACTGCCCAGGCTATCAAAATTCCCAAGATTAAAACACCCAACGCAACTTGCCCCGCATAAAACTGCAGTTGATCACCAAGCTCTTCCATTCGCCCGGTTGATTCGGTCAATGCATCGGTTTGCGCTTCAGAAAGAGCATCCATCTGTGAGCGGATGGATTCCGTAAATCTTGGAATGCTCGATCCGTCCAAAGCATAGTATTCCGCATCCATCCGAACCAAGGGATCATCATAGGATTGAAAGTCTGGAAGCAGGCGTATGATTTCTCCGTAGGCTAAGAACAGGTGCTCCACATCACGCTCAAGAGAATCGAATCCCAATTGAAGCGAAGAGGGCCAAAAAGGAACCACATGTCTGAGCGTTGCCAGTTGACGTGGCACCTCCGTTTGCATCAAATTTCTCAAGGATTCTTTTTCAGGACTCGCGGCTCCCGACTGCACCGACAACCAGTAGTTGATGAACACCCGTGTTTCCGCAATGGAACGGTCCAAGTCTTCCAACGAACGGATGCTCGGAGCCAAGACTCCATCGATGCGCTGACTCAACTGACGACTCTCCTGCAAGGTGTTCCGCGTCAGCAAAACCAGCATACCCACCGCTATACCAAATAAGCCAAAGCCAAGCGAAATACGCCAGCCTATACCCCATTTAAAATTTTGACGGACCTCCTTTTGAGGAGTGTCCGAGCGACCGGTGCGAATCATGCAGGCAATTTAACGCGATAAGGCCATCAGACCATCCATTACTCACCGCCCTTTTCCATTCAGTCCATCGAGCATTCTTCGATACCGTTCTGATGCCTCGGGTTGATTCAAGGCATAGTGGATGGTCATCAAACCCTTCAAGGTTTCAAAGCGCTCTGGCTTCACTTTGTGCGCTGACTCCATCGGAGATAGCGCCTGTTCAAATAAAGCGACACACGTGTCTTGAATTTCCATGAGTTCAAACATGGATGTTTCATGGTCAATTCTCTTCAATTGTCGAACACCCTGATTGTATTGGGTAATCGCCAGGTTGTACAAGCCAGAATAATTTCCTGGAGTCAACTTCAAAGCCGCCTCGTAGTGGCTCACAGAACGATCAAACAACGTCTGCTCTTCTTCCAATTGAGCCCCTTCTAATCCGTTAATCAACTGGCCGTTTGCCAGGCCCAGGTAGCGATAAACATCGGCTTTTTGGACGCTCACATCCGCGGTTGGATCCATGGTTTTGACCAAAGCTTCATACCGTCCAAATAACGCCAAGACCTCCCCGTCTGAATCCATTGTAAACCCATCCACCCGATCAATGGCATCCAATAAGTAGCTCCGGGTTAGAAAATCCAACGCGGCTTTAATGGAAGTGGCGTCATCGCGAGACGGTCCCAACTCCCAAGCTCTTTGCAAACTCGATACAGCCTCCAAACGAAATGGACTGTCCGCATCATTCCGCTCCGTCGTTTTGTACAATTCCTTCTGGATAAAGCCCAACACATACCACGAATGCGCATCGGCCTGCAGCGCGGTCGTTGTCATTTGCGGAAGTAAGGTCCGCAAGGCCTCATCCCAATCTCCTGCTTGACCGAAGGCCATGGCACGCTCTACAACAGCCTGACCAAAGGATGCTTGCGTGATTCCCAAAGACAGCACAAAGACGAGGGCCCATCGACCACATTGCACTTGGAACATTCCTTGTTTCATTTGCCTGAATTTACTGCCCATGAAAGTATTCGACTACCAATGAGCACCCCTTTTTTGGAAGCCTCTTTTGCATTGATTTCATACCGCAAACGACGATCTACGGCGACAAAATTGATCAAAGAACCGCGCTCCAGTGCTGACTCCGTATCCGTCACCAACAAGACAGGCTGGCCCTTCCATTGCAACGCCAATTCCTCCAATTCTGCACCCGCAGATTCAGAATAAATCAAATGGAAAAAGCCCTCTTCTTGCATGTCGTTGTCCGTGTCAAACGACACAATCTCCAACGGCTGAACACCGATTGATTTCAGCGCATACTTGTCAATCAACTCTTGAAATAGCCGTTCATTTCCAACGACCGCCATTCGAAACGGACCCGTTTTTGTCTCAGCGGGCCATTCATTCGAAGCAGAAAAGTGGAACAAAAAGTTGGCCTTCATAATGGCCTGCGTATCTGTATTGTCCAACTTATCTCCTTGGATTAAAGGACCTGCAGCCCAAGCTAGCGCAGCCAAGGCCACCAGAGGAAACCACAGCCAACTCAGGCGAACTTTCGTCCGTTTACTCAACACTGTAGATGGAATTTCGAAGCGCATGAAAAGCGTAAATCTTCAGGCGTTTGCAGATCCCGCCAAACTCAAAATATCCCGATCGAAGAGGTACAAGGCACCTCGATCACCTCCCACCAAAGCCAGTTTATCCAAAATCTTCCGCGCCATCGCCTCCTCTTCAATTTGTTCAGCCACGTACCACTGCATGAAATTATGTGTGGTGTAATCCTTCAGTGTTAAGCATTCATCCACAACAGAATTGATGCTCGCAGTCACGGTTGTTTCGTGCTCCAAGATGGATTGAAAAATCGCATCCAACCCAGGATATTCCACTGCGGGCGCCGTAAGCGGAGGCACGGCAGCAACTCCACCACGCTCATTGACAAAGCGCATGAGCTTGAGCATGTGCATGCGCTCCTCTTCAGCATGCTCATACAAGAAAGCTGCAGTTCCATCGTATCCGCTTGTCTCGGCCCAAACAGCCATGGCCAAGTAGGTATGGGAGCTTTGCGCTTCCAACGTAATCTGTTTGTTCAGGGCTAAGGCAATTTGTTCGTGCAGCATATCAGGACATTTTGAGACCAAGTTAAGGGTTCAACGATTTCGCTGCACACCTTTTCAATTTCTTCGCAAACCACGCAACAACCACTGCTCCCACCAGCGTTCATCTTCAGCAAGAAGCCTGCCCAAAACGCCATCTACAGCAGACGCCTGCGCGAGAACTCCGTCGAGGGTTTTATCCAAAACAGCAGACGCTTCTAGGCCATCGGTCTTTGACGCCCATGAACGTTTCCAAGCGTCCAGCTCCAACAAAGGGTCCAATTCGCGTTTCTTCCGCTGACGCGCAATACAGGACATCATCTGCCACGAATCCCTCTCAGCAACGTACCGCACCTGACGAGAGCCCAATGTCTTGATCGGATAAACCAACCCCCATTCAACCAAAGCTTGCAGCTGGGTATGCGCGCTTCCTCGACTCAATGATAGAAAGGACATGACCTCATCCGTGACCATCGGATGCTCTTGCGTCATGAGCAGTCCATGGATTGCAGCCATCGCCGGAGGAATGCCCCATGCTACGCCCAGTTCGCGCCATTTCTGCACAAACTCCTGCTGTTTTGCACTCCATACAACCTGGTTGACTCCTGTATTGGACACGGTATTACTTTCAATTTTTTGTGAAAGTACGAAATCTGTCCGGACGAACTTCTTTAGGCACTTCCCAATCCTCATCCATGCATGTTTTCACGGTCCAACCCGCTGTTCTTGGACCGATTAACACCCCACGTGTACCCCATCCATTGCATGCGATATACCAGGGTCGCTCATCCGAAACTCGGCCTATTAACGGCCTACGGTCCGGACTCGCTGGCCGCAATCCAGCGCGATGACCAACGACTTGATGCGGGGCAAATGGCGCGCCGTGTCGTGCACCATTCGCTTTGTCCAACAGCTCTTTTTGTGTAGCTTCTAAAACCTGAGCTTTCAACATGTCCCATCGATAGGTTGAACCGATTCGAATCAAATCGGAATCTACCGGCATGGCCCACGTGACGTTATTTACCGTTTCATCGCCCATCGCATTTTCAACGCGAACAGTGAGCACCTCGCCTTGATTCGGTCTTACCTGCAAGCCGAATTGACTCAAATCCGATTCAGCTCCAACTCCACGACAATCGATGACCGCATCAAACCCCTCAGGACAACCGACTTCTAAAGACCACTCCTGCATTTTCCAGCGGTTGCGATCGCGCCAGAATTCACGGCTTTTGGTGACCAACAATTGAACATCGACCCAACCCGCTTGCCGAATTCGCCCTGCGCCATGAGGTGCCGCAACTGATGCATGCCAATCGCCTTCAGCACAGCGCTCAATAAAGCCTGCAACGGGATGCCCCTCTTCGATACGTTGATCCCATAAAGCGGCATAGGCGGCGTCTGGAAAAATCCTCAAGAGCGGAACATCATGCCAAAGTGAAATTCCCAATGCCTGCTCACACATGCGGTATCTCGAGCGCGCGCTCTTCAAGTGATCTTCGGCATCCCAAACGGGAAGAAGCCGACGAAATGACACCGGATTGAACATACCCGCAGCCACGTCAGAGGCCGCTGGGGAACCATCGCTCCACACTTCAAAATCTACGCCCTGCTCCTTCAGTTCCCATGCTACCAACGTACCCGCAAGCCCATCACCCACAATCAACATCCGTTTGGTACTCATGCTGAACTGGCGATTAAACCTGCTCGATAACCCCGAGTTCGCGACCCACCTTTTCAAACGCAGCAATCGCGCGATCCAGCTGTTCCCGCGTATGCGCCGAAGACAACTGAACGCGAATTCGCGCAGCACCTTTGGGTACGACTGGAAAGAAAAACCCGATGACATAGATTCCTTCTTCGAGCAGCCGATTCGCCATCGTTTGAGACAACCTCGCATCCCCAAGCATCACAGGCACAATGGCCGATTCACCATCCTTAATGGGCAGGCCAACCCGGCGCATCCCCGCTTTGAAGTAATTGGTGTTTTCCTCCAACTGATCTCTCAACTCCGTGGACTCCTCGAGCATTTTAAACACTTCCAAGGATGCCCCTACAATACTCGGAGCGAGACTATTGGAAAACAAATATGGCCGCGATCGCTGGCGCAGCAATTCGATGACTTCTTTTCTACCCGTCGTAAAACCACCCATGGCACCACCCATTGCTTTTCCCAACGTTCCGGTGATAATATCAACCCGACCCAATGCACCGCGCAGCTCAATGCTTCCTCGCCCTGTCGCCCCGATGAATCCCGTTGCATGGCATTCATCGACCATCACAAGCGCATCGTACTTGTCTGCCAAATCACAGACCTTATCGATTTGAGCGACATACCCGTCCATGGAGAAAACCCCATCCGTAACGATCATCTTGAATCGGTGATTGGCTGCTGTGGCGGCTTGCAGTTGAGCTTCCAGATCCGCCATGTCATTGTTGGCATACCGAAAGCGAGCTGCCTTGCACAACCGAACACCATCGATGATACTCGCATGGTTCAATGAATCCGAAATAATGGCGTCTTCAGGGCCCAATAAAGGCTCGAAAACTCCGGCGTTCGCATCAAACGCTGCGGCATACAGTATGGTATCGTCTGTATGATGGAACGCTGCAATCTTGGCTTCCAGCTCTTTGTGAATGTCTTGAGTTCCGCAGATAAACCGAACGCTGGACATCCCAAACCCATGCGAGTCGATGGCCCCTTTGGCAGCCTCGAGAATCCGAGGATGGCTGCTCAAACCGAGGTAATTGTTCGCACAAAAGTTGAGCACCTTTGATCCGTCAACAAGTGAAATTTCGGTGTCCTGCTTGCCAGCGATGACGCGTTCACTTTTGAACAGCCCGGCCGCCTCAATCTCCTTCAATTCTTCCTGTAAGTAACCTTCTAATTTTCCGTACATAATTTCAATTTAAAATGAAAGTATTCTTATGTGTCCAACGCCTCGGCGACGCAAAATTAACGCATTTACAACGGCTTCAACCGTCTAAAGCTGCTCCTAAGACTACGGGCATGTTGAGCGTACCATGTCCGACGGGAACATCCCATCGCACCTCCTTTGACGCCGGCACATGCTCTGCTACCATTTGTTTCAGATTCCTACCAAAAGGATTGTCGTGTGCCTGGCCGTGCGCCCGTGTATTGTCATGCAAGTCACTAAACGTACCCACAAGTAAACCATGAATCCGGTCAAACACCCCCGCCAATTTGAACGCTAAAAACATGCGGTCAATGTGATAGAGGTACTCGTCCAAATCCTCTATTAGCAACCAACAGCCCTCAGGGGTTGGAAAATAGGGCGTTCCCAAAAGACTATACAATACACTGAGGTTTCCACCGACGACAGGAATTCCCTGCGTATTCGCGGGCCCGCGCAGTTTATCCCACATGCCCTGAGCATGAACGGAATCCGTAGAAGCATACGTATTGGCAACGGGCGCATGCAGCGCACCTACTCCCAAATGATCTGCCCAGCCATGCATGGCCGTGATGTCGCTAAAACCGATGATCCACGTGGGGTCAGCTTGGAATATCTCAGCGTTTAAAAATGGCAAAATCCGTGCGCTACCGTACCCTCCTCTCATTGCCCAGATCGCGCGAATATGGGGGTCAGCAAACCCCTGATTGATGATCCCCGCTCGATGAGAGTCCGTCCCGCCAAACTGGCCATCGCGGGCTTCCAAGCCAGATGGAATCACAGCAATAAAACCTGCTTTTTCTATGGTTTCCTTGGCTAAAACCACATCCTCAGGCTGCACAAATCGAGCCGGAGCTGCCAACATAATCTGATCGCCACGCTTCAATGGAGCGGGCATTATTCGGGTCCGAACACGATGCATCCACGCAAGATGGCCATGTATCTCGGAATTTGAGCGAAATTCGCAGCACCTTTTTGAATTCGCTCCACATGGCTGACCCGCTTTTGACTTCCTCGCCCCACCGTTTGATGATGACATCGGCATTGCCTTATGCCAATGGCCCTATTCACATTGGACACGTTGCCGGTGCCTACCTCCCCGGTGACATCCGTGCCCGATATGAACGTTTAGCAGGAAACGATGTGCTTTGGGTTTGCGGAAGTGATGAACACGGAGCGGCCATCACGCTGCGTGCTAAAAAAGACGGCCTCACTCCACGGGACATTGTTGATCGTTATCACGGGGAGATGCAACACGCGTTCGAAGGTCTTGACCTCTCGTTTGACCATTACAGCCGAACAAGCAGTCCAAAACACCACCAAAACGCGCAAGACTTTTTCAAAACACTCCTCGATAAGGGCAGTTTTGAAGTCAAGACTGAAGCCCAGTTTTACGACCCGGAAGCACAACAATTCTTAGCCGACCGGTACATCATAGGCACGTGTCCAAAGTGCACAGCGGACGGAGCGTATGGAGATCAGTGTGAAAAATGCGGTAGCGCACTGTCTCCAAACGACTTAATCCAACCCAAATCCACACTCAGCGGTGCGACCCCCATTTTAAAGGATACGACCCTCTGGTATCTGCCCATGGGACGGCACGAGGAATGGCTAAAAGACTACATCGAAAAAGGGCTATTCGAAGGGCAACCACACCACGATCCGCAAACATGGAAAGCCCACGTCACAGGCCAATGCCGCAGTTGGATTGACGGTGGACTGCAAAGCCGCGCGATGACGCGTGACTTGGATTGGGGTGTCTCAGTGCCGGTGGAAGGCGCAGAAGGCAAAGTCCTCTATGTTTGGCTCGATGCGCCCATTGGGTACATCACCGCTACCATGGAATGGGCGGAAAAAAACGGGAAAGACTGGCGAGATTGGTGGCAATCAAAGGATGCAGAGCTCGTGCATTACATCGGCAAAGACAACATCGTTTTTCACTGCCTCATTTTCCCGATTCTTTTGCGGGAACATGGCGGATACAATTTACCGACCAACGTCCCTGCCAATGCCTTCATGAATTTGGAGGGAGACAAAATCTCCACATCTCGCAACTGGGCCGTTTGGGTCAGTGAGTACCTCGAGCAATTTCCCGGGAAGAGCGATGAGATGCGCTACGTGCTCGCGAGTATTATGCCTGAACAAAAAGACAGCGAATTCACCTGGACCGATTATAGAGAGCGCATCAACAACGAATTGGCGGATGTCCTAGGCAACTTCATTAACCGGGTGGTGGTGCTTACCCAGAAGTACTATCAAGGCCAGGTACCAGAGGCCCTTGGGTCCGCAAGCGAATCTGCTGACGACGCCATCATCGAGGCGTTGCAAACGGCCCCCGAACGCATCGGCGCATTGATTCAAAGAAACCGCTTCCGTGAAGCCTTGCACGAAGCTATGGGCGTGGCTCGTTTGGGCAACAAGTACATGACGGAGCAGGAACCCTGGAAGGTGCAAAAAACCAATCCAGAGCGTACTGCAGTCATCTTGCACCACTGCATCCAAGTCGCTGGCATCTGTTCGGTCGTACTCGAACCCTTTATTCCGCGGACAGCCAAAAAAATTCAAGGGGCATTTGGCGTTGAAAACGCTACCTGGTCATCCGCTGCTGCAGATATGATTCCAGCGGGAAGAACGCTGAATCCATTGCCCATTTTATTCGAAAAAGTAGAGGAATCGGTCGTTCAAGCACAATTGGAGAAATTGCAAGCGAGCCGCGCCGAGACGGAAACCAGTGTTCAACCAATCAAAGAGGAAATGACATTTGATGATTTTCAAAAGCTCGATCTACGGGTCGGTGAAGTAATCGCATGCGAGCGGGTCCCTAAAGCGAATAAGTTGCTCAACTTGACCATTCGAACAGGACTGGATGAACGCACTGTATTGAGTGGGATTGCCGAACATTTCGAGCCCGAGCAAGTCGTTGGGAGGCGCGTAACGGTATTGGTCAACCTCGCTCCTCGAACCATGCGCGGCATTGAAAGTCAAGGCATGGTCCTCATGGCTGAAACGGCGGACGGGGGCTTGCGGTTTGTCACACCAGAAGAAGGCACCGCTGCAGGAGACGTCATTAGCTAACTGCATTGCAAAAGAATTTGGGTCGAAGTGTAACCTCCATTGGAGGACCTCCGTATCCTATTCCATGCCGATGTAGCTCAGCTGGTAGAGCAACGCATTCGTAATGCGTAGGTCTGCGGTTCAAGTCCGCATCTCGGCTCATTTTTTCCGCTTGTCCCTTCGGGGGCAGGCGGTTTTTTTGTTTTCAATTGACGGAAACAGCCGTCAGAACATCATCTTGAGCGAAGCACTGACTGTTCGACCGTAAGCCCAATAGCCCTCTAAACGACCATTCTCCACAGTCCCTTGCTCCTTCACTCCGGTTTGCGGATTCGTCACGAACGTTTCAAATCCATCGGAGATGTAGATGTTGTTCAAGGCATTCTGAACGTTTACACTGGCCCTCCACGACATGCCTGCAAGGTCAAATGAATAGCTGCCTCTCACGTCCAAATAACCAAAAGAGGGAAGCATCACCGGTTGCAAACCCGATCGATCGGGATCTGTTCGGTCAGCATCGACTTCGAAACGCGCGTACAGCTTACTGTTGTGCACGTAATTCGCTCCAAAACGCCATCCTTTTCCAAAATTGAAACTGCTCAAAAATCCAATTTGCTGCTGTGGAGCATCGCTGACTTTGAGGCCGGCAGAATAGATAAAGAGCGATTCCAACACCTCGCCGCCTTCTTCGCTGATGATCTCCGCGTTGACATCATTCTCCCAGCGCCAGTTACCAAAGGAAGCCATACCTCCAATTTCCAAGAAACGGAATGGACGTGCCTTCCACTCAAACTCGAGTCCTTCGTGCGTCTGGGTCAACCCCGTAATAAACGCTCGGTACTCGGTGCCATCAGGACGCAACAACGGACTGCTCATGATGCTCTTGTCACGCCACTGCGTGTGGTACGCATTGACATCGAATGAAATCCCTCGCCAGCGAAAACGGTATCCCGCTTCGAGTGCGGCCACTTTTTCATTGGTCAACCGATCGTTGCTCAAGACATTCGAATAGTTGGTGAACACGTAGCGAATGAAAGGCGCTCTCGAATAAACACCTCCATTGACATAGAGATGACTTGTTTCCCCTAAACGCACACTTCCACCGGCTTTCGCATTGTATCCCCAGCTGCTCGCCTTTTCGGATTTGATTCCGTACATAAATTGCTCTGAGGTGACCAGCTCGCCCGTTTCAGAATCGACTTCCGTAACGCTCTGCATGCCTGTCTCTTCGTAGCGGAAATACTTGTAGGGGTCAATTCGGCGGTATTGCGTGTAACTCATCGTACCGGCCGCGAATAGACTGAACCGGTCGTCCTTGTATTCCAATTGAGCAAAACCACCACCATAGCTCACTTTCCCGATATCATCGTAGTCCACGACATCACCAGGTTGTGCAAGCAGGTTGTAATCGGGATTGACTCCATAGCCGTCCGAACTTCCAAAGGACTGGAGATAGTAATCCCCCC
>Ga0257121_1002009_pt1 | contig 14805 bp, 16 predicted proteins | sample SI106_100metaG_FD_190180 | JGI IMG/M metagenome (GOLD analysis project Ga0257121, IMG submission 190180) | Marine microbial communities from Saanich Inlet, British Columbia, Canada - SI106_100 | ecosystem: Environmental > Aquatic > Marine > Inlet | place: Canada: British Columbia | collected... | reverse complement strand
TTATTGGTATTGAGCCAAAATGGACTAAAAAAATTGTTGATGGAATAGCTAAAACCGGAAAACCAGTTGAAGGATTTCATATTGAAAGAACTGGAGACATTGGAACAACAATGAAAGCTTCTAAAAAAGCTCAAGAATTTGTGATGTGGGCTTCAGAAAAACAAAGAGAAGAATGTCCGATGAGCGATCTTTGGATTTCAGTAAAATGTGGTGAATCTGATACAACATCTGGATTAGCAGCAAACCCAACAGTTGGTAATTTAATGGACAAATTAGAACCAATGGGTGTTCATTTATGTTTTGGGGAAACGTCAGAATTAACAGGTGCCGAGCAAGTTTGCGCGACTAGAGGTGCAACTCCTGAAGCTTCAGATAAATTCATGAAAACTTGGAATTCTTACAATGATTTTATTTTAAAAGAAGCAACAGATGATCTTTCAGAAAGTCAACCAACAGCAGGTAATATCGCTGGTGGTTTAACTACGATTGAAGAAAAAGCTTTTGGAAACTTCCAAAAAATTGGAAACTGTAAATTTATAGATGTTTTAGAGCCAGCAGAAGAACCAACTAAAGGTAAAGGTTTATACTTTATGGATACCTCTTCAGCAGCAGCAGAGTGTGTTACACTTCAAGCAGCCGCAGGTTTTAATATCCATTTATTCCCAACAGGCCAAGGTAATATTGTTGGTAACCCTATTGAACCAGTTGTTAAGTTAACTGCCAATCCATTAACTGTTAAAGGTATGGGAGAACATATTGATTGTGATGTTTCAAAAATATTAACTCGTGAAATGAACATGTCTCAAGCTGGAGATGAGCTAATAAAAACAACATTAAGGGTAGCAAACGGAAGATTGACTTGTGCAGAAGCTTTAGGTCACAAAGAATTTGTGATGACTAAACTTTACAGAAGTGCTTAAGATCTCTAGTGCCTATTAACTTTCAATACTTAAAGTCAATTTTACCAGGTATTGTTTTAGCTTTAGTGTTTTGTTTATTCTCACAGGGAATAAATAACTTATTAGCTATAGAAATTTTTGGAACTCTTAAAAGTCCAATCTCAACAGTTCTCATTGCAATTTTACTTGGTATTTTAATGGGTAATGCATTTACACCAAGACCAGGAATGATGATTGGGTTAGATTTTACTCAACAATATATTTTAAAATTAGGAATTATTTTTTTAGGTATAAGATTAAGTTTTGAAGAGCTTATTAAATTTGGATCAATAGCTATACCTTTGATTATTTGTTGTATTATTGGTGTATTAATACTTGTAAAATTATTGATTAAAAAAGTACCTATTTCATCAAAAATGTCTTACCTGATAGCTATAGGTACAAGTGTATGTGGGGCAACCGCAATTGTAGCAACTGCTCCAGTAATTAATGCAAAAAAATCAGAAGTAGCATACGCAATTGCAAATATTACATTGTTTGGTGTAATTGCAATGATTGTTTATCCATATTTTGCCGAATGGTACTTTGATAATGATGCTTTAAAAACTGGTTTATTTTTAGGAACATCAATTCATGAAACATCTCAAGTTGCTGCAGCTGGGTTAATTTATGATCAACAATTTAATAGTCCTGAAACATTAAATGTTGCAACGGTAACAAAACTAATAAGAAATACTTTTTTAGTAATTCTGATACCTTTGTTTGCTTTTTTATACAATCGTGGTGAACTAAAAGGTCAAAATTACTCTATTTTGAGTATTTTTCCATATTTTGTAATTGGTTTCATAGGAATGATTGTTGTTAGGAATATTGGAGATCAATTCTTTACACCCGATAACAATAGTTATGATCTTTGGATAAATTTAATTGGATATTTAAAAACTTTAGCAACAGTATTTTTAACAATGGCTATGGCTGCTGTGGGTATCTCAATTAATTTAGGTGAATTAAAATCAATGGGCTATAAACCTTTTGTTGTGGGTTTAATTGCAGCTGTAACAGTTGGATTTATAAGTCTTATATATATTGAAACTTTAACTAAATTTATTTAATAAATTTAAGATTTTAATAGTAATTTTTTTCTTAAATTTGAAAAAAATCGTCTTATAAAAGCAGCACCAACTCCTAGAAAAATTGCAAACATAATCGAAAACAATCCATAAAAGAATGGCATATCTTTAGAAAATTCTAAAATAAATAATGAGAAGAAATTTAAATCATTATTTGGAATCTTAACTATCTCTTCTGCAACTTGCTCTGCAAAAAAAGTGTCGTAAGCAATAGCTATACCAACTATTAATAATAAAATTGCAAGTAATGCTTTTAGTCCAGAGCTATCAATTTTTTCACCAAGTTTTTGACCAATTTGAACTCCTACAATTGATCCAACAACTAACATAAAAACAAGTAATAAATCTATAGACCCATAATTAAAAGAATGAAGAAAAGTAACTATAACACTTACAAAAATAGTTACAAAGAGTGAAGTGCCTGGAACTAATTTAGTTGGCATTTTAATAATGTAAATCATTGCTGGTACCAAAATAAAAGCACCACCTATACCCATGATAGCAGCTATAAAACCTACAAGTAAACCAATTATAATAGGAGTAAATGCACTTTCGTATAATTTTGATTTTGGAAATCTCATTCTAAAAGGAAGACCATGTATCCAATAATGAACGTGTAATTTTTTTTTGACTAAAAGATTTCTTTTTGCTTTATCAATCTCACCTAGACTTTCCACTAACATCAAGGTTCCAATAATTGCTAAAATATACATGTATGCCAGAGAAATAACTGTATCTATTTTTCCAATTCCTTTAAAATAAGTAAATGTATAAATACCAAGTGACGTTCCAATAGCACCACCAATTACAATCATCAAACCTAATTTATAATCTAAAGTATTTTTTAAATAATGTGTTGTTGATCCAGATACTGATGTTGCAAGAATATTATTAGCTTCATTTGCAACCGCATAAGCTGGGGGAATCCCTAAAAAAATTAAAAATGGTGTCATTAAAAATCCACCACCAACACCAAAGAGGCCTGAAAGAACTCCAACTATTGCGCTAAGAATAAGTATTTCAATTGGATTAACAAATACTTGAGCAATTGGTAAAAATACTTCCATAAATATTTTAAATTTTATTAAAAAATAACTTAATTAAAAGTAATAAAAGTTCCAACTAAAATAACACCCCAGTAAGTAGCAAGGCTTAAAAATATGCCAGATTTAATAATAATGACTTTAGAGTTTAATATTTTGTTTAAGATTTTTACGTTGGAAAGTTGCATTACAACCGTCAATACACCCGTAAAGTTATTTGTCAAATAAATATTTGATTTAAAATCAATTTTTATTTTCTAGTAAATGGTAGCACCAAAGACTTTAACTACCCCATCTTCCTCACCCAAAACCAGACGACCAAGAAATTCTCCTGAAATTTCTTTATTAGTTTGTTTGATAAGTATAGTGATATTAACACCTCTTCTTAGGCAGCCAAAAGGCTCGAATGTTTCTTTTAGGTTTGTGATTATTTTATTGTTAGCCCACTGCTTGCCAAGCTCAACTTCATTCGCACCAAAAAGCATTTGAGTTGAAAAATCTTTTGTAAATCCACCATAATCTTTCAAATTTGATGATTTAACTAAGTTATCCCAAATAGGTTTGGCTAATTCATATACCTCATCATCAGTTTTTGACAAAATATCCATATACTTATTTAAAGAGTTATTATGAAGCTTTTTTCTTCTCGTTCTCATCCACTATGTGGTAGACAGGAACTTTCTCCATACTAAATTTACCAGTATTAGGATCTCTTCTTGAAACTGTTAAGCAATGCCAATTGTCATCATCTAGTTTCATGTGATCACCTCTATAATAGTAGCCTGGCCATCTAGTTTCTTCTCTAAACATGGTATGTTCAGTTACACACTGAGAAGTTAAAGCTCTATGTTTAAGCTCCCAAGCTCTCATAAGCTGGTGATAATCTTCTGCTCCAACATTTTCTAAATCTTCTTCTAACCAAGCTAAAAGCTCCAAACCTCTTTTAAGCATATTAGCATTAGTCATATAGTTTGTTGCTATTCCACCAACATATTCGTCCATAATTCTTTGTAGACGTTGTAAACCTTGGATTGGTGAAATATAACTTGGAGAAACTGTTCCTCCAGTAATTTCATTTTGTGCAACAGTATATGTTTCAAGCGGTTTATAGACCTTTTCTTTGAAATCTTCGCACTGTTTATCAGATACTTTCAAACCTTCGGCTTTTTTATCTTCGATATATTTAACAGCTGCTTTTGCAGCCAATCTACCTTCAGTAAAGGATCCTGATGAAAATTTATGGGCACTTCCACCTACTGTGTCACCTGCACCAAACAATCCATCAATTGTAAGCATTCTATTGTAACCCCAGAAATATTCTGGTGGAGACAAATCTTCTGGTCCACTTACCCAAGCTCCAGAACATGTAGCATGAGAACCCATTACGTATGGCTCAGATGTTGTTAATTCTGGATTTGTGTATTTTGGATCGATATTTTGAGATGCCCAAACAACTGCTTGACCAACAGTCATACCTAAAAAGTTTTCCCAACCAACAGTTTCTAAATGAGGATCTTGAAAAGCCTCAGTTGTAACCATGTGAATTGGTCCACCACCAGCCATAGTTTCTTGAATAAAAGCATGGTTTCTTAAACAAGTTGGAGTAGGATGATGATCAATGTATTCACCGACTAGTTCTTTTGTTTGGTCATACCATTTTTTCTCATAGTTTTCACCATTAGCATTTTGGGTGTAAGTTTTTAAATGCAAGAAATATGCACCAACTGGTCCATATCCATCTTTAAATCTACACAACACAATTCTGTTTTCCATTTGTGTCATTTTAGCACCAGCAGCAATAGGTAAGGCATAAGCTGAACCATTACTCCAAGGAGCATACCAAGTTCTACCCATTCCTTCACCAACTGCTCTTGGTTTAAATATGTGAGAAGCACCTCCTGCTGCAACTATTACAGTTTTTGCTCTGAACACATGAAAGTCACCTGTTCTCATATTAAATCCAACAGCGCCACCTACTCTGTTTTCTTGAGTCTCATCCATAAGTAGATGAGTGATCATAATTCTGTTGTAAATTTTGTCTGCAGATTTTTTTGCAGCTTCTGCAACGATAGGCTTGTAACTTTCACCATGAATCATAATTTGCCACTTACCTTCTCTAAGGTATCTGCCAGTCTCTTCATTTTTCATCATTGGAAGACCCCATTCATCAAACATATGGACTGTTGAGTCTACGTGACGAGCCATATCATAACCTAAATCTTCTCTAACCATTCCCATTAGATCGTTTCTTGCATATCTTACATGGTCTTCAGGTTGGTTTTCACCCCACTGCATTCCCATATAACAGTTAATCGCATAAAGACCTTGGGCAACAGCACCACTTCTATCAATATTAGCTTTTTCAACACAAATAATTTTCATGTCTCTTCCCCAATGTCTAGCTTCAAAAGTAGCACCAGTTCCAGCCATACCACCACCAACAACTAGTACATCGCAATCTTCGTAATGTGTTTTATGTTTAGCCATTAGTAGTAAACTCCTTTTTTAAATGAATCTTTTGGAACAGCTGGTAATTCCCCATCAATGTTAAGACCTTGCGGTTCTGTATATAATCTTTGAGAGTTAATTTCACCTTGGCTTGGTTTATCACCATCTGCAAGTTTTGGAATAAATTTTCCCCATGGTTTTGTTGTAATTGGAGAAACAAAATCTTTTTCTGTTCCATTTCTAAATTTAATTTTCCAAGAGATTGTTCCCTTTTCTTCTTCTCTTCTTACTCTAACACTGTGTCCCATTGGAGCAAAATCAGCATAACCTCTAACATCAATAGCGTGATTTGGGCAAGCCTTTACACAAGAATAACATTCCCAACAAAAGTTAGGTTCAATGTTTTTTGCACGTCTAATATTTTCATCAATGTGCATTATATCAGATGGACAAATATCTACGCAATGACCACAGCCATCACATCTCGTCATGTATACAAATGTTGACATATTATTTTCTCTCCTTATTTAAATTTCTCATAATTAATAATGTTTAGGTTGTTCTCTTTTAATACCTAAACCAAACTGTTCAGGCGCATCTGCTGGTGGTGGTAAATTATCTCTAGACCCATCAGCTTCAGCTAGATTTTTTTGAATTGCAGCACCAGGCTTATAAAACATGTGTGCAAATTTTGACCAGTAAACTCCACCAAATAAAACTAAATTTGAAACAACAAATAAAGCTAAAAACAAGAAAGAAAGTTCTGTCTGACCATTAGATTGAGTATATGACCAAGCCAGTCCAAAAGTCGAGCATGCTAATAATGCTAATACAAATAAATCTGCTTTAATTATTCTATACCAAGGATGAGCTTCTGCCGAAACATCAACTCTTAAGAAAAACCAAAACCAATATCCACCAACACATGTCAAAATAGCACCGACATGCCATAACATTGACCACATAGATGATGATGATTTATCAGCACCTGTATAACAAAATACTAACACTGCTGAAGAAACCCAAAAAATAATTGTGCCATACATGCCAAGCACGTGGGATAATCTTCTTTTTCCAAATCCAAGTTCAGCTGTAGTTCCAATATCAACAACAGTTGTTTTTGCTATTATAGATACCTTTTCACCTGCACCTATTTCTCTAGTTGCCTGAAGCTTAGCTTTTTTTGCATTATTTAAAAAATACGTCAAATTTTTATGATGTATCATTTGAATTATTGTACCCAGTGCAATTAACGCAATCATTGCAATAATAAAAGTTTGCATAGCAAATGGAGATACTGTCTCTGCTAATATTGAAAATGGATTAGTCTCTAACATTTTACCCTTGTGTTAAATTTTTAAGAATTAATTAAAGAGTTTTCTAATCTAGATGTTTCGTCAGATCAACCCTAACTATTGGTCAATTTGTCTTAAATAACAACCTATAATTTAAATTTTACGCTTGTAGTGTTGATTTTTTTGGATCACTGATCTCACACCACCTTGGGGATTCTCAACATCATTTTCCCTTCTCGGAATTAAATGAATGTGGCAATGCATAATTGATTGGCCTGCTATTTTACCAACGTTTGTTCCCACATTGAAAGCTTTTACAGTATTGTCTTTACCTAGAATTTCTTCTTTAATTTTTTTAATTAAATCATTACATGCAATTAATTCTTCATTGGTTAATTTAAAGTAATCAATTAAATGTCTTTTTGGAATTATTAGACAATGATGCTTTGAAACAGGATAAGTATCATAACTTGCATATGCCAAATCATTTTCATGCGCTATACCACTAGCTTTTGAATTACAAAACAAACAAGGATTATTAGGATTTCTCATAATTTATTTATATTTCGGACAATTATTTATAGCTGAATTGTAATGCTTTAATAGTTGATTATAAATTTTAAATTCTTTTCTTTTCCAATTTATTTGATTAATTGTTTTGACTGACGCAATTCCTTTTCCCGAACCAATTAAAATGATTTCATCAAATTCATTCAAAGAATCTATTAAAATATCTTTTTTTATAATTTTTTTAATTTTTGACTTAAAAAATTTAAAAGTAATTCCTTTATAAAATTTATTTATTGGTGAAAAGATCTTTTTATCTTTAACAAAAAGTATATTCGATGTTCCTGTTTCAAGAATTTTTTTGTTAGAACACAATCCAATGTCTGATTTAGAATTGTCAAGTTTTGATAAATGTTTTAAAATTTCTTTATATTTCAAATTTTTAAATTCTGGCTTTTGTCGTTTTAAATTAACTAATTTTAAATTAAAATTTAACTTTGGTTTAATTCTCTTACGCAAGGAAATTGATAAAGTGTTTTTGTTGAGAGCAACTCTTAACAGATGATTGTATTTGATTTTATTGTCTAAATTTTCTTCAATTAATCTTAAAATATCAGATTTTATAGATGACTTTATAATAGAATAAGCTTTAGTAGATTTAATTAAATTATTAATATGATCTTTAAAAAAAAGAATTTTTGGAGGAGAACCAAAAATCCACATGGTAGTAAATACACCATTATCACCCCAAAGATCTTTAAATTCAATTTCCTTAAGATCTTTAAGCTGATAAGATTTTTTTAATAAATAGTTTACCATTTAAAGTTAAAAAAGACTCTGGGTGAAATTGAAATCCATAAATTTTATCAATGTTATTTTCAAACGACATTGCAGTTCCTGAGATAACACATCTCATCGTTATGTCAAAATTTTCTGCCTTGAAAGGTTCTTTTAATTTTAAAGAATGATATCGACCGACCTTAAATTTCTGTCCTGTATTAAAAAGTTTGCTTGATTTATTTACTAATACTTCTGATTGGAAACCGTGGTAAATTTTATTTTGCTCAATTATACTAGCTCCTTCACTAAATAATATTTGCTGAAATCCAAGACAAATTCCTATTATTCTCTTCTTGCCTTTAAGTTTTTTGTAAATTTTTGAAGATGTAGGGTAATCTTTTGGTGAGCCAGGCCCTGGGGAAAAAACAATTGTAGATGCTTGGTTTAATTTAAATTTATCAATTTTGCTAAAATCATCGCACTCAACATCATCAAATAATGAAAATTGATGAACTACGTTGTGTGTAAACGAGTCTTTATGATCAATTACATATATCATTTGTATAAATCTATTAGTGCTTTTGCCTTAATAAAATTTTCATTAAATTCATGTTTTGCATTACTGTCAATTACAACACCTGATGCAACTGAGATTTCAGAAATATTTTTATAATTTAAGATAGATCTGATAATAATATTAAATCTCATATCACCATTAAATTTAATAAAACCAAAGCTTCCTGTGTATATATTTCTATTTTCTTTTTCCTGATTATTTAAAAGATTGAGAGTATTTATTTTTGGACAACCAATAACTGAACCACCTGGCATCATAGCCTTGATAATATCAATATTCTTCACATTTTTTGTTAGTTTGCCAGAAATTAAACTTACATAGTGATAAAGGTCTTTATATTCTTCAACAGATTTTTCTTTTTTTAACCTTACACTTCCAGGAACACATATTCTTGAAAGATCATTTCTTTCCATATCAACAATCATATTATGTTCTTTAGTTTCCTTAATATTATTTTTAAAAAAATTTAAAGCTTTTGTTTTATTAATATTCTTAGTTTTTCTTAAAGTTCCAGCTATTGGCTTTGTTGAAACAGATAAGCCATTTTTGGTAATCAAATTTTCAGGTGAACAGCTTATGATTGAGAAATTTTTATCTTTAATCATAAATGCTTCTGGTGCTAAATTAGATTTAGCAAGTCTGCAAAAAAAATCTAAAGGATCAATTTTTGATTTATTTTTATATTTCGTACATATTTTAATCTGGTAAGTGTCACCAGATCTTATTTTTTTTTTGAATTTATTAAAAATTTTAGTGTATGACTTTTGATTAATATTGATCTTAAAGTTTTTATCTATTTTCTTCTCACTATTAGATTTGTAAAATAAATTGTTCTTAAAACTTACTTTGCTCTCTGGCTTATAGAAAATTCCTTTGGGAAAATTAATAGATTTTTGTTTAGGAAGCTTAACACCTATAAGATTATTCAAAATTTCATAACCAAAAAATCCAATAAATAAATCTGTATCTTTTAATTTTTTTTTAGTTTTTAATTTTTTGTTTAAAAATTTATTAATGTTTTTATTACTGAGAACTATCTTTTTTGAAAAATCTGAATAAAGATCAAAACCTTTTTTACTTTTATATAAAATAAAAGGTTTGTTGGAACTATTGATTTCGTTAAGTAAATAATCTTTTTTCAATTTATTAAGTAGTTTGTAATCTTTTAACCTGCTTTTCTATAATTGGTAAATGTATCAAACCTGCAAAAATTGATAATGCGATAGAAATGTACCAAGCATAATCGTAAGAACCATAAAGATCATGAAAAACTCCTCCCAAATAAGCTCCAAAAAAAGAACCTATTTGATGACTTAAAAATACTATACCATACAATAAACCTATATATTTTGTTCCAAATATAAATCCAACTAATCCCATCGTAGGGGGAACTGTTGAAAGCCACAAAAAACCAAATGTAATTCCAAAAAATATTGCCATGAATGTGCTTGGTGGTGAAAAAATAAATATAGCAATCACTAAACTTCTAGTTAGATAAATTACACTTAATATCAATTTTTTACTAAATTTTTGAGCAAGATAACCTGAAGTTAATGTTCCAAAAATATTAAATAATCCAATCATTGATAAAATTGTAACTGTACACCACTCGGGTAACCCTCGATCATTAATGTAGACAGGTATATGTGTTGCAATTAATGAGATATGCCAGCCACATACAAAAAAACCTAAAATTAGATAAATAAAACTTTTGTTATCAAACGCCTCTTTAAGTGCTTCAGTTGCAGTTTGCTTGTCATCAATTTTTCCACCTACTACATCTTTAGGTGTGGTTAGAAGGAACGCTAAAATTAATCCAATAAACACGAAAACTGCAAAAAATAACAAAGTATTTTCCCAACCATATTCAACTAATGAATATCTAGTAAAGATTGGGGAAACAAAAAAACCAAATGAGCCTGAGGCTGTAACAATTCCCATAGCTAAAGTTCTATTGGATTGAGGAAAATGCTTAGCAACAACTGAAACTGGAATGCTAATTGCTGTACCACCAAGAGCAATTCCTATAAAAACTCCAATTGCTGTTACAAAGTATAGACCTGTATTAAATTGAGAATAAAGCATCAAAATACCGAATAAATAAAATACAAAACCAATTAATACAGCTATATGTCCACCATACTTATCAGTGATTATTCCAAACCAAGGTCCAAATACTCCCCAAAGTAACATTTGAAGTCCAAGAGCAAATCCAAATTGAGATAGTGTTATTCCTAGATCAGTTGAAAAATCAAAATAAAACATTCCAAAAGTTTGTCTTATCCCAAGAGAAATAATTACAATTGAACAGGCTGATAACAAAGTAATTAAAACTGTTTTATTTTTTATAAATTTTTCAGATGACATTTAAAATCTATTTTAAATGTTTAAGAGCTTGTTTAATATCAGCTATAAGATCATTAGGATCTTCAAGTCCGATATGTAATCTAACAAGATGCTCATTTTTTTCTAATTCTAAGTAACTTCTATTTCCTTGTTCTCTTATATTTTGATGCAAAGCTAAACTTTCAAACCCACCCCAACTATAACCATGGCCAAATAGTTTTAAATTATTCACAAATTTAACCACTGATTTTTCACTTTTAGCTTTAACTCTTAGTCCCATCAAACCTGATGCTCCAGAATAATATTTCTTCCACATTCTAAAATTGTAAGAATCTTTTTTATATGGATATAGCAACTTAATATTTTTAAATTTAGATAAAAATTCTGCAACTTTTTTGGCATTCTCTCTATGTCTATCTAATCTAACATCTAAAGTTCTTAACCCTCTTGTTATCAAATAAGCGTCATCAGGTCCTAATCTTAAACCAGTAACTTTTTCTGCAGCTTTAACTTTAGCAAAAACTTTTTTATTAACAGCTAAGCTTCCCCCCATCACATCCGAATGACCTGAATAATATTTTGTTGCAGATACAATAGACATATCAAAACCAAGTTTAATAGGTTTTAAAAAATATGGAGTTCCCCATGTATTATCAATTGCAGTTAAAATTTTATGTTTTTTTGCTATAGAAATAATTTTACCAAGATCTTGAAAATCAAATGTGTTGCTTCCTGGATTTTCTACAAAAATTAATTTTGTTTTATTTGTAATAGCTTTTTCTAATGTCTTAAGATCATGAGGATCATAAAATGTAGTTCTAATATTAAATTCTTTTAGAAAATCTTGTGAAAGTAAACGTGTTGGACTGTAAACTGGATCAGCTACAATTATTTCGTCACCTGGTCTAGTAACGCTAAAAATTGCAAGAAAAACTGCCCCAAAACCTGTGGGAGTTAAAAAAGTAAAATAGCTTTCTTCTAGCTTTGATAAAATTTGTTGCAATATATGAGTTGTTGATGTCCCTTGTCTTCCATAATCAAAATGTCCACCTGTAGGGTTTTTTTTTGCTTTTGCTTGTGTCTTTCTAATATGTTGCATTGATTTAAAAATAATCGTTGAAGCCCGAACAATTGGCGGATTAACTGACTGATTATGAAAGTCTTTTGCGGTGTGTTTTAGAAATGTTTTAAATGAATTACTCATAATAAAATTTGATATGTTTAGGAGACAATGCTATATCCCATAAAAAACGTCAATAAAATTAATAAATAGGATTAAATGAGTTACCCAAAGAAACATAGAGGCCGAAGAAAACAAGGCTCTAAAAAGAGAAGAGCTAAGAGAAAAAATAAGAAAAAATAATTCCTTTATTCTTTAATCCAACCACCCCCAAGAACTCTATGGCCAAACTGGTCTTTGCTATAGAATACACATGCTTGTCCTGGTGATATTCCATCCTCAGGGTTTATTAAGTGCACATGGGCAGTATTTTCATTTTTTAGATCTACTTTGGCCTCAAGAAGATTTCCTGTAGATCTTACTTTTACAAATATATTTCGATCAAGATCTTTTTTATCAGTGAGTAAATTCAAATTTTTAAGGGATATGTCTTTTTTTCCAAGATTTTCCTTTGGACCAACTATAATTTCGTTATTATTTGAATTTATCTTTAGAACATAAAGAGGCTCTATATCAGAAACTTTAATTCCTTTTCTTTGTCCAATTGTAAAATTAATAATACCATCATGAACACCAATCACTTTTCCATCTAAATTTTTAATATTTCCTTTTTGAAAAGAGTCTGGTCTGAATTTTCTAATTACTGACGCGTAATCACCATTTGGCACAAAGCAGATATCTTGGCTATCAGGTTTATCAGCAACATTTAAATCTAGTTCTTTGGCAATTTCTCTTGTTTTGTCTTTTAACATGCCACCTAAAGGGAATCTTAAATAATCTAATTGTTCTCTAGTTGTGTTAAATAAAAAATAACTTTGATCTCTATTTTCATCAATTGCTCTATACATATTGTTTAAATTGTTTGTTGTAATATTTTTTACATAATGGCCAGTTACCAGAGCATCAGCATTGAGTTCCTTTGAAACTTCAAACAAGTCTTTAAACTTTACAGTTTGATTGCATTGAACACATGGTATTGGTGTTTCTCCATTTAAATAACTCTCAACAAAATTATCTATTACACCTTGTTTAAATTTATCTTGATAATATAAAATTTTATGTTCAATGCCCAATTTATGAGCGACACGCTTTGCATCCATTATATCTTGACCTGAACAACATTGTTTTGATGCTGCTACTTCTTTACCATCATCATAAAGTTTAAGTGTAATACCTATAACTTTATAGCCTTCATTTTTCATAATACCGGCAACTGTTGAAGAGTCCACTCCACCAGACATTGCCACTACTACTGTGGTATCCTTGGGTTTTTTTTGAATTCCAATAGAATTTAATTCTTTATTCATAAGGTGGTATTTATACTGATTTGCAATATAAGTTAAATTAAATGATTTTAGATTACGAGCCAGGTGACAAAGTTACTAATCCGAACAATAAAGACTGGGGTATTGGACAGGTTCAATCGATTATCAATGATAAAGTAACAGTAAATTTTGAAAATGCTGGAAAAAAAGTAATCCATGCAAAAAATGTAGAATTAAAAAGAATTAAGTAAATTTGAAATGGATATAAAAATAATAGTAGAAAAATTAATTGATCCTTTTTTAAAGGCTGGAGACTTATCAATTTCTCTTAGAGAAAAAGGATTAAAAAAAGAAATTAAATCCGACAACACACCTGTAAGTAACGGTGATCTTGAAGTTAATAAATTTATAACAAAAAAAATATCTGAAATCACACCAGATATACCGATTGTATCAGAAGAAACATCTGACAATAAAGATAATACAGAATTGAAAGATTTTTGGTTGGTTGATCCTATAGATGGAACATATGATTACATTAATGGCTTAGAAGAGTTCACAATAAATGCTGGTTTAATTATAGATAATAAACCTGTGGCAGGATTAATTTATGCACCTGCAAAAAAAAGAATGTTCTATTCTTACGGACCTGGAAATGCTTTTGAACTAACTGATGGAAAAACTATAAATCTAAGCAGCAAAATTAGTAAAAATAAAAGACCTATTAAATTTATTTCTTACTCAAACAAAATTAAACCTGAAATTCAAAAAATCTATCAAGATATTGGGGTAGTTGAAAATGTGAGAATGAAAAGTTCACTTAAGTTTTGTGTGGTTGCAGCTGATGAATATGATGGTTATGTAGCAGAACCAAGGGCATATGAATGGGATATAGCAGCAGGTCATGCAATCTTAATACATTCGGGTGGTACAGTTACTGATTTTAATGGTAGTGAAATACTTTATGGAAAAAAAGATTTAAAAAATCCAAGCTTAATTTTAAAAAGCAAAAATATATTATAATGGGTGAACAGTTAAGAATTATATTAATTATAATATTTTCAGTTTCAATTTTTGGTTTGTTAGTTTTTGTGTTTGTTAAAAACTATGTAAGAAATAAAATTAACAATCTAATTGAAGATGAAAAAGATAGAGAATCAAAGTAAATTAATTATTTTAAGATACTCATCTTTTTCTATATCCATAACTTTTCTTGAAGTCTCAAAATCAAATCCATTCCTTGCTAGTAAAGAAATATCTTTTTTATAAAACAAAGGTCTGTTATCTTCAGCTCTAGCAGGTCCTATTCTTTTTTTCTTACAGATTTTTATAGCT